>Ga0080004_1115822_pt1 | contig 24943 bp, 22 predicted proteins | sample WasSprMetagenome_FD_69207 | JGI IMG/M metagenome (GOLD analysis project Ga0080004, IMG submission 69207) | Sulfidic aquatic microbial communities from Washburn Spring, Yellowstone National Park, USA - WS (SPADES assembly) (version 2) | ecosystem: Environmental > Aquatic > Thermal springs > Hot...
AGAGAAGGAAATTTTTAAAAATTTTTTTGAAAATTTTTAGTTTTTTCATTTTTTAATATAATAAAAAGGGGAGTGTATTTATGTCAAAAGAGCTAATAGATATAGAATTATGGAATAGATTTAATAGTTCATTTAAAGACTATATTCAAGTAGAGCTAAAAAGGTTATTGAAAAGTAAGAAAGTTTTATATTATGATGAGTTAATAGAAGGGGTTTTATATCCTCTAGTTAATAGTGGGAAGTTTTTTAGACCTTATTTACTTTATCAGGTAGCTAATTTTATTATTAGTAATTCAGGTTTAAAGTTAGGTAATCATTTAGATGATTTTTTACCTTTTGCTTTATCTGTAGAATTAATTCATAATTATTCATTAGTACATGATGATTTACCTGCTATGGACAATTCTGATTATAGGAGAGGTATTCCTACTGTTCATAAGAAATATGGAGAAGCTGAAGCTATATTGATTGGAGATTTATTATTAACTTTGGCTTTTCAAGTATTAACCGATCCTAAAAATATTAAGTCTTTTAAATCAGATAAACTAATTAAGATAATAAATGAGCTTACTTATTATGTAGGTCAGGATTTTTTAATTATTGGACAGTATTTAGATATAAAGTATCAAAAAAAACTAATACCAGCTAATTTAGAAAATATTAAACTGATTAATTATTATAAAACCGCGGGTTTAATTTTGTTATCTATTAAAATTCCTCTAATTATTCTTAACCCTGAATACTCTATAAAGTATTCTTTAATTAAATATGGGTTTAATTTAGGATATTTGTTTCAATATACTGATGATTATTTAGATAAAGATGGAATTTATAATATCTTATCTGAAAAAGAATTAAAAAAAATAATAGATATTCATTATTTTAAAGCCTTAAATTCTATTAAAGGGTTTAATAACTTTAGAGAGTTAAAAGAAATTTTAGATTTTATTTATTATAGAGTAAATTAAAAACAAAATAAAATATTTCTAAGAAATTATTAAAATTATGTATAAATATGTTGAGTTACTGGAATTTTTTAAGGAAAATTTAGAAGATTATAAGAGGTTATTAAATGAGAAATTGGATAAATTTAAAGCTCCTTTGATTTTTCAATACAGAAGTGAAATTCAAGATATTATTGATTATTTTGAAGAAAAAAAAGAAGAAATACCTTATAGTGTTTATAATGAATTCAAGGAGGTATTAAAAGATTTAGAGGAGCTAGATAATGTAATGTTAAATCTTTTTCAAGATATTAAAAGATTAATAGGAAATGTAGGGAATTATAGATCAAAATATCCTAAGCATCATTGGTGGTGGTATTCTTAATTTATTTATTATTTATTTTTAGTATTTTGTAATGAAAACTAAAAAAGTTTTAACTATATTTCATACTACAGATATTCATAATAAGTTTAATGGTAATAAATTAAGAAAAATAAAGGATTTATTAAGTAGTTGTGATACTGAATTTTTATTATTAGATAGTGGGGACTTTTTATTAGGTGGAAATATTATATTTTCTCCTTTTGAACCGGTTATTAATAAAATAAATGAACTTAATTATACTGCTATAGCTATTGGCAATAGAGAGTTCAATTACTTTAGGTCTGTATTTTATAATAGATTAAAAAAAATTAATACTTATTTATTAGCTTCTAATTTAATTGATTTAAGGTTTAAAAAAAATAATGAAAAGATAAAAAAAAATCTTTATTTAGTTTGTAATGATATTAGGATTTGTATAATTGGTTTAACTAAACCACAATATAATGAAAAACATTTTTGGGAATTTGTTACGGGCTTTAGATTCCTTAATTTTTATGATTCTGTTAGTCAAATTGTTAAGGATTATTATAAGATAACGGATATTTTTTTGATTTTGTCTCATTTAGGGATATCAGATGATATTAATTTAGCTAAATTTTTAAAAGAAAATTATTATAATATCATAAATAGGTTTTTGATATTAGGAGGTCATGATCATAGGGAATTTTTTGATGATACTTTTATTCCTATTATCCATACTGAACCTTATTTAAAGAAAATAACGAAAATAGAATTATTTTTTATTGACAATAAGAATCATTATGATTTAGATAGTATTTTTTTAAGTAGAATAGATTTATAAGAAAAAAGAAGGGAGGGATAAAACTCCCTCCCCTATCGCTATATTCGCTTAGTTGTAGCAATTTTTTGTGGATTTGATGCATGTGATCATGTTGGAGTATTGGAATTCTAATACACTGTTTTATGGAAGACTTAATAATTATTAAGATCTGTCCAACTTGGATTATTGACAATTCCTGTAAGATTTCTTGTTAAATTAGTTTCATTATCTATATTTATAGTTAAATCCTTTACAATTATATCACTATCAGTAGGAGAGTTAGTTCTTATAAATGCTATTTTATTTCCATTTGGAGATCATACTGCAAAGACTTCGTTTTGAGGTGTCCTAACTATTTGTTGTATTTGTGGATTATTAATATTACTTATATCTGCTATAAATATGTCATCATTTGGGTTATTTTGATCTCCATTATTTCTTATAAATAATAGTTTGTTATTATCAATTGGTGACCACAATGGAAAGCTTTCAGATTTAGAAGTGTTGGTTATTTGATATTCAATTCCAGTATTCATATCCATTACAAATATATCCTTGTTAGCATTATTATATTTAACGTATGTTATTTTATCTCTATTTTTTGACCATGCTGCAAAGCTAATTACATCACCGCTGCTAGTTAATGGAGTTGATTGTCCCTTAGAAGATAAAAATAAATATATATCAAAGAATCCATTATTGTTAGGTTTTAAGAATGTTATTCTATAGTTAGAATATGTTGAATTTGGGTCCCACATTGGAGGATTAATGATAAGAGGCTCGACTGGTAAATTTCCATCTATAGTAAATTGTTTCTGGCTTCCATTTAAAGCAACGCTAAATAAGTTTCCGTAGTTTGCTTGTCCTGTAACTTTTATAAATGCTATTAGATTTCCAGTTGGTGACCACATTGGGAGGTAGGGATAGGTATTGTCGTTAACTAGTATTTGTTTATTAGTTCCATCTTCATTTATTATAGCTAAGCGATTATTTCCTAACTGATCTTTTTCTATAAATACTATCTTGTATTTACCATTAATTGGTACGGGTGACCACATTGCATTCTCTTCATCTGTATTAGTATTAGGATCTAACTGATGTAAGCCAGTTCCATCTTCATTTACTATGTATATTCGATTATTACTAAGGTTTTCAAATGCTATTTTACGTTTTGGATAGTCCCCACCTTCACTACCTCCACTACCTCCACCACTTCTAATACCTCCACTTATTATGGTGCTTTTACCGCTACCTCCAAAAATGCTACATCCTATGCTTATCATTAAGGTTAGGGATATAAAGATTAATAGTATTAGCACAGTTATTCTTTTCATTTTATTTACCTCCTTTTGCCTTTAATCACTTTAATATTTCTATTTTTTTTCCTCTAAAAGATAGAGAGTAAAAATAATTAAAAGATTGACTTTTATCAATTTTTATTAAGTTGATTTAATTTTATTAGATAATTTCATTAGAGGTATTTTAGATTATTTTGTATAAGAATAAAAAAGGGGGGATAAAATATGAAAGAGATAATATTTTATGGTAGAGGCGGCCAGGGGGCTGTTACAGCAGCTAATTTGGTAGTACAAGCTGCTTTTTTAGAAGGTAAATATGGTTTAGCTTACCCTTCTTTTGGGGCAGAAAGAAGAGGAGCCGTTGTTAATGGTTATGCTAGAGTGGATGATAAACCAATTAATATTCACCAGCAAATATATGAGCCTGATATAGTAGTAGTTTTAGATAAAAAAATTCTACAAATGACAAATGTATTAACTGGTTTAAAAGATAATGGATTTGTGATTTTAAATACTGATAAGGTAATTGAGGATTTTATAGTACCAAATGGTAGATTATTTATAGTAGATGCTACTAAAATATGTCAGGAATTGGGATTAATTGTTTCTGGTTGGGTGGTCGTTAATACTGCTATATTAGGTGCTTTATCTAAAGCTACTAATATTGTATCAATCGATTCTATTGTTAAAGCTATTAAAAAGAACTGGAAGGAATCTATTGCTAAAAAAAACATTGAAGCTACTATTAGAGCATATAATGAAACATATGAAGTTATCCAAAAGCAGGTGATTAAGGGTTAAATAAAATAAATTTAAAGGGGTTGGTTATATGAAAGTTTTAATACCAAAATCTAAGCCATCAAAAGGGGCAGTAGGCAAGACAGGGTTATGGAGAACTAGTAAGCCTGTGATTAATGAAAGTAAATGTATAAAATGTGTTATTTGTTGGACTTTTTGTCCTGAAGCTACTATAATAAGACATCAAGATAATAGTGTTTCAATTGATTATGAATATTGTAAGGGTTGTGGAGTTTGTGCTAATGAGTGCCCTACTAAAGCTATTGATATGGTTGAGGATTAATTAATTTTAAATTTTATTTTAAATCAGTTTAAAAGGGGGATAGTGAATGAGTGTAATAAAAGATAGAAAGGAAATTGATTTAAATAAAAATGTAAAAGTAGTTACTGCAAATGAAGCGGTGGCGTTAGCTGTAAAGTATGCTAGTGTTGATGTAGTAGGTGCTTATCCTATTACTCCTCAAACAAGTATAATGGAATATTTAACTAAGTATCAGGAAACAGAGAATTTAGATTTACAGATAGTAAGGGTGGAATCTGAACATAGTGCAATGTCGGTAGCTATGGGTGCTGCTGCGGTGGGAGCGCGTGCTTTTACTGCTACTGCTTCCCAAGGATTACTTTATATGTCTGAAATGGTTTATTGGGTTGCAGGTTCAAGATTACCAATTGTTATGGTTATTGTTTGTAGAGCTATTGGTTCTCCCTGGGTTTTAGGTAATGAACATACTGATATGCTATTACCCAGAGAGTGGGGATGGATGGTGTTAGCACCTGAACATAATCAGGAAGTATTTGATACTATTATACAAGCCTATAAATTAGCAGATTCTACATTTATTCCTGTTATTGTAGGATTAGATGGTTTTATTTTAAGTCATACAACTATGCCTATTGAATTACCTGATCAAGAGTTAGTAGATAGTTTCATCCCTAAAAATACTGCTAAACCATATACGTTAGATACTAAAAATCCTTCTACTCATGGTAATGCTGTTTATCAGCAGTTTTATCAGGAAATGAGATGGGATATCTTTAGAACTATCCAAGAGGCAGAAGATTTAGTAGATGAGATTAATAGAGCTTGGGCTAAATTAACGGGTAGGGATTATGGAGGAGTTATAGAGGAGTATATGCTTGAGGATGCTGAAGTGGCAGTAGTTGTAATGGGGGCATCAAGTGGGGATGCTAAGGAAGCTGCTAAATTAGTTAGAGAAAAATATAATATTAAAGCGGGAGTAATTAGATTAAGAAGTATTAGACCTTTCCCTATTAAAAGATTACATAAGATATTTAATAACTATAACATAAAAGCAATAGGAGTTATTGATAGGAATATGTCTCCTGGATTAGGTGGCATGATCGCTGCTGAAGTTAAGTTTACTTTATATGAGTTACCTAAAAGACCAAAAATCCAATCTTATATAGGTGGGCTTGGAGGTAGAGATATTAAATTAAAGGATTTTGAAAATATATATCTTGAGCTTCATGACATTGCTAATAATAAAAAAGATGTTGAGATTTGCAAGTGGATAAACTTGGATTTGGAAGCTTATAATAAATTTGCTATTGAAGTTTAAAATTAATTAATTAGAAAAAAAAAATAAAAATAGGGGAGTGATGTTTATGGATAAGATAAATAAGAAACCAGATGAGATGCCATTTTTCCCATTTCCTCCAAATAAAAAAATAGAGGAATTAAATAATAAACCAGATGAAATGCCGTTTTTCCCATTTCCTCCAAGTAAGCAAGCAAATGAATTAAACAAAAAACCAGATGAGATGCCATTTTTCCCATTTCCTCCAAATAAGGAAACGGATAGAAAACAATTAGTGAATGAATCTTTAATAGAAGATAAGGTTAAATTATCTACAGATAATATTAACGATGGTATAGATTTAAGTGAAATAAAAGATGTTTTTATAAGGAGTCAGTCTGTTATGTAGGTTGTATATAAAGAGGTGATTTTATGGCTACTTCAATTAAGAGTATTCCATATGAGGAATATTTTTTAGCAGGTAATGGTAGTTGTCCTGGATGTGGTTTAACTATTGGTTTAAGGAATGTGTTAAAGGCTTTGGGTAGTGAAGTTTATATGGTGGTACCTGCGTCTTGTTCAAGTGTAGTTCAAAGTCCATTTCCTAATTCTTCAGCTAGTGTTCCTTTACTTAATACTCCATTTGCTGCTGCGGCTGCTGTTGCGAGTGGTATGTCGAGGGCTTTAAGGAAGAATGGAAAAGATGCAGTGGTTATGGTGTGGGCAGGGGATGGGGGAACTTTTGATATTGGATTAGCTACTGTTAGTGGTGCTGCTGAAAGAAATGAAGATATACTATATATTTGTTATGATAATGAAGCGTATATGAATACTGGGGGTCATAGATCTGGTGCTACTCCTATTGGTACTTTTACGGGTACTACTCCTACCGGTAAAAGAGAGAATAAAAAAAATATGCCTTTTATTATTGCTGCTCATAATGTACCTTATGTAGCTACTGCTAGCGTAGCTTATGTTACTGATTTATATGATAAAATCTTAAAAGCTAAATCTATAAAAGGTTTTAGATATATTCAAATATTATCTCCGTGTACCCCTGGGTGGTTGTTACCTACTGAAAAGAGTGTGGAATCCGCGAGATTAGGGGTTCAAACGGGAATGTATCATCTGTTTGAAATAGAAAATGGTGTATTTAAAGTTAGTCCTCCAAGTAAGGCTTATTTAAAGAAAGAAAAACGAAAACCTGTAATAGAGTATCTTCAAATTCAAGGTAGATTTAAACATTTAAAAGAAGAAGATATCAAAAGAATAGAGGAATGGATTGATACTATATCAGAAGAATACGCTCAATTAGATGGTAAAAGAGTATTTTAAAAATTTTTTTTATTAATTTAATCTTAAATCTAAATAATATTTAAGAATTTAAGATTTGCTTAGTATTAAGAGTCCAAAGAATTAAGTTGCTTTATTTGATGATTTTATAATATTGCGATTTTATGATATTGCCTTAAAGTAAATGTTGTATTTAATTTTGGGAAATAATTATATAAATTTTTTAAATAGTGAGCATAATTTTTTGATTCCAGGTTATTATACTATTTTTAAAGATCAATTAACTTATTTTGGTTCGTATTCTTTTTTACAATATATTTTATTTAATCAGTATTTAAAAAATTCAACTTTTAGTAACTTAGTTTCATTAAATGGAGTAGTTATAAAAAAGATTATTGATAATAATATTTTAGATAATGAAAAAATTTTTTTTAAAATTATCAATTCTATTTTTATCAAGGATGATCTTTTTAGGAGTTTAGTTGAAATAGATTCTGAATATAAAAAAGACTATAAGGAGTATAGAATTTATTATCCTGATTGGGAGTTATTAAATTATTATATAAGGTTTAGTCAAGAGTTTTTTTTTATTAAAAGATTTGATTTTGATAATTTTCAAACTAAAATTATTATTGACATTTTTAATTATTTTAATAAAAAGATAAAAATTATTAATTCTTGGGAATATTATTTTAAATTATTTAAAAATGAGATAAAGTATAATAGAGCTTATTTATTTTTTTATTTTGGGTTTTATAGTATTGAGTTATTTATTGTATCCTTTGGAAATTTGTTATATTCTTTAACCAATAGATATTATAATGTAAGTTATAAGAATTTGCTAAATAAATTATATTCTTACTTACATCAAAAAGGGATTTTTGTAAAATATATTGATTTAGTTAATTTATGTAATTTTTTCCTAAAAGATATTGTTCATATTATACATAATGAGTTTGATAATAGAGTTTTAGAATTAATGTCAAAGGATGGTGATAATTTTATTAAAAAGAGTTTATTTATTCATCAATTTAAACCGATTTTATTTGAATTTTATAAATCATTAAGAGATATGTTTATTAATATTTTTACTAATATAGATTTGCAGGTTATGGAGGATATATATGATGGGAATTTTAGGATTATTTCTAATTATGAAGTTAGAGATCTTTTTTTAGGTTTATTAAATGATATAATTTTGGAAATAAAGGTATAGGGGGAGATTTTTATGAAGGTAGGATATTTTACTACAGTTGCTATTGAAGCTGCTTTAGCTGCAGGAGAATTTTTGAAAAATCTTTATAGAAAAGAGATTGCTGTGAATTATAAAGGGGATCGGAATCCTGTGACATTTGCTGATATTGAATCTCAAAGGATAATAAAAGAAATAATATTAAAAAATTTTAAAAATAGCGTTTTTTTAGCTGAGGAAGATTTCAATGAATTAAATATAGAGTATTATAGGAATTATGAGGATTATTTGTGGATAATAGATCCTTTAGATGGTACGGTTAATTTTAGGAAGGGGTTTCCATTTTTTTGTGTTTCTATTGCTTTACAGTATAAAAAAGAGATAGTTTTAGGGGTTATTTATAGTCCTGTATTGAATGAGTTATTTATAGCGGAAAAAGCTAGTGGAGCTTATTTAAATGATGAAAGAATTTATGTATCTAAGACTAATGAGTTAAAGAAGAGTGTATTAGCTACAGGGTTTTCTTATGCTTTAGCATCTAATCCTGAACCGCATATCACTTTTTTTAAGGAATTGTCTGTAAAAACAGAGGCTATAAGGAGAGCAGGAAGTGCTGCTATTGATTTGGCTTATGTAGCTTGTGGTATCTTTGACGGATTTTGGGAATTCGATTTGAAACCTTGGGATACTGCTGCTGGTTACTTGTTGGTTTTGGAAGCTAATGGTAAAGTAACTACTTATCAAAATAAAAATTACTCTATATATGATAAAACTATAGTAGCTTCTAATGGATTAATTCATGATTATATTATAGATATTGTTAAAGATTATGAATATCAATAAGGATAGTTTTATTAGATAATTACAAGATTTATTCTAAGTAGCTATGATTTTTATTTATATAGTTTTTCTAAATAGTTGGTTTAGGTTTTTTATTTCTGGGGTTTTATCTACTTCTTCTTTTCTGGTAGCCCAAGAGGGGTAGGGGAATCTTATAACTATTGGTAGAGGGCAGTCGGGTTGAGAAAGTATCATATTACCGGGTTTTAGTATTATTGCTCGTTTTTTAAGTGCTTCATTTAGGAAGGAATAATAACTTTTAGAGATTTCAAATGAATCAGATCTACCTAAGACTTTTATAGCGCAGTTAGATAGGATTCTATTTTCTACTAAGGAAGCGGTTTGTTGAGCACCTATTAATATTATTCCTAAGCTTCTACCACGCTCTGAGATATCTATTAATACATCTTTTATAGGGGTATCCGCATTTGCTGGTGCATACTTGTTTAACTCGTCTATTACAAAAAAGTATTTATTTAAATCTTGTTCTTCTTCCTTTTTTTGATATATTAAATAAAGTATAGCAGATACTACAAAATTTTTGGCTTTTTCGGGTAGGTTATGAACATCTATTACCGTTAAACTGCTATTACTTATTTTTTCCATTATATTAACTTTACTTTCAATAGATTTAGATACCAAGAAATTACAATCTTCTTTTATTTTTCTAAATCTTCTTAAAAAAGCAAATATAGTTCCTGTTGATTCATTTATTTCACCTTTGTTTATTTTAAAATATTCTTCTAAATAATTATAAAGATCTTCTAAATTTTCTAATTGAAGTTTCTTATCTTTAATTTTAGCTACAAGTATTCCATTATCAGCTAATTCTTTATCTTGTTGTATTGTATAATCTAAAAGGATGGATAAATGTTTTTCTATATATGAGATAATTCTTTCTAAGTTTTGGTAATCTTTTATTTCATCTACAAAGAAAAATTTAAATAGATTATTTTTAGCTATTTCTGTTAAGGTGAAGTAGTATAGATATGAATTAATTGAAGTATCGGGGATATCTTTTTCTTTTATTATAGAATTTTTTTTAGGGGGTACTAATATTGATACATTCTTAAATTCTTCTAATTTTAAATTAAGTAGTTCATATTCTTTTGTTATTTGTTCTTTGGTTGTATTTTTTAGGTTTTTAAAGTTATTTTTTTTATTAAGATATAGTAAATCAGTTGATTTGACATTAAATATAATAGCTTTATATAGGTGTGATTGTGGAGATTTTTGGAATAATGAGAATAATAAGAAGGTAGCAAAAGTTGTTTTAGTAGCGATTCCTGACATCCCACTTATATTTACGTGTGCTCCATTTGTACCATCTATAAAATCTAAATTTAAGTATGCTATATTATTATCCTTTAGAAAGCCGATAGGGATTTTATTTTCCATTTTATCAAAGTATAATGCTAATTCAGTTTCTGGTTTATTTGCTTTATATACTTCATTAGTTGGATTTGGGGGGATATATATTTCTGGTTCTATTCTTGTAACTAATACCTTAGCTACTGAGATATTTAAATATGGAATTTTGTTATTGTACATTAGTTCTGTTTCAATTGCATAGCTACTTGCTTCTGTATATTTTGTTATCTCTGTTACTATCCCATAATGATAAATCTCTATATCTTTTATTATAGTTTTTGTATAAACTACTTCATCTAATTGAACTAAAGCATCACTTGATATTAAGAAATAAAATTCATATGGGGTATTTAGTTTATTCCCTAGTATTATTCCTACTTTTTCCATAAACAAAAATTAGCCTATTTCACATTAACAGTTTTTTTTATTATGAAGGATTTTTTATTTTTTACCTAATTATTATATTAGATTAAAATATACATCTTCCTTAGTTTAGCTTACCCATAGGGGAATTGAAAGATAAAGAGGATTTTATCAAAAAAATTATCTTTAAAAATTTATTTTTTCTTTTATTAATATTATTTTACTTATTTTAGAGAATTACCTTTTTTTTTACTTAGCAGGTTTTTTTTAGGATTATAGAATATTTTTATTAAACTATAATCTATATTTTATCAGGATTAACATTTATGAAAATTAATGAGTTTTTATTTTATATTATTAATAAGTATAGTCTTTATTTAGGGAAATATTCTTTAAAATCTAAAAGAAATTTTAATTTTTTAAGAAAAAGTTTAATTAATAAGATTTTGCTAATTTTATCTTATTATTTTAATAAATCAAGGGAAGAGATTTTAGTATCTGATATTTTATTAAACAAGGATCAAAAAAAAGATTTAGAAGAGGTTATAAAAAAAGTTATAGTAGATAAATATCCGTTAGAGTATATTTTAGGGAAGGTAAAATTTGGGGAATTGGAGTTAATTATAAATGAGGATTGTTTGGTACCTCGTCAGGAAACCGAGGAATTGTTATTTTATTCTTTTGATTATCTAAAAAATAAATATGATTTTAACAAAGATAGATTTTTATTTTTAGAGTTAGGTGTAGGGTCTGGGAATATTATATTAAATTTTTTAAATTTTTTTAAAGCTTTTAATGGAAATATATTTATAGGAAGTGATGTTAGCTTTAATGCTATTAAGTTAGCCAATATTAATTTTAAATTAAATTTTTCTAATTCTAACTTTAGTAATATCTTTTATTTGATAAATTCAGATAGATTCTTTTTTATTGATTTTTATAAATTATCAAGATTTTTGGTTATTAATAATTTAAATTTAATAATTTTTAGTAATCCACCGTATTTAATTAAAAAAGAGATAAAGAAATTATATGATCCTTTTGTATCTTTATATTCTAAAAATAAAGTTGAATTTTATTTATATATTTTTGAATTTTTGATTAATTTAGTAAGTAGTTATCATTTTGAATTACATAATTTAAGAATAGAAAAAAAAATAAAAATAGATGTTTTTTTAGAAATTGATAAAATAGCTTTTAAAAGGTTATTTAATAAAGAAAGAAATAAATTTTTAAAAAAGATAAAAATTATACAGAAAAATAAGTTTTTTAAAAACGTTTATTATTTTGTTTTAGAATATGGGGGGTATTTTTTTAGTGTTAATTTTTATGTAGTTTAAGTAAAATAAGATTAAAATTTTATTGACTTTTATCAATAAAAAAGTATATTTTTTTATTAATTTAATTTAAGAAGGATAAATAGGATATATGTAAAATAAAAGTAGTAAGGGGGTAAAAAGGGAGAAAGCAGTAAGGGAAACAATGGAACAACTTATTGCTAATCCCCTGATTTACCTCCTTAAAAAAAACAAAAAACAAAAAGGAGGTAAGGGAGTATGTGGCGATTGCTATTATTAGCAGCGCTACTATCGATGGTAGCGCTAACTACCACATTTGCTGCACCGTTTCCTGATGTCCCAGAAAGCCACTGGGCATCAAGTGCAGTACAAACACTAAAAGCTAAGGGGGTATTAGAAGGGTACCCTGATGGATTATACAGAGGAAAAAGAGCTGCATCAAGATATGAAATGGCAATGGCTTTATCAAGAGTCGTAGCTAAATTAGAACAATTAGAATCTTCATTACCAGATTTTAATCAATTTGTTACGAAAGATGATTTAGCAGCAGTAAAGAGAATGGTAGATGAAAATAGACAATACATAGAAGAATTAAATGTTAGAGTAGATGCATTAGAAAAGAAAGTAGGGGAATTAGATAGCAGATTATCTAAATTGGAAAGATTAACAGTCCGTGGTTGGTACGATATGTCCTATGTTAATCAAAATTTAAAAGCAGATCAAATAGATGATATAGTAGTAGGTAATACAACTACAGTTGGATGGCCAGCAAATACAAGGATATTTACATTTGAATCAACAATGCCATATTCTACAGCATTAGTCGGATGGAATAACGAAGATATAAAGCCATGGAATAATTATTTATTTACAAGATCATGGAATAATTTACCAATATCAAGTGCAGAAGGTAACTTGGGTGGAGGAGGTTTAGAGTTAAAAGGGAAATTAAGTGAAGAATGGATGCTAGATGCGTTATTAAGTGGTCATAATTTGTTATTTATGGGTTTAGGGGCTCAAAATTATAATGTATTCGGGGTAAATGGATTACAAAGGGTTACAAGTGAGGGAAGCTGGATTGGTCCTACAGCTAGAACTCGACAATTAATATCTGGTAACGATAGTAATTTAATAAGATTTGAGACAATAAAATTATGGAATAAGGACAAGACATTAAAAGTAACATTAGGTGGGTTTGATCCAAATATAACAGAAGGGTTTGTATTTGCAGGAGCACCTAATCCATATCTATGGGATTCTAAACCCCACTTTTCTGCATATGGGTTTAATATATATCATAAGCCAAATAAATCATTATTTGGTGCAGAATTAGAACATGAATTATATACGGGTAAAGTTTCTCAGTTTGATGGACAAATTCTTATAGCAGAGGGAGATGGTGTAGGAGATTTTCCTTATAATCTAACACAAAGAGTATTTGGTTATGCATTGAATTTCAAATTCCAAAAGGGATATTTTAAATTAATGTATAATGTTATAGAGGATTCTCAAGAGGAATTCAATCCAGGATTTGCTTTTAGTATAAATACTGGAGCGTTTTTAGGAGGAGCTTGGTCTTGGTTAACTCCTGATAACCCAAGATTAAATGATCCTATGTTTGTAGGTAAATATGGTGTAGCTGGTGGTCTTACACTAGTAGGTCCTCAATATCAATCTACTATAGGAGCATCATTTAGATATAACATAAATGATAGATTTGCATTTAATGGAAAATTTGCATCTTCAAGATACTTACCAGTAAAAGAATTAGGATTATCAACAAGTGGATCAATGTTTGCAGCAAAAATTTGTGGTTCTTGGGGTAATACTACATTAAAAGAATATGTAGAACAAGGTAAACTAAATGCTAAAAGCGGATTATTTAATATAGAATACTTATCAGTAGATCCAGATTATAGTCCATTTATAGGAATAACTAATTTCTTTGCAGTTGCTAATCCATTTGTAGGAGCAGGGTATTATGATAATTTATATTGGGGACAATTACCATATCCCGTTTATCAACCAGTTTTAAATAGTGATCAATTAACATATACAGCACATGATGCCAAAGCTTATCCAAATAATAGACAAGGTGTAAGATTAAATGTACAATACAAATTCAGTGATGTATTCTTAGGATGGGCTATGTATGAAGGATTAACTCAAAAAAATGCTACAATGGATAATGATCCTCTTATTGCTGGTCCTCAAGTTAAGTGGGGATTCTATGAACCTATATTCGGAACTACTGGTGATGTAACTAATGCTACTGATGTATTCAAAAAAGGAACTATAAATACATTTAATGTAGGATTGAATTATAAGTTCCAAAGTGGAAAATATGACTTCACAGCACAATATTATAATACTGATATACAAAGAAAAATACCAAGTATTGCTACCAATGCAGGAGATAACATCGATTATAGTATAAAAGCATATGACGTATTATTTAGGTTCTTTGCAAATGAAAAATGGACATGGCACGTAGCTTATACTGCTGTAAATAGTAAAGGAAAATATTTCCAACAACAGGATGATCCTAATTTCCAAGGAAAAAATATGTCATATGATAGTAATGCATTAAGAGTAGGATTTGATTGGAAAGTATCGGAAGATGTTAATTTCTTTGCAAACTATAGATTCTTGAATTTTAATGGTAAATCCTTCCAAAATAATGGAGGAAATCTTACTATAGATAATCCAGATTGGAAAGGTAATCAATTATGGTTAGGAGCAAGAGTTAAGTTTGGACAAAAGTAGTAGAAAATTAACGAAGCGTAAGATCTAAATTAAAGGGGGCATTAATTGCCCCCTTTTTTATTTTACCTATTTTTTGATTTCTGTTTTTTTTATTTTTTGTTCCTTTTTCATAAAAGGGATTTTATTTTGATTTTCTAATTTATTTATTAGGAAAACTATGATAAAATTAAACAAAATAAATTATTTATTTATAGTTTTTGAAATAGTTTATTTATTGTTTTTAATTAAAGATATTGTTATAGCCAATACAGTTAAAAAAGAGATTAGTATATTATTAGGTGGGGCATTGAGTGGATGGGATACTATAATAAAAGAATTTGAGGATAAAACAGGGATAAAGGTAAGGGTAGTAGTAGGACCACCCACTACTGATAGTAGAGAAATGATGTATTCTATTTCTTTTTTAACTAAAGAACAGAGTTATGATGTAGTTTATTTAGATGTGGTATGGTTAGGAAAATTTGCTAGTGCTAATTGGCTTGAAAACCTTAATTCTTTTGTTAATCCTAAGGAGTATTTTTTAAAGAATAATATATTTAAGAATTATGTAGATTCATTAGCTTATAAGGGGCAGTATTATGCAGTTCCTATTAAAGCTGATGCTGGATTACTTTATTATAGAAAAGACTTGCTTTCTAAATATAAATTATCTCCCCCTAAAACTTATTATGAACTAAAAGAACAAGCTAAATATATTCTAAAAATGGAAAAAGAATTATATAATAATAATGATTTAGTGGGTTTTGTTTTTCAAGGGAAACAGTATGAAGGATTAGTTTGTGATTTTTATGAAGTATTAAGAGGATTTGGTTATGAATTAATTGATATAGATTCTAATAATAAGTATTATGTAAAAGTAAAGGAGAATGAATTAAAAGAGGTTTTAGATTATTTAAAGGGTTTGATAGAGGAAGGGGTTACCCCTAAGAATGTGATTAATTATGAGGAGGAGGAGTCTAGGTTAGCTTTTTCAATGGGAAAGGTAATATTTGCAAGGAATTGGCCATATGCTATAAAATTACTTGAGGAAAATAAGGATATGAAGGATAAGTATGGAGTAAGTGTATTACCGGGGAATCCCCCAGCTCCTACGGTAGGTGGATGGGCTTTGGCTGTTTCAGCTTACTCTAAAAACAAAACAGAAGCTTTTAAGTTTATTGATTTTGTCGTTAATAATGGTATGAAAGAGTTATTTTTAAAAAGGGGGGATATACCTACTAAAGCAGATTTATTTGAAGATAATGAAATAAAAAATAGTTTTCCTTATAGTGACGTGGTTTTAAAATCTTTAGAATATTCAAAAAGTAGAACTATACATCCACTTTATCCTAAAATATCTAATATTATTCAAATTTATGTAAGTGGAGTTTTAAGTTTTAAATATGATACAACTTATGCTTCTAAAGAAATAATAAAAAATATTCAAAAAATCTTAGATACTACTAATTTTTAAAAATAAAAATATAAAAATTAGGGGATATTGCTTAGAGAAATATTAGAATAGTATAAGTTCTTAAGGAGAGTAGCATCTTCTTCTAAATTCGGGCTTTCTATTATTATTAAACCCTTTATATTTAAATCTTTTAAAACTTTTACGAAATCTATATAATTAAATTGAGATTCTTTGAGGTTTAGGTGATGGACTTCTCCTTTATCGGAGTATTTTATTCCTGATATATGAATATGGATATTATTTAGGGCATCTTTACCTAATTTATGTTTAACATCCTCAAAGATTTTATAGAAATCATTGTACGAATTAATTTTGCCTAAGCTTCTGGCGTACATATGCGCGAAATCTAAGCACGGTAAAACCTTAGGTCCTAAATCTTGACTTAAATTTAATACCTCTTCTAATGTACCAAATTGTGAGATTTTTCCCATTGTTTCTATCCTTAGTATCACATCATAATCTGATATTAATTCTAAAACTTTTTTTAAATTGTTTTTAATGTTATTATAAGCGGTTAATTTATCCATGTTATGATAGTATCCTGGATGTATAACTATATCTTTAGCAGAACAATAACTAGCGATTTCACAAGTTTTAACAATCCTATTAATACTTGCTTCTATTTTTTCAGGAGCTAAGGAGTTTAAGTTAATATAATATGGTGCATGAACACTTAGAAATATATTGTATTGCTTAGAAAATGTATTAATTTTATTAGCAGTGGTGGTAGATATTTTAACCCCATGTACAAACTCTAATTCCATTACATCTAAATTTAATTCTTTTAATTTTTTAATACCAGAAAAAGTATCTAATTTAGGGGAGGAGTTAGGGATTCCTGCGGTCCCAAAATATAAGCCATTTTTTGAATTTTTCATAAAATATTTACCTCACTTCTCAATTTATCTATTATTTTGTTAATAAAATCCTCTTTGAAATCCTCTATATTGATTTTACTTAAGATTAATGGCTTTAAAAATTGTTTGATTAAATATATTACTAAAAATTGATTATTTTTTTCTTCTTTTATATCAAAAATTATTTTTAAATTGTTTCCATTATAGATAGTGTATTCCATTATATCTATAGTTTTTTTTAGATTAACTTCTCCTATTACTAACATTTTTAAATTATTATTTAAGATATTTTCTATTATTTCAAAGATTTCCGAAATTTTTTGTATTTTCATATAAAAATCGGTTATGTAATTAGTATTAAATTTAAAGCTATTTTTTAGTAAATCTGTTTTTATATCATCTGTAGATTGATACCTTTTTTTGTAATCATATTCTACCATTTTATTAAGTATTTCTAATAATGAGTTAGAAATTTTTGAATTTAGGTTATTATTACATGTTTTTATATAGTTAATATATTCTTTGTTTTCTTTTATATTGGATGGAGGTTTTAAGTTTGATAGTATTTCTAAGAAAGTAATTCCTAAAGAAAATATATCATTAGTTGGACAAGGTTGTAGATTTAATAATTGCTCAGGTGGTGAATATCCAGGACTGACAAAGACAATATCTTTTCTAATTGATTTTGAAATTCCGAAATCTATCATTTTTAATATATTATCATTAGTAATTAGTAAGTTAGATGGTTTTATATCTCTATGAATAATATTTTTTTTATGAATATAAGCTAATGCTTCTAAAGCTTGAAATAAAAAATTTATAGCTATTTCCTCTTTGTTATCTTCATTCCCAAGATTGTTGAAATAATCTTTTATATTTATCCCTTCTATATATTCCATTACATAAAAAAAATCATCGTTATAAAAAAAACTGTCGTAATATTTTATAATATTGGGGTGCTTTAGTGAAGTTAATATGGATAATTCAGAAATAAAGCTTTCTATTAGAATCCTTTTATCACTTATGTTTTCTAGTATTTTTAATTGTTTTAGGGCAAAAAATTTATCTATTTCATTATGTTTTACTTTATAAACATTTCCCATTCCACCGCTATTTATTAATTCTAATATTTCATAAATATTTACTATAATTTCTCCCTTGTTATATATTTTTATACCTTTTGTCATTTTTTATTAACTAATTTTTTATTAATTATAAAGATTTTAATTCATTAATAACTTTTCTAAGAGTTTCTTTAGCATCACCAAATAACATTCGAGTTTTAGGATTAAAAAATAATTCATTATCAACGCCAGCAAAACCAGGTCTTAAACTTCTTTTCATAAATATAATATTAGCAGCATCTTCTACTTCTAAAATTGGCATTCCATATAATGGGCTATTAGGATTATTTTTAGCTGCAGGATTAACTATATCATTTGCTCCTACTATTAATGATACATCAGCAGTTTTAAATTCTGAGTTAGCTTGTTCTAATTCATATAGCTTAGAGTAATCTACTTGTGCTTCTGCTAATAATACGTTCATATGACCTGGCATTCTCCCAGCTACTGGATGAATAGCATATATTACTTCTACCCCCCTTTTTGTTAATAACTCTTCTAACTCATGGACCTCATTTTGAGCATTGGCAACTGCCATCCCATAACCAGGCACTATTATCACTTTCTTAGAATAAGCTAATAAAATGGCAGTATCTTGAGGAGAAATCTCTTGGATATTTCCTTTCTTAGTAGTTTCAGTTAAGCTGGTTTCTCCAAATCCCCCTATAATAACACTTAATAAGGTTCTATTCATAGCTTTTGCCATTAGTAAGGTTAATATAGTTCCTGAAGCTCCTACTAAGGTACCTGAAACTATCATAGCATTATTTTGGATAGCAAACCCCGCAATAGCTGCAGCTAACCCTGTAAATGCATTTAATAATGCTATAACTACTGGCATATCTGCACCACCTATTGGATATACACCACTAAAACCTAAAATACCACCTATAATTATTAAAACTAAAAAAATAATCCTACTAAATTCTAAAGAATTATTATAATTAGCACTTAAATAGATTATACCTAAAATTAATAAAATAACTAATAATAAATTAAGGAATCTAAGGAAATTGGATTTTTTAGCACTTTCTAAATAACCCCAAAGTTTAGCCATTGCTAGTACGCTACCTACAAATGATATAGTTCCGATTACCCCGCTAAATGAAGCACTAAAAACAAAAAATAGATTTCCTTCTTTTGCTTTAGTAAAATACTCTGAAAGTGAGATTAATGCAATTGTTAATCCTCCCATTCCATTAAAAAATGATACCATTTGAGGCATCTCTGTAAATTTAACTCTTAATGCTAAATAAGTTCCAACTACACTACCTAATATTATCCCTAATATTATAAACCATAAATTACTAATTATAAATTTTTCTTGAATAAAAGTAAGTATAACTGCTAATACCATACCTATAAATGAAATTAAGTTTCCTTTTTTAGCAGTTTCTGGATGAGTCATATATTTTATGCCTAGTATAAATAAAAAAGCACTTATTAAATATCCTACTTCTCTTATTTGTATTAAATCTAAACTCATAATCTAACCCCTTTATATATTTATTTTTATATTCATTCTAATTGATTATGATTTTTTATTTATTTTTTTTAAATTTTTCTAACATTCTATTAGTAACTACATATCCACCTACTACATTTAAGGTACCTACAAAAACAGCTAAAAATGCGATAATTTTTAGAAGTATATTATCAGCATTTGCTGCTATTATAATTGCTCCAACAATAACTATTCCATGGATAGCATTAGTAGCTGACATTAAAGGAGTATGTAAAATCGAAGGAACTTTACTTATCAACTCAAAACCTAATATTATTGCTAATAAAAATATATATGCTTGAGCTATTGGATGAAATTGTAATGATAATAAAAAAGAGAATAAAAAGTTAAAAAAACTAAAAAAAACATTAAAATCTATCAATACTTTTTCCATATCCTTAATTCCTCCTATTGATTTATATAATTATTAATTTACATAATCAGTTTTATATATTTATTGATTTTTAGTTAATAGTGATTTTAGTTTTGGATTAATTATTTCTTTATTATAGGTTAGGGTTATCTCTTTATCTATTTCATCATTAAAATCTAGTTTTATTTCATTAGATTTTTTAGTTAGATGTTTAAATAGATTTAATAAGTTTCTTGAATATAGATTGCTAGCATCTAAAGGTAGTAAAGCAGGCAAATTAGTATAACCTATGATAGTTTTATTATTATAAGAGATTATTTCATCAGGTTTGGTTAATTCACAATTTCCTCCAGAAATTGCAGCTAAATCAACAATAACACTTCCTAATTTCATTTGATTTATCATATCCTTAGTTATTAATATTGGAGCTTTTTTACCTGGAATCATGGCACTACTAATTATTACATCAGCATTTATAACATATGGTTTTAATATTTCTCTTTCTTTTATTATTATTGCTTCATCTACTTCTTTAGCATACCCTGATTTATCTTCAAAGTTTTCAAGAAAAAATTCTATATAATTTCCACCAACACTTTTTATTTGATCTTTAGTAGCGGGTCTTGGATCAAAAGCATCTACAATTGCTCCAAGTTTTTTAGAGATAGCAATAGCTTGTAATCCAGCAACTCCTGCTCCTATTACTAAAACTTTGGCTGGGGTTATGGTACCTGCTGCTGTCATTAATAACGGAAACATTTTAATAGAATAGTTTGCAGCTAATAAGACAGCTTTATACCCTGCTATTGTGCTCATAGAACTTAAAGCATCCATATTTTGGGCCCTACTTATTCTCGGAATAAGTTCTATACTAAATGAAGTTATATTATTATCTAAAAAATAACTTATTAAATCAAAACTGTTAAAAGGTTCTAAAAAACCTACTATATAAGAATTTGGTTTTATTAAATTCAGTTCTTCATTTAATGGTTTTCTTACTTTAAATATAAAATTACAGTATTGATAAACATTGTCTACTACTTTTGCACCACTGTTTATATAATCTTCGTTAGAATATCCACAATTTATACCAGCATCTTTTTCAACATATACCTCAAAATCAGAAGATAAAGCTTTAACATCTTTTGGTACTAAAGAAACTCTTGTTTCATTTGGATATTTCTCTTTTGGAATACCTATTATAATTTTATTACTCATACTTTTAACCTTCCTTTATTTATAATATTCTAAAAAATATTCCTAAAACCTCTAAAAAATAGTGAAATTAAAAAATACGAAGATGTTACTAAATTTTTATTTAATAATTTGTTTATTAAAAATGATTTTAAGGATTTATTTAGAATAAATAAAATATATGCTAAATCAAATTAAAATTTATCTGTTAAATTCAAAGATAATTATTTTAATTTTGTCATTTGGTTTATTTTTATTAACTTATGCTGTTTTAGTTGTTTTATATAAAAAAATAAAGAAAACAAAATTTTATGATATAGTTTTTATAAATAAATTGGTAGATTCCCTAGATGGATGGATATTTTTTATTGTTTTTAATTTATATTTATTATATATTTTTTCTTTTATTTTTATTTATCCTAAGTTTTTTAAATTATTAGTAATTGTTTTAATTTTAATTTTAGGTTTTGTAGTATCCAAGTTTTTGGGAAGAATATTACAATATTACGCTTCTAATATTGATAAAACTATTTCTACTTCTTTGATTATTAATTTAGTTAGAATAGGATTTTGGATAATTTTATTATTATTAGTATTAGATTATTTAGGTATAACAGTTATTCCAGTATTAACAAGTTTAGGGATAGCTGGTTTAGTATTAGGTTTAGCTTTACAATCTACTTTATCTAACTTGTTTGCAGGGATTCAAATAATCTCTAATAAGCAAATAAAAATAGGAGATTATATTCAATTAGAAAATGGGTTATCCGGTTATGTAGAAGATATTAAATGGCATTCAACTATTATAAAAGAATTATCTAATAACATTCTTATTGTTCCAAACTCTGTTATAACTACTAAAATAGTTAGGAATTATTATTCCCCTTCTCCTGATTTCACTTTTCTATTAAAAATAAGTGTTTCTTATGATAGTGATTTAGAAATGATTGAGAAAGTTACTATTGAAGCAGCTAAAAGAGTAATAAATAAATTAAATCTAAAGGTAGATGATTTTGACCCGTTTATTAGGTATTTTTCTTTTGGGGAATATTCTATTGATTTTAACTTAATTCTTAAAGTTAATCAATATAACACTAAGGATTTATTGATACATGAATTAATTAAAGAAATTCATAAAGAATACAAAAAACATAATATAACTATTCCTTACTCTAAAATCCATTACTTTCAATTTCCCTCTAGGTAAGCTAAATTTTTAGGTCAGCTCTATTACTTATTATAGTATATTTGAAAATAAGGTTTAAGCTCTTTATAAAGATCTTTATAATAAATATCATTATCTACTACTAATTTTAAATTATAAATATAACTCAAATTGAATATAAATTTACAAAAATTATAAAAGTAGATCCTGTTATTAAGATAATTATAAATTTTATTTGAATTAATTATAACTATTTTTTCCGAATTTAAATTCAATAAATTAAGGAAACTTTTATTAATTAGTAAATAAGAAATTAAGTTGGGATTTAAATTAAAAACAATGGTATTTGGAGCTTCTTTAAAATTTTCTGTTATTTTTAAAAGGTAATTATAATTTTCAATATCATCTAAATCTACATAAGCACTATTATACTTTTTATAAACATTTTTTAGCATATTAATTAACTCTTGATCATATACTTCTGAAATTATTAAAGACTTATAATAAGTGTATCTAAAATCTTTTATTAAAACTGGAGTTATTTTATTATTATAAATTAAATTATTATATAAATTATTATATATTAAACTATATGTATTTTCAAAAGAATATAGTAAATTGTTATATAGTTGATTTAGGTTCTCAAAAAATAAATATTTTTCATCTTTATGTTTTAAAATAAAATAAAGCTTTGAAATGTTATTAAAATCTTTTTGATTTTTATTAGAGTAAATTTCTTTATTAGAATAAATCTCTTTATTAGAATAAATTTGTTTTTGTAATTCTTGAATTATATTACTAAAATTTTTAGCTTTTTCTGAATTAGAAGGTAAGATATATACTAAATATTTTTTGTTATCATATTTTTCTTTAGCATTATTAGTATTGTTATAAATTTTATTATTTACGTTATATATGTAATAATTTAAGTCGTTTGCTTGGTATATATCAAAGGTAGTATAGTAGTTTATGTTAATATTTATATAAGGCGAATAAAGTTGTTTATTTATGAAGTATGAAGTTATTTTTTGATTTTCTTTTATTATGTTATTATATAATTCTGAAGCGGGTAATAGTTTAAAATTATTTATTTCTAAATTATTTGATTCCTCATTTTTTTTTTGTTGGGCTTTTATAATAGATTTTACATTACCTTCCATTATTAAGGTTTCTGTTTTAGTATTGTAAGTTAGTTTATCGGTCCATATTTTTTGGTCATCTTTTTTGCCATAAACTTGCCCTTTTAAAATAATTAAATTATTTTTTACATTATATGTTAAAGTATTTGCATATAAGTATAAATTGGTTGATACTATTTTAACTTTATTGGGGATATAAACTATTTCATTCTCCCAATTATAAGTTAAACTATCTGTAAATATTTCAAAATATTTTATATTATCCTTATCTTTATCTTTAATTTTTTGATTATCTTTAGTGTTTTGGGGTTGTTTTTTAGATTTTTCCTCTTGATTTTTTATTTTTATATATACATTATTTTTAGCTACTAATTTTTTTATATTAAAATATAATTCTACGGTATCTGATTTTATAAAAGTAGTTGGATTGTATAAAGTGGGCATACCACTAGCTATACCAAACTCCTTATCTTCATAGTATCTAAATAAATCACACTTAACTTTAGTATCTTCATAAAAAATCTCTACGTTACCTATTAATTCAAATACCTTATTTTTACTATCATAAACTAATTTATCACTTCTATGATAGATGTATTTTTGGGTATTTTCATTATTTTTATTTTTTTTATTTTTTTCATTGTTTGTGTTATTTATGTTATTTTCATTTTGTCTTTTTAAAATTTTTTCATTTTGAGTTTTTTTATCGTATAGATTTTCTTTTAAATTTTGTATATTATTTTCTAAACTATAAATTAGATTTAATTTTGTAATAATTAAAAAAAATAAGAATAAAGTAATTAAGAAGAAATGAAAAATAATAAATTTAGTTAAGATTTTTTTATCTAATTTATTTTTATCATGTTACCAAAAATGCCTCATGTAACGTGGGAATTTACTCTCGAAAATGAAGAAGGAAAGAAAAAGCTGAGTAATCCAAACACAATCAATACATTCGCAAGACAATTCTGTGAAAAATTTGAATTAACTCTACTACCTACCAATCTAGTGTACCAGTTTAAGGGTAATAAGCCCGATGAAAATGGGATAACTGCCTTCTATATTCTATCAGAAAGCGGGATACATATTCAAACATGGCCGGAACATAGATACGGTTTTATCGATGTTTTTTCATGTAAGCATTTCGATTATAAGGTAGCAACAAAATTTATAATGAAATTTTTTGGTAAAGGAAATTATTACTATGATATAGTTTGGCGAGGAGAAATAATTGATAGAGAACGCAAAGAAAAGAAAAAAGCCTACA
>Ga0080004_1158409_pt1 | contig 24913 bp, 20 predicted proteins | sample WasSprMetagenome_FD_69207 | JGI IMG/M metagenome (GOLD analysis project Ga0080004, IMG submission 69207) | Sulfidic aquatic microbial communities from Washburn Spring, Yellowstone National Park, USA - WS (SPADES assembly) (version 2) | ecosystem: Environmental > Aquatic > Thermal springs > Hot...
GTCCACCGCGAGGCACTCGATGCGGGGCATCGACCCGTGCTATTTGCACGGCTTTTCAAGTTTGCGCGATGGTCGACGCGTGAGCAGCTAATCCCCTATGTAGAGGACTCGGGGTAGTTCTTTGAAAAGCTTGTCCCCTGTTACTAGATCTTCGCCTAAGAGCAAAGCTATTGAGTAGACTACAGCGTCAGCTAGACTCGGCGTTCTCCCCTTTACCCCTTTCGAGTGTTGTAGAAGCTCCAAATATGCTTCTCCGGCTTTTAAAGCGGCCTCAACCGTTAAGTCGACGATCTCCGTCATTGCTTCTATGAAGAGAAGCCTTTTCCTAACGATCTCGGGGTTAACCCCCTCCCTCAGGTACTTACTCGAGATTTCCGCTAAAACGATCGAGGGCGTGTAGCCTCCCTCCTCTTTCAGCAGCGTCCTCACCATTAACCCTTTATCGGTGCCAAGGAAGTACTCCACCCAAGCGTACGTGTCGTAGACTACCATTCCCGATCCTCCATTCTGTCCTCGGGCGAGAACGGCTTCACCCTCCCTTTATCGGCGCCGAACATGTCCGCTTCTATGCCCAATTCCTTGATTAGAAGGTTGAATATCACTTCGTCGAAGCTCCTGGCCTTCTTCGCCTCCTTCAGCTTAGAAAGGAGCATGTAGGTTTCCTCCCTGACCTGGATCGTCTTCACGGTACAGTTTATAGACTACAACCTATAAATTTAGCGGACGTTCGCCGCGGGCGACCTGATTAGATTGTATCGCAGGTGCTCGACCTTCTCTTCCTTCCCCTTTGCGGTGCTCGGTACAAATCCCAGGATCTCGAGCGTGGAGAAGCCTAACACCCACCATTCGGCCAACCCCAGCGCTTGAAGCCTCTCCTTCAACTTCGGTGGGAGCTCGGCGGCTGCGACGTGGCCGGGGGCTCTTCGCCCTCCACTGCGAGTTTCTCGACGATCCCAAGCCCCCCGACGATCTCGTGCCCGTCGGCGACCATCAGCTTGATGGTCCTGCCAGTGAGCTTAACGCCGACTTCAGCGGCGAGGGTCGCGTCCAGCAGGGTTAAGGGGGAGCACGCATCCACGAGCGCCACCCCCTACCTGTCGCCGCGAGCCCCCTCAACCCTTACGCTAATCTTCGCCAAGGCCACATGATGCGTAGCGGTGGGGGTGCTTTATGCCGACTCCCGCTTACGGCTTTTCCTCGAACTCGAGCTTCATCATCGACGCCTCGCTCTGGGGTATCTTCGAGATCTCCCTGTTCAACTTCTCGATGAGGGTGGCGATCTGCCTCCTGTTCAGCTCTCTCGTCTCGTGCCCGATGAAGTCCTCTGTCTTGCGCCCCCTCGCTGCTTTGGCGTAATCTTTCAGGCTTCTGAAGATGAGGCGTACGCCGTACCGCTCGGGGTGGAGCGCCATCGGGCAGTTGGGGTCGATCGTGTAGGGGATGAGCGGGTAGACGGCCGCATAGCTCCTCCCCTCCACGAGCTTCGAGGCGAAGCGCGGTATGAGGCGCGCGCTCTCCGCAGTCTCCCCCGGTAGCCCGAGGAGGAAGAACAGCTCGACGAGCACGCCCTTCAGCGCGTCGAGCGCCTTGAAGAGCGCCGCGTTCGTGAAGTACCTCCTAGCTCTGAAGCGCACCTCCTCGCTCGCCGTCTCGGGCGACACCGCCACGTCGAGCGCGGTGAACGTCTTGGAGGCTTCGCGGACGAGGTTGGGGGCCGGCAGCCTGTGGCTTTCCCAGTAGAGCTTGAGGTCCAACCCCCTTTCCCTCACCTCCTCGAACAGCTTCCTCCACCAGCGGTCCCCCAGCATCTGGGGGTCGTGCGTCAGCCTCGCGATCCTCAAGCCCATCCCGCTCAGCTGCGCCATCTCCTCCGCCACCGCTGCCGGGTCCCTGACCGCCATCGAAGCCCTCCCCGTCGCGAGCCTGTAGCCCTCCCGAGAGCCCCCGCAGTAGATGCAGTCGAAGAGGCAGCCGCGGGCTGCCGCGAACCAGAAGTGTGGCTGCTGGGCGGGCATGAAGCCGAGGATACCCGTCTTGAGGTACTCGAGCGCGTGGCGCATCGCGAGCACGCCATCGGCGTACTTCGCGCGCGCGAGCGAAGGCGGCTCGCGCATCCCCCCGTGCACCCACTTCCGCCCTTCTCTCACGTAGAGGCCGCGCCGGTCGGCAGGCTGCACGCCTTTCACCGCGTACTTCACGTAGGTGGTGAGCGCCTCCTCCCCCTCTCCCAGCACGATCGCGTCCACGTAACCGCTACCCGCCAACTCCTCCGCGAACACCGTTGCGGTCATCCCTCCGACAACAACCTTCGCCGAGGGGTTGAGCAGCTTAACCAGCTTGGCGGTTTCGAGAGCGCCGTCCGCGTGCACGAACCAGTTCAGCGATACAGCGTAAACCTCCGCCTCCAACCCTTTCAGCACGTCCGCGTAGCGCGCACCCGCGAGCTGAGCCTCCAAAGGGATGTTCACGACCTCGACGTCGAAACCCTCTTCGAGCAGCCTCGAGGCGAGCGAGAAAACTCCAACGGGCATCAAGCTGAAAGGGTTTGCGCCGCGGGAGTAGGTGGAAGGCGGGTGGAGCAGCACAACGTCGCGCACGTTTTGGTGTTGGCTCGAGAGCTTTTTAGCGCTTCGCGCGCTCTAGCAGGGAAGAGTAAACGCGTTCGGCATTGGTTTATATGCTGGCTTTTACGGGACTTCCACGATGGGGCTCGAGCAGTTGGAGAGCGGGCTTACATGGAGGGCCCTCCTGCTCGTGATCTTGGCTGCTCTAGTGTTCATCCCGGCTAGCACGTACCTCTACCTCGTTGCAGGGGTCACTTTAGGCGCTGTGGGGACCTACGCGATGCTCGTGATCTTCACTTACATCATGAGGATGATGGGTCTAGAGCTCAGGAAGCAGGAGGTTTTCGTGATGTACATCGGCGTCGCCGCGGTCGCGGGGTTGGCTTCGACCTCGTACTTCCTCATCATCTACAGGATGTACTTCGTCGAGAGCCCGATCGCAAGATCCTACACGGTGATGGGGGTGCCGCTCCCCGAAGCTGTCCCGACGTGGCTGGCGCCGCCCCGGGGCTCTAGCGCCTACCTCGCTAGAACCTTCCTCCACCCTGACCTGGCAGCTCCCATCGCCGCTTGGACCGCTTCGATGGTCTTAGGGATGCTGGCTGAGCTCTCGCTAGTGATCGTGGCGTCCCACGCGTTCGTCGAGGTTCAAAAGCTGCCGTTCCCCTTCGCTCGAGTCGACGCGGCAGTCGTGGAGATGCTGTCGAGCGGGGAGAGGTTCAGGGAGGTCGTGAGGTACCTTATGCCCGGCTTCTACCTAGGGCTCGTGTACGGTTTCATCCTGTACCTCGGTCCGTTCCTCGGCTTCCCCCTGATACCGCTACCCTTCATCGATTTCACCCGCCTCATCTCCGCGACGCTCCCTGGCGCTGTTCTGGGGGTGGCCACCAGCCTGACGGCTTGGGTCGGCGGGATGGTGGTGCCCCTCGGCATCTCCGCTGTAGCTCTCGCGACCTCGCTGGCCGTCTGGGTCTTCGGGAACTACCTCGCGCTGACGAACCCCGCCCTCCGCTCCCTCTTCCCCGAGTGGGCCGCCGAGTACTACCAGGGGATGGACCTGACGAGAGTTCTACAGCGCTCGCAGGTTAGGGTTTGGCTGCCCGTGCAGATCGGAGCTGCGCTGGGCTTCGCGGCTCTCGTCCTGCTCAAGTACAGGAGGGCGGTCGCGGCGACCGGTAGGGCCATCTACGCGTCGCTGCGAGGCGGCGGTGGGGGTAGCGCCCTCCCCTCGCTCAGGCTGGCGCTCGCCTGCTACCTCTCCTCCACCTTGGCGTCGGTGGCGCTCTTCCACTACCTTATGCCCCACTTCCCCGTAGCGGTTCCGCTGGTGATGTCCCTGGTCGTTGGGACGCTGATGGGGTTCGCGTCCGCTTCGATCGTCGGCGAGAGCGGTGCCGGCTTCTCGGCTCCCGGCTTCCTCTGGCACACGATCGTGTACCTCACCCCCGCTTCCAACCTGACGCCGCAGGAGGCGTACTCCGTCTTCGTCTACCCGCCGGTGATCGCCGGCTCGATGACGGGAGGAGGTGCCCAGACGATAAAGGCGGCTCTGCTCACGGGCACAAGGCCCTCGGACGTGGTGAAGGTGTGGATCGTAGCTTTCCTCTTTGGCGTTCTCGTGAACTTCCTCTCGCTCGACATGCTGTGGAGGATCGCGCCCATCCCGAGTAGCGCCTACCCGAGCACCGTCGTGTCGATGCCTGCGACGGCGATGATTGACGCTCTGCTCGTAACTAGGGGGTTGAGGATCTCGCTGCAGATGCTAGCCGGCTCGGCGGCGGCCATGGCGGCTCTCGCGGCGGCCGTGGAGCTTTTAGGTAAGCTGCTCAAGGTCGGTATCTCCGCCTCCGGCCTCATGATCGGCTTGTTCTCACCCCCTATAACGACGATCCCGTTGTTCGCCGGCTCGGCGCTCAGCTCGCTCGTGATGCGTCGCCGCTTCGGCGAGCGGTGGGACCAAGCGAAGAACGTCCTGGTCGCAGGCGTCCTCCTAGGTGAAGGCCTCGCGGCTACGGTGGCGGTTATAAGCCTGATGCTCATCAAAGCCGTGTGGCTGTGGCCGTGGTGAAGGGTATGAGGTCCACCTATCTCCTCGCGGCTATGGCGTTCCTCCAGCTGGTTGCAGCCTGCAGCGCTCTAGCTCAGCCCCAGGCTCTCAGCCCCCTCGAGGCTGCGCTCGATTCCCTCAACGCGACCGCTGTCGCGCAGCGCGCCCAGCTGATCTCGAGTTTCGGATCGAGGCTGACCGGCTACCCTGGCTACTACCGCACAATCGACTACATCGTCCAGGCGCTGAGGAGCGAGGGGTTGGAGCCGGTGATCCAGAACTTCACGGTGCTCGTCCCCTGGGACGCCGGCAGCGCGATCCGGGTTCCGGCGCTGAACACCGCGATCAAAGCCTACGCGCTTTGGCCCAACGGGCACGTGGGGGTCTGGAGCGTCGAGGGGTTGAGGGGTAAGCTCGTATACGTCGGGAAGGGCGAGCTGGAGGACTTCGACGGGAAGGAGGTGGAGGGCAGCATCGTGGTCATGGACTTCGACAGCGGAGGCAACTGGAGGAACGCGGTGAAGCTGGGCGCGAAGGCCGTGGTGTTCGCGGACCGGGGCGGCGGGGACCGCTACGAAGCTTACTCCAAGTTCGAGTGGTACGCGTTCTACCCGTACGTGAGGCTTTACGTCGCTGGGGAGGATGCCGAGAAGCTAATCCAGCTCGCCGCCAAGGGGTACGAGGCGGTCATCGACTCCCGCTTGGAGTTGAGGGAAGTCACAGCTTACAACGTGCTCGCGAAGGTGCCGGGCCGCCGCGATAACGAAGCGATACTGGCTGCGGCGAGCGTCGACTCCTGGTCGGTTGCGCCGGCGCTGGCGAGCAGCGTGCACGATGCGGTTAACGTGGGGTTCTTGCTCGAGCTCGCGAGGCTCGCGAAGCGAGCGCAGCTGGAAAGGTCGCTGTGGATAGCCTTCCTCTCGGGCCACTGGCAGGGCTTGGCGGGAGCGCGATTCCTTGCGGAGAACTTCACGAGGAACCCGGAGCTGGTTTCGGGTAAGGTAGTCGTCTGGTACGTGGTCGGTGTGGACCTGTCGGACGACTTCCCCGGCGTGTCTCTCGTCTACATGGGCCACTTCTACCGCGCCGGTAGGGCGCTCTTCACCTCTAAATTCAGCTGGATCCAGGAGGCGGTGAGCACGCAGCTCTCGGGCTTCCTGCGCGGCTACCTCGAGAGGCGCGGCCTGATCCCCGGCAACCTAAGGAGCGCGATCGACGCGCTCGGGCTCGTGAGGGAGGTCGACCTGGTCGAGGGGCCCGACTGGAGCTGGACGGGGACGATGGCGACCCCGTACGTGCTGGACACGGAACCGTTCGTGGTGGCGAACATGGCTGGCTTCACGATCAGGACTCAGTTCAGCTACAGGAACTGGGAGGGCGTACCGGGCTCGCGCGGCGTAAGGTGGGAGTACGTCGCGCCACAGCTTTACCAAGCGGCAGCGATCGTGCTCTACGCCTGTACGGCGGAGGAGGTGAGGTTGAGCCCGGCGAGCGTTAAGCCCGCTCACTTCACCGGTCTCGGAGGCGGAGGGGCTGCCGGCACTATCTTCTGGGGGCTCGTCACGTTCAGGGTTAGCATCGCTTCGTTCAACCTGAGCGCGGGCTGGTACGCGCCGGTTTCCGACGCGGTGGTTAGGGTTTGGAGCTACCCTCACGATTACCCGTTCGCATACATGCTCGCGAGGACCGGCAGCGACGGCGTAGCGGAGTTCGTGGGCCTCGCGCCCCAGGGTGTTTGCTACTGGAGGGTTGACGCCGTAAGAATGGATAGGGACGGTGCGTACGTTGTGGATTATGGCGTTTACGGCGTGCAGCCGGCTTCGTTGGTCGTCGGAGCTTTGCAGGACCCCATGCCCGTCTTCGTTCCCGTCTTCAAGGGCGGCGTGCTCGTCCTCTTCGACATCGTGTCGCCGAGGACGTTTAGACCTGGAGCGATGGACGACCCGAGGATGGGCGCGCTCAGGCAGTGGTACAGCCTCGGTAGGGACGTGAGGGTGTACGAGGTGGGGTCGCGTGCGGAGCCGATGTTCTGGGGGGTCTACACGATGCCGCAGGACGAGGTCGCTCTCGTCGCAGCGCCCGCGGGCTCAAGGGTAGTTGTGGCAGCCAGGCCGGAGAACCCCTTCATGGAGGCTAGGCCTGTTATGCTGTTTACGAACTCAACGCCCGGCGAGCCTGAAGGCGTCGGCGTAGAAGTCTTGCCTGGCTTCACGATGATTGAAAAAGCGGCTTTGAGGTACGCACGGGACCTCCTCGCTACAGCTGAGCACAGGTACCAGCAGCTAAGGGAGCGGATGGTGAGGAGGCTCAGCGCCGAGCGCTACGAGCAGATGGCGGAAAGCTACCTCGACAGGTCCCTGAAAGCGCTCGAGCAGCGGAGGTACTCGGAAGCGTACAGGAGCTCGCTGGTCGCGTTGTCCCTTGCAGCCCGCTACTACGCTGACGAGGTGATGCCGCTCTACGACGAGACCGGGAGGACGGCGGTGCTGATGCTGCTGCTCGTCCTCCCTTCCGCTTTCTTCCTTGAGAGGCTCCTCGTTCACGCTGAGGGGGTTAGGAGGATCGCGTCCACTCTAGCGATAGGAGCTGTGGCCGTGTGGCTCTTCTCGCTCGTGCACCCGGCGCTCACGGTGATCGCGAACTCCGCCATGGCCGTGATGGCGGTAGCCGTCCTCCTGGTCACATTACTGCTCCTTTACGTGTTCGCGAGCGAGACCTCGGCGGCGTTAAGGTCCTACGCGGAGGCGAGGATGGGGGCGCACGAGTTCAGGAGGGAGGAGGCGGCTGCGGCGTTGATGGCGGTCTCCACGGGTTTGGAGAACATGCGGAGGAGGCCGCTCAGGAGCATCTTGACGCTGCTCACGATCGCAGCTGTGTCCACAGCTGTCGTCGCCCTGACTTCAACATCCCCTACGGTTTACGTGACCTTTTCGGCGCAGGCGGCTGGAGCCCCGTACGAGGGCCTGCTGATCAGGAGGGGCTACGGAGTGCTGCAGGACGTGCTGGGCGCAGCCACCGTGGAAGCGCTAAAAGGGTTGGTTCCGGAAAACGCGGTTACCCCGCGCCTCTGGTACTACCCGGTTTCCGTCAACAAGGTGGGCCCCTACAGCCTCGTTGCAGGTAGGAACGGCTCTCTACCAGTTCAGGCAGTGCTGGGCTTGACGCCGGTCGAGGCAAAGCTCATCCTCGAGAAAGCTCTAGCGCGCGGCGACGTGTTCCGCGAAGGGCAGGTTTACGCGTGCCTTCTTTCAGCATCGCAAGCTAAAGCGCTCGGCGTCGACACGGGCGACGAGGTGGAGTTCGCCGGCTTCAAGCTGGTCGTGGTCGGCGTGCTCAGCGACGAGGCTCTCCTGGGCTTGCCGCGCGACGCGGACGGCTACTACTACGTACCTCTCGACCCCACCTACTCGGCGACTTTGTACGGTTTCACCGTCGGGGGCGGGCAGATCTCCCCCACACCTCTCTCTTGGGATCGAGTGCTGATCGTCGCTGCGCCTTTCGCCTCGAAGCTGGGAGCTTTCGTCAACAGCGTGGGCGCGGCTCTCCCTAACGCTACGCGCGAAGAGCTCCTCGATCTTGCCGGCAACATAGCGTACGTGCTCGACGCTCGAGTAACCGCGTACGCGAACGGTACCTCCTACACTTCCAGCAGGCTCTTCGGCTACGCTCTCTTCGGCTGGGAGTCTGTCACCCCACTTCTTGTGCTCGGAGCTGTGAACGTCGTTGCGGCGCTCCTCTCCTCGGTCTACGAGAGGACGAGAGAGCTCTACGTGTTCTCCTCCGTCGGCCTCTCGCCGCGCGGCGCGGCGCTAATGTTCACCGTCGAGTTCCTCGTGTACGGGTTCATCGGCACGTTCGCCGGCTACATGGCGGGCTGGGCTTTCTCCCGATTCTTCGCCTCTGCAGGCTTGCTGCCGGAAAGCTTCGTCTTCAACTACGCGTCGCTCTCTGTGGTGCTCGCTATGGCTGCGATCGTCGCCGTCTGCGCGGCGGCGGCAGCGTACCCGGCTGCGAAAGCCGCAAGGCTCATCACGCCGTCGCTGGAGAGAGTATGGAAGCCACCCACGAAGCCGAGGGGCGACGTTTGGGAGCTCGTTTTCCCGCTCCGGCTGGCTTCGAGAGCGGAAGCGTTAGGCCTGCTGCGCTACCTCAGGGAGTACTACCTGGGAGCCGGCTACTACAAGGCAGGGTTCCGAATAAGCGGCGTCGGCGAGGTAGACGCGGAGCGGCTGGAGCTCTCGCTTAGAGCCCTGCTCGCCCCCATCGAGAGCGGCACCGAGCACGAGGTTCTCGTGAAGGTGATCGAGCAGCCGGGAGCCAGGTTCTCAATCGCGGTCACCGCCCGCTTCCTAGGCGGCTCCAGAGCCGTGTGGCAGAGCACAGCCCCCATGTTCTTCGACGACCTGAGGAAGCAGCTGCTGCTCTGGGCTTCGCTCCCCAGCAAAGAGAAGGATAGATACGCCAAGCTTTAATGCAAAAGAATTTTTTAATTTTCGACGTTGAGTAAAGTTTATATTTGCGAAAGCCACTACTGAATAACCGATGGGGCAGGAAAAGCCTGCCGAGGTTAAGGTGGAGCGGGCACGCGTGCTGACACCGCAGCTTCTTGCCGCTGTTATCGTCCTGACCATACTGAGTGACATTTTCGCTATCTGGTTCAGGTCGCTCACGACGAAAATGTGGACCTACACGGGCTGGTTCATCGGCGCCTTCTACATCGTTCTCATCTTCCAGCTGCTCGGGAGGCTTAGCCCCAAGCTCAGGCTGAACCCGGGCCAGATGCTCATCCTCCTGCTGCCCTTCTGGTACGCGGCTGGGAAGGCCTTCATGATCACAGGAGCGGGAGGCGAGATGTGGGCCGAGATGCTCTACCCCGTTTGGTCCTTCATAGTCAGGGGGCTACGCGACCCCAGCATAAGGAGCTGGTGCTGGGATTTGACACCTTCGCTCGTCGCACCGAAGGACCCGGTGGAGCTCGACAAGATCTGGAGGGGTTTGATGCCCGGCGAGGTGATCAACTGGGCTCCCTGGATGGCGCCCATAGCGTTCTGGTCCCTCTGGCTCATCGTCACGACGCTGATTATCGTCGTGCTCGTCTACACGGTTATCGGGCCGCAAACGGTGGAGGTCGAAAGGCTCGTCTACCCGATGAGCGTGCCAGCTACCGTGCTGCTCTCTAACGCCGGCTCGTGGGTCGAAGTGGGCGGCAAGGCTAGATCGAAGCTCTTCGACCTGACCGACACGAGGATCAAGCTTTTCTGGATCTCCTTCGTGATCGGCGCGCTCTTCCTGTCGATGATACCGCTGCTGATGGAGGTTCTGCCGGTAGTTCCGGCGCTGGGAGCGTTCCTCTGGGGCGAGATACCTCTCAACCTCCAAACTTGGTTCAACACGGCAGCAGTGCTGCCGGGAGCCCACTTCTACGCAGTCTTCATCATCCACCAGGCGATTTTGATGACGTTGTTGCCGTACGACGTGCTGATCACGCCCGTCATCATCTGGCTCATCTTCTACGTCATCTACCCCACGCTGGGAGTGAGGATGGGCATCCTACCGTACGAGCCTGGCGTTGAGGGATGGGCGAACTGGTACTACGGATACAGGGCACCCTTCCCGATGGCCGCCTTCGCGATATACGGGATGTCGCTCGGCCTCGGTCTCCTCACCCTGTGGGAGGCCCGTGGCACGATCTCGCGTGTGCTGAAGGGTGAGATGGCTGGTGGTGAGCTTCCTGTTAAGCAGCTTCTCTACCTGTTCGCCGGTCTCTTCATTGTTTGGCTTGCCTTGTGGAGTGCTGCGGGAGCGAACCCGATCATGATGATCTACTTCTTCATCCTCTTCATCCTCTGGCAAATCAGCATCGTAAGATACTACGCAGAAATCTGGTGGCACCCGCCCGTCATCCACGACACCTACCACATACTCATCTGGCCGGTGGGAGCTTCGATCGGCGCTTGGGCTGCCGTGCCCAGCCAGAGTAGCCAAGCGCTCTACATACAGAACATGGCTCTGCTAGTCCACGGGAGCTGGGCGGCTTACAGGCAGAACCCGTGGAACATGGGTTTCACGGCCCACACGTACAAGTGGGCTAGGGACCTGAACGTGAGCTTGAAGGATGTGATGATCGCGCTGTTCGCCATCGCGATCGTCGGCTGGCCTGTCGCTTTCATCTTCAACGTCTGGTGGCTCTACCACGGTGGCGGCTATGTGAAGCTCAACGAGGGCACATACACGTGGCCGGTCGATGTCGCTCTGAACCAGGGTGTCCGCGGTCTCACGCACTTTAGCTCGCTGCTGGAGATGCCTTTCTGGTACCACGGTCTCCTCGCTGTGCTGGGCATCGCCACAGTGTTCATTATCTACTTCCTCAGGATGCGGTTCGCCTGGTTCCTCATTAACCCGACCGCTGTGGCGATGACGATGTGGTTGACTGAGTTCATTTGGCTTGCCGCGCTGGTGGCCCTTATCGCTAAGTACATAGGCATCAGGATCTTCGGCGCTAGGAGGTACGAGGAGTACGCTGCTTACGTGGCTGCAGGCCTATGCTGGGGCTTGGGTGCAGGCTATATTATAGGCGGCTTCTACGATCTCTTCATGGGTGTACTACCGAAGTTCCAGGCGTTCTTCGTACCGTGAGGTGATGGCTGTGAGGAAACAGCACGTTTCCGCCGCGCTCGCCCTCCTCGCCTTGGCTCTACTCACCTTAGCTCCAGCAGTTTACGCGCAGCCCTATAAGGTCTACCTGCTATACGTGGCGGAAGCAGGGGATAGCTGGGTTAGCAAGGACGCATTCGCCTCTTTCCTTACCACGCACTTGAAGAAGGCTGGAGTCAGCTTTGAGGTGATAAAGAGCATCGACGACTGGGAGAAGCTTGTGGATCAAGCTCCCGAGAACCTCGTTATCGTCAACTGCCACGGCGAGGTGATGCCGATACCCACCAAGTACGGGGACAACTACACGCTGTTCTACCAGGATCTCGCGCGCAACGTGAGGGAGAAGGGGTGGATCCTCGTCCTCCCCATCGGCCTTACCACCTGGTTGATCGGGAACGAGAAGACGGTCGGCTACACAAACACTGTTGACGGCCCCAGCGTGAGCGCGTTCAGAAGGTCTCTTGGGTTGCCGCCGATCAACCCATGGTGCGACCAGAACGCGCAGATTTCCGATCTCGGCAAACGCGTAGCCGCGGTCTTGGGTCTCGACGCTCCAGAGGTTGTCGGAGCTGCAAGGGCTATAGCTACAAACGCTACACCTCTTTGGTACTTCTACAAGGTGCCGGAGTCCGCTAAGACGTGGGACGGGCTGCCCTTCTACTCGATGGCCGCCTGGAAAGTGGGCAAGGGGATGCTCGTTTGGGGCGGGATGAGCGGCGGCGACGAGATGAGGAAGACCGCTATCACGGCCGCCGTGGTGGCGTACATCCTCGACCCTACGCTCGCTCAGAAGACCCCTCCACCGCCGCCGCTGATTACACCCGAGAAAGCCTACATGTACAGTATTATAGCGGGTATCATCGTGCTTCTCGCAGTACTCGTGATCGTGCTAGTGAAAGGTAGAGCGCCGAAAACTCCAGCCCCCGCAGTCGAAGAAAAGAAGCAATAAAGTAGATTATTTTTCTTTTTAATTTATTTCACAAATTCTTAGCATGATGAGCTAGCCTACGCTCCGAAGGGTTTTTCTTCGGTTAGTTGAGGGGTGGGCGTGCCGAGACCTGCTATAGGCCTCTTGCTGAGGAGCGAGGCTGAGGAAGTGCACTCCCGCGCTCTCGAGGTTCTCTCGAAGGTCGGGGTGTACTTCGAGGATAAGAGTGTAGAGAAGGTGATGATCGATGGCGGCTGCGAGCTGAAGGAGGGGCGGGTCCTTGTCCCCGAGGAGCTCGTGAAGGAAGCGCTCTCCAAGGCTCCGAGGAGGTTCGATCTGTACGATCGCGATGGGAACTACGCGGCCACCCTGGGGAATGGAGCCCTCCTCTTCAACCCTGGTTCCGCTGCGGTGAAGATCCTCGATTACGGAGCGGGAGAGCCGAGGCCTCCCACGCTCGAGGACTTGAAGCGTTTCGTCACGTTGGCGGACGCGCTGGAGCATATCGGGGCGCAGAGCACTGCGCTCGTCCCGAAGGACGTGCCGGTGGAGGTGAGCGACGCCGAGCGCCTCTACGTCGTCCTCAAGTACTCGAGGAAGCCCGTCGTCACCGGAGCCTTCACGGTCGAGAACCTCCCCTTGATGGTTGAGATGCTGGCGGCCGTGCGGGAGGACTACCGGGAGAGGCCGTTCGCGATCTTCGACGTGTGCCCCTCGCCCCCGCTCTCGTGGAGCACGATCACCTCTAGGAACCTTTTGGACTTGGCCCGGCTGGGCGCGCCGGCCGAGATCATCTCGATGCCGGGGCTCGGCGCGAACGCCCCCGTGACCGTGTACGGCGCGCTGATCCAGCACCACGCCGAGGTGCTCAGTGGGGTCGTGTTGGCGCAGCTGGCGGCGCCGGGGGCGAAGGTGATCTACGGCGGCTCGCCCACCCTTGTCCACCCGCGCCACGGGACCGCGATGATCGCCGCGCCCGAGGCGGCACTCGTCAGCCTAGCTTACAGGGATATGGCGAGGCTCGTCGAGCTTCCAGCTCACACGTACATGGCGATCTCCGACGCGAAAGCTCCCGACTTCCAGGCTGGGGCTGAAGCGGGCTTCACGGCGGCTCTCGCAGCACTCTCTTCTTTCGACGTGGTCTCGGGACCCGGCATGCTCGAGTTCGAGAGCGTCCAATCGATGGAAAAACTGGTTCTCGACAACGAGGTGTGCGGTCTCGCGAGGAGGCTGGCAAGGGGTTTCGCCGCAAACCCGGGAGACGTTGACGTCATCCGTGAGGTAGTTCTCTCGAGAAGGGGTAACTTCATGGCGCACAGGCACACGCTGGCAAACCTGAGGAAGGAGATCCACGTGCCGAGAGTGTGGGATGTTGAGCCTACAACCCGCCGCGACCTGCTGAACTGGGCGCACGAGGAAGTTGAGCGGCTGCTTAAAGAGCACAAAGCGCCGGTGCTCGAGGGCGACAGGCTGGAAGCTCTCGACGAGGCTCGCGGCAGGCTTTGGCGTAGGGCGGGAGCCGGGACTCCACCTTCAGTCTAGCGCGCGCCGTCACCTTTTTCTACCTTGAGGGCAAAATCCTCTGATGCCGGTAGAGTTTGAGCCTTACCCGGAGTTTCTAAAGCCCGGTTACAAGCCAGACCCTGAAGGCGATGTAGTCGCGGTTTTCAGGGTAACGCCGGCCGAAGGCTTCACGGCGGAGGATGCCGCGGGGGGCGTGGCGGCCGAGAGCAGCACGGGGACCTGGACGACTCTCTACACATGGTACGACAAAGCTCGGGTCGACAGGTTGATGGGCAAAGCTTACGAGATAAGGAGCTTAGGCGACGGCTCCTACCTGGTGAAGATCGCCTACCCGCTGGAGCTTTTCGAGGAGGGGAACATGCCGGCCTTCCTAGCCTCCGTGGCTGGGAACGTGTTCGGGATGCGGAGGGTAAAGGGTTTGCGCCTCGAGGATATCTACCTGCCCAAAGCCTTCCTCGAGCGCTTCAAGGGCCCCTCTAGGGGTATGGAGGGCGTGCGCGCCGTGATGAAGGTGGCTGGGAGGCCTATTGTCGGAACAGTTCCCAAGCCGAAGGTCGGCTACTCGCCCGAGGAGGTGGGGAAGCTCGCTTATGACCTGTTGACGGGCGGGCTGGACTACGTGAAGGACGACGAGAATCTGGCGAACCCGAGCTTCTGCAGGTTCGAGGAGAGGGCTAGGACTATCATGAGGGCGATCGACAAGGCAGAGAGCGAAACGGGCGAGAGGAAAGCTTGGTTCGCGAACATAACGGCGGACGTAAGGGAGATGGAGCGTAGGCTGAAGCTCGTCGCCGACTACGGGAACCCCTACGTGATGGTCGACGTGGTGGTAGCCGGCTGGTCGGCGCTCACCTACATTAGGGACCTGGCGGAGGAGTACGGGCTGGCGATCCACGCTCACCGGGCGATGCACGCCGCTTTCACCCGCAACCCGAACCACGGCATCTCGATGTTCGCTCTAGCGAAGCTGTACCGCATTATCGGTGTCGACCAGCTGCACGTGGGCACGCCAGAAGTGGGGAAGCTGGAGGCGAAGACCGTGGACGTGGTGAGGTGCGCTAAAGTGCTGAGGCAGAGCGAGTACAAGCCGGACCCAGACGACCCCTTCCGCCTCGAGCAGAGGTTCTACCACATCAAGCCAGCCTTCCCCGTCTCGTCGGGAGGGCTCCACCCCGGCACGCTGCCCGAAGTCGTGAGAGTCATGGGCGCGGACCTGGTGATACAGGTCGGGGGAGGAGTCGTAGGCCACCCGGACGGCCCGAAAGCGGGGGCAGCGGCAGTGAGGCAGGCGATCGAAGCGGCAATGAAGGGGGTACCGCTCGACGAGTACGCAAAAGAGCACAAGGAGCTTGCGAGAGCCATAGAAAAGTGGGGCTACGTCAAGCCGATATAGCCGCTTTCCCTTTTCCCTTTTTCCCTCGCTATCCTTTCTGCGCGCCGTTTACACGAAAGGAAGTACTTGCCCAAGCGTTCAACCCAACCGCGTAGCACGTTTCAACAGAGTCTCGTGAGTTTCTGCGCCGCGCGCCAAGCTAAGTGAAGTCCGTGATTTTCGCTGTTGAGGGTGGTTTACTGGGAGGGAAGGAAGGCTCGCACCGCGCGCCCAGCTCCTTGCATGCTCTCTCCACTAGCGCAGCGATTTGTTCGCGCCACCAGCTGGGTGTGGTGGAAGCGCCTGGGAACCTTCTCTCCAGCGGCTCCAAGTGCTTCTCCAAGCCCGGTTTGAGCCTGAGGAAGTCGTAGATAAGCTTCGAGCCTGTCTCAGCCGCCAGTTGAACCACCTTTCGCACGTTCTCTTCCGAATCGTTCACGCCGCGCACAATGGGCCCGAGGAAGATCCAGGTTTCAACGCCTTCGGAGGCGATCCTCCTAAGTGCTGAGGCTCTGGCCGAGGGCGGCGGAGCTCCCGGCTCCATCAGCTTGGCGATCTCGTCGTCGAGCGTCGTTATCGTAAAGCCGACATCGACGAGATCTCTGTGCCTTGTGAATATGTCGAGGTCTCTAACCACGAGGGGTGACTTCGTTTGCACGCTCACCTTGAAGCCTGAGGAAACCAAGACTTCTATACCTCCGCGCGCAAGCATTTCCAGCTCCTCGACCGGCTGGTACGGGTCGGTCGTCGTCGATACGCCGACGACACCCCGCTGAAGCTTTTTCACCTCCCGCTTCAATACCTCAACGACGTTCTCCTTGACGTAGACGAGCCTCCCCCAGTTCTCAGCGACCTCCCTGTACGGCGTGTAGTAGCGGGCGTAGCAGTAGAGGCACCCGTGAGCGCAGCCAGCGTAGGGGTTGTACGCGTAGTCCAGGTCGTAGAGGCCCGACCTCGAAAGAGCGCTCGAAACCCTCACCCTCCTGTACTCGACGCTCACAGCCACACCTCCAGTCGCTCCTGCCCGAGCATCCTCCTGAGCAGCGCCGACTTCTCCAGCCAGACGCTGAGGGGTAAGCGCGTCGACCTGCCCAAGCGGTCCAGCACCTCTCGCAAGCTGTCGTACCGCTCCGGCTTCGAACGGAATAGCGCTCGGACGTTCTCGCGCACGAACCAAACCCCTATGGGCAGGAAGAACCCCTCGTAGATCTCTCGGATGAGGATCGCTGTACCCTGGAACCCCTCCTTCACCATGTACTCGGCTGTGGCGAGGCGGGCTGCGTAGTAGCAGCCTCCGAGCGAGGCGTAAGTGGTTCTACCCCGGTAACCCTCCCAATCTCCTTCAACCTCCACGGTGGCCCCCGGGTTCCAAGTGGTGTGGGGGAACCACGCCTCGATCCACTCGTAGCTCCACGCACCCGGAGCGATCACGGCTACGAAGGTGTTGTCCGCGTACTTGCGCTCAAAGAATAGGTAGCGGTCTAGGAGTTTCAAACCCTTAACCTGCTCGATCAAGCGGCGGGAGAGAGCGTCGTCGACGGCTGTGATCGACCAGCGCGTAGGCACAAGCCTCCTCAGCCTCCCCGTGCCCAACGCTCCCACGGAAAAGGCGCGCTGGATTGCGGACACGGGAACCCCGCTCTCGTAGAGGTAGACGACCGCTTCCTCGGCCTTCAGGTCAGTGTCGTAGAAGGCTTTCTCCAGCGGGTGCGGGGGTTTCGGGTTGCCGACTACTTTCACCCGCTCCGCGGGGGCTGCGGGGCCCATCGGCGGAGCGAAGACGTCGAGCTTCACGCTGGGCTTAGGCGGTTTCGCGAACTTGAGCTCCACGTCAACAGGTTTCGAGGATATCGCGAGCAGCTGCAGCTCCTCGAGCCCCCAGGGTTTCCTCACATCGACTTCAGCCACCCCTCTCACCAAGCTCAACCGCATCTCGAGCACGTTGCCGATGCCCAGCTCGAGCCAGCGCTCCGGCGTGTCGTACAGGCTCGTATCCCCGGTTTCGGGGGGTGCAGCAGGAGCCAACCGGACTCTAGGGTAGCCGATTCTCCCGACGAAGACGGAGGGAGGGGAGGAGCCTTCCAGCACGAGGTCGCCCGGCGGCTTTACAGCTTCGACAGCCCTCCATAGAGCCAGCACTGGGCACACGGGCTTGCCGCAAAGCCCCTTGGCGCCTCTGCAGAGCAGACACAGCGAGGCTGCTTTGGAAGACATCCTCCAGTTTAGCTGTCAGCACAGGGAATATTAACGTATTGCCGGGCGCGGTTTTTCCAAGCTTCCACTTTCCCGAAGTGCGTTAAAGATAACTATGGGCTAATCCAGCTAGCTACCGGGGCTGCTGGGCTCTCGTAGGGGCTTGAGACCTACCCTAAGCGATAAGCAGGGGGGTCCGCCCCTCTGCCCAGCAGCCCCCTCTTTCTTTCAACGGCAGATAACTTTTTTAAGCTGAGGAGCTGTGTTACCGCGTGCCACGTTTCCAGGCTAGTTGGCTCTTGCCGATCGCGCCTCTCCTGGCGCTGTTGGCATTTGCTAGCCTGGCTTCGGCGCAACCTACAATATACATCCTGAAGGTGACGGAATCGCAGGGCTGGTGGACTACGCCGGAGCTCCTTACCGCGAGGCTTCAGGATTACCTAAAGGCGGCTGCAAACGACCTTGGTCTTTCCTTCAACGTGGAGGTGATCGATTCGATTGAGAAGTGGGAGACGCTGATGAACGAGTCCCCGCCCAACGCGGTGATCATCAACGCGCACGGAGAGCTCGTGCCGGTTCCGCCGAAGTACGGGACGGACTGGCAGAGCTTCTACAGGGACCTGGCGATGAACATAATGTACAAGGGCTGGGTCTTCGTCAACCCGATCGGCTACGGCTTTTACTACGTCACCTACAACTACACGAGGAGGCCCGATGGCACTTGGGACTGGGCCCTCCTTACCGTGGGGCCGGCCGGCTTGGACACTTTAGGAGGGTGGTTGGGGATCGTCGCCACCGCTTGGCCCGAGGCTGCGGGCGGGACTCCCAAGCTGACCGATTTGGGCAACCACGTTTTCAGCGTGCTCGGCTACGACATGCCCGATACGGCTAACGCGCCGAGACCGGTCACAACGAACGTGCCTGCCAGCTGGTACTTCTACGTGTTGGAAGCCGGTAACGTGACAGCTTACGCGTGCGTCGAATTCAGAATAGGTAAGGGAGCCCTGCTCTGGGGCGGTTGGGCTGGTAGCCCTGTGGAGGACCAGGCGAGGGTGGCTGTGGCGATGACCCTCTACCACTTGTTCCCCAGCGAGATCGAAGCCGCGCAGCCCAAGCCCAAGGGTTTGAGGCCCGAGCAGATAATCCTGATCGCTTGGGGGGCGGCTGCGGTGGTGATGGTCCTCCTGCTTCTTAGGGTCTTGAGAAAGAGGAGTTAACGCTGATGATGTAAAGTTAACCTGCTTTTTCTACACGCCGTGGAAACCGCTTCTCTAGAGCTTTAACCAGCGAAATCCCCAGTAGCGATCCGAGCAGCCCGCCAGCCGCGTGTAGCGCCGAGAACCAGGCTAAGGGGGTGTTCCCGCCCATGAAGAAAGCGCCTATGACAAGGCCGGCTACCCACGTGGAGGCGGTGCCCAGTGCAGCTAGGAGAGCCGGTCCCGCGCCGCCGGAAAAGCAGCGACCGTAGCCGGCAGCTCTCGTTAAAGCGTCGAAAACCGCACTAGCTGCTGTGAAGCCTAGGAAGTGGATGGCGCCCGGTCTCAGGATGAAGTTGAGCACCGTGGCTAGCAACCCCACGAGGGTTGCTGTGCCGAGCTTCCTCACCCACCAGACGGCGACGATGAGCGAGATCATAGCGAGGAGGTCGCAGAGTATGGGTAGCCTCGTAACCTGCCAGAAGAGGGGGGCTAGCGTGGCGTTAAGCACCGACCAGAAGGCCGCGCTCATCGCGATAACCGCGACGTCGTCCGCTTTGAGTTTCACACCTACCCTTGCTAGCGACCTCTTTTAAGTATTACTGATTTTGCGAAAGGTATTACGAAAGCGATTTAACAGCGCCAGCGGGGGTTTGCGCGTGCCCGTGAGAGTTGCGGTGGATACGGACATCGGCGACGATATCGACGACGCTTTCGCTTTAACGCTCGCGAGCCTTTCTCCAGAGCTTGAGCTGAAAGGTGTCACTACCGTTTACGGTGATGTGCGGGCTAGGGCGGAGCTGGCGGCGAGGCTCCTCTGCGCTCTCGGAAGGGATGACGTGCCGGTGGCTGTTGGGGCGTCCCACCCTCTCGTCGGCGAAGCGCCGACGTGGCGCCCCACTTACCACGAGGGTCTGAAGGGGGTGGAGGGGCGCAGCGCTAGGATCGTGGAGGTCAGCGCGGTCGACCTACTCGAGGAGCTGGTTGAAGCCGGTGAGATCGACGTGCTGGTCACGATAGGCCCTCTCACAAACGCCGCACTCTTGTTCTTGAAGCGTCCGGACCTCGCGGGGAAGGTGCGCTTGGTCTCGATGTGCGGCGCTTTCACTCTCAACACAGCCGAGTACAACATTAAGTGCGATCCCGAAGCGGCGGGCAGGGTTCTAGCGGCGCCGTGCGATAAGCTGCTAGTGGGGTTGGACGTCACGCTGAAGTGCCGGATGAGCCGGGAGATGGTGGAAGAGCTTTACGGCCTCGGCGGGGAGTACGCGCGCGTGCTCTCCTCCTACCTGAAGGTTTGGATGGAGCGGAGCGGGCACCTGCCGATACTGCACGACCCCTTAGCCGTGGCGACGGTGTTCGCGCCCGATCTCGTGAAAACGGAGCCAGCTCGCGTGGAAGTGGAGCTCGCCGGCCGCCACACTAGGGGTTACACTGTGGTGGTGGGCGGGAAGCCTAACGCGCGAGTGTGCAAGGACGTGGACGCGGACCGCTTCCTGAGGTTGTTCGCCGAGCGCGTGCTGCGCGCCTAGTTGCGGGTGCTCAGCTAAGGAACGAATCGAGTGTCGACCCATGGGTTTTTCTATCCTCCTTTTTAAGAACGATTTTTTCCACGAAGCTATCCCGGACCGGTTCGTACACCTTCTTGTAGAACTCTTGAGGGTCTTCGAGCACGTTTTTGGGAAAGCTCTGGACGTACTCTAACGCTCTCCGCCAGGCTTCGTCGTACGGTATGGCCGCCTCCAGGGCGCGCGCCACCTGCCTATCGTAGTCTGAAGGCTTCTGCGCAATACCACCCATCGCAAACCAGCCGTCTCTCGTCGTGTACACAGTTTCTCCGAAAACCTCGCTTCCCACTAGCTCGCCGGTTTTCTCGCCGGAAGGTGGGCGGCGCGGCTTAAGCCCTTGACCACCTTTCTGGGGACGGGCGGACGGACCGTAATGCTTCGCCCAAGCGTAGAAGATAGCTCTGTTGAGCCCGAACGATTTGGCTTTCTCCAGGTCGCCGGTCAGCGCGTAGTAGCGGGCGGCCTGGAGCAAGGCCATGACCTGGAACCGCCCAACCTTCGGTTTACCGCTTTGCTCCACCTTTTCAGCCTTAACGCGGGATAGCGGCTCTCGAACCGCTGATAGAGCCTTCAAGGCTTCGAGGGCGAGCGCATCAGCTTCCCCTTCCCCGTGTTCGCGCCAGCGGGGGTCGTGCTTAAAGCTCCCCAGGTCGGCCCACGAGGGGTTGAAGCTGTCGATGCTTTCGGGTTTGAAGCAGACAGCCACCTTGTCTACCCTCCTGTGCACGGAGAGGGGGACGGTGAAAACGCGCTTGGGGTCGATCAGGTTCTCGACCTTGAGGACTGGCCACTTCCCGGTGAGATCCTTCAGCTTGCCCTCCAGCTTCCTGATCGTGTACTCGACGAGCGCCCGAGCGGTTGTGAGCGGGTCGGCGAGCTCCAGCACCCTGCGCGAGATCGCGCCCTCGTGAACGTGCACGTGGACACCCTCGCCCGACCACTTCAGGTAGACCGACTCCCGCAAGCCTTTCTCCTCGAGGAACTTCACAATGAGCTTCGCCGCTTCGATCGCCGCTTCCCACTCGCTTAAGCTCGCGTCGATATCCCAGCTAGGCGTTGCGGCCAAGACGTTGCCGGGATCCTCGACATCCGCTTTCGATGCGACCCTACCGTAAAGGCATACGGTCGCGTATATTGAGCGGACTCCCACTCCGCTGAAGCTCTCGACGAGAGCTTCAAACTCCACGGGGGACGAGACGGTAAGCGGTTTACCCCTCCACCAGCGCACGAAAACCCTGCCCTCCTCGCTTTGCCCCTCCAGCGCCAGCCACCTACCCCTGGCGAACTCCGCAACCTCCTTAGCCACGTCGTCGCGCCTGTAGTGCTCGAGGATCCTCGGGTTCACAAGCTGAACGCGAACTCGATCCCCAAATTCCTAGCGTTGAGCGTACCTCCTCGCGAACTCCTCTTCGAGCAGGATGATGCTCGTATCCTCCCTCTTGTCCGCGAGGAAGCTGAGCAACCGCGCGTCCCTCGTGAGCAGGAGGAGCCCGTGAGAGAGGGCGGTGACGTACAGCAAGAGGTCAACCATGTCTTGAAAACCCCTCCTTTTTAAGTTCGAGCGCCTTCACGTAGCCCCTGGGCGTCGGGTTGGCGAGCACGAACTCCTCCCCCACGGGGGAGAGCCCCGTCTCCACGACGCTTGGATCGTAATCCAGCTTAGCGAGCTTCCACAGGGCGCGCGCTTACCCGAAGAGCTCACGCTGCATCTCCTCCGACTCCCGCTCGAGCTCCTCAAAAGTCGTTCGAGCGAACTTCGGCCTCTTCAGCGCGAAGCCAAAAGCGTCCAGCGCGGGTTCCACGATGATTCTCGAACCCTCAACCCTGAACTCCACGATATCCCCCTCCCGTATGCCGACAGCCTCGGCGATGGCTTTCGGGATGTAGAGCGTGTACTTCTTCGAGACCCTCACCCTGACTTTGCCGCCACCCCTCGCGCGCATCCCAGATGTAGAAAACTTCCTCCTGTTTTTTCTGGGTTTCGCGAACGCCCCTGCATGTGTGAGCAGCGGCGTTTTCCCTGCAAACGCGTTTTCGCGAAAATGGGGTTCCGAATTCAAGGGGCAAGCCTAATTAACCTGAAGGGCTCTCCTCGCGCGTGCTGAGCGCCAAGAAGTTCACGGGTTTCGGCTGGCAAGGTTTAGTCCCCGCCGCTTACCTTCTCAGGGCCAGGAGGTTCAAGAGGGTGGTTCTCGAGCCGCCCGACTACAACCCCGGCTCGTGGAGGGGCGCTGGGAAGGTCCTGGTGGATGTTGAGCGCGGCGAGTACCTGCTGACGTGCAGGCCCCGCAAAGCGCACCCGGTGAGGGGCTACGCGGTCGAGATCTACTCGTCGAGGGACGGAGAGGAGTTCAAGCTCCTGGCCTCGATCACGAAGGAGGAGCTCAGCGAGATGGCGAAGCTCGAGGTTCGGAGCATCGAGGGCCAGCAGCTGCTCCTCGACCCGGCGACCGGCCGCTACCACCTCTACCTAGCGGTCGACAACTTCACGCCCGGCAGGGGCTACGGCTGGGACACCCTCCTGCTAGTCTCGGACGACCCTAGGGGCCCTTGGGAGTGCAAGGGCCTCGTGCTGCGGAGGGGCGATTCCTACGACTCGGTGGAGGCTAGGGACGCGGTGATCGACGTGGTCGACGGCTTGTACGTGGCGCTCTACAAGGCGAGTGACGGCCTCCGCGTCAACACCGCCCTCGCCGTGAGCAGCGACGGCGTCGAGTGGAGGAAGCTGGGCCTCCTCAAGCTCGACGGTGGGAGCCAGCCGGGCTACCTGCTCCTCTCGGGTAGGCTCCTCGCGGGCGCGCTTGGGCCCGTCTTCGTCGGCTTCGAGAGCAGGGTCGTCGTCGAGGGGGCTGCGGTCACCGACACCTTCTCCTCCTACCTCATCGACCTGCGCGGCTTGAACCTCGTCCGCCTCTTCTCGGGGAGGTGGGAGCCCCGCTCGCCCTACGAGCGCCCCGACTACCCGGTCCACAGCTACTGCGACGTGGTCCCCGACCCCCTGCGGGACAGAATCCTGATCTACGTGGAGGCGATCGACCCCAGCGGCATAGGCTTGAACAAGGAGATGGACAGGCTCATATTGTACGAGGTACCGCTGTAGCTGTACAGAAACCTAACCGGCTTCTGCCACTTCAAGCTCGGCGGTCGGGTGGACGTAGTAGGGTTCGAGCGCGATGGAGTCCACTCTAGCGTCCCCGCTGACGACGTGCACCATAATCGCTACGGTGTTCTCGCCGCTCTTCACGAGCGGCTCTGGAACGTAGAACTCCGTCTGCGGTCCCTCCGGCACGAACCTGCCCACGAACTGCCCGTTGAAGTAGATCAGCATGCGCACCCCTTTCGCCGATACCCTGAGCCGGAGAGGTGCCACCGCCCTCTCGCCTAAACTCACGTTGAACATGCCCCGCAGCCAGACCACCTTACCTTCGCTCCCTTTAAGCTCCAGCGGCAGCGTCGCCTCGCTCCAGCCGCGCGCGTCAAGCTCCTCTTTAAACCAGCCCTGGGCCAACCCTTTCGTGCCAGCGGCGGCGCGCCACTCCCCCTCGATTTTCACCTCGTACACTTTAAGCACAGGGTTCCCGCGCGGCAGCCAGTCCCACGCGATTGCTATCTCGTTCTCCCCCTCCCTGAGGTAGTCCGTGATGTCTGTGGGTCCCAGGTACACGCCCAGGTAGAGCTTGTTCACGAATAGCAGGGCGCGCGATGTGAACGTAAGTATGTAGCGGCCCTCCAGCCTCTCGATCGTGAAACGCTTGAGGTAGAGACCGCCGCCGTCGATCGTATCCACCTTTTCAGCTTTCTGCTCGAGGTTGGGATCGTTGAGCGCGTCGATCACCGTTTTAGGCTCATGCAAGAACTGCGTTATGCTGAAGTCCCTCCCGTATGGCAGGGAAAGCTTCACCCTCATCCAGCCTTTAAGCTCTTCTTCGCGGACCTTGCCTAGGTATATGCCGCCCGCGATCCCGTTGGGGGCATGCACAAGCCCGTCGTTCGGGTGGCCTATGCTCTCAAGCAGCACGACGAGCTCGTTGGAACCCTGCTTCAACGCTTTAGACGCGTCGGTTTCGATGCTATGGTACGCTGAAGCCAGCGGGACACCGTTGAGCAGCACCGTGGCGAAATCGTTGAAGTAGCTGACGTACAGGTGGCGGTCTTCGGGGAGCTTGCTCGAGTTGAACCTTATCGTGTACGTTGCGTAACCGTTATCGAGCATTCCGGCGAACTCGAGCGGTGTTTGCGGCGCCAGCGGCGACCCCTTTACGAACTCCTCCTCAGCCCTCGCCACCCACCCTGCCTGAGTCACCGCGGGCCCCTTACGGCTGGGCACGTGGAGCGTCAACTCGTAAAGGTTCCCGTACACGCGCGCCACAGCGATCTCGGCGCCATCGACCGTCACGCTCTCCAAAGCCTTCGGGTAGTAGAGGAGAGCGGCACCGCCGCTCCTCTCGTCAAGCTCGAGCTCTAGCGCGAGCCGCCGACCGCTCATCGAAGCTCTCCCGGCGAAGTAGACGTTGGAAACGAGCACAAGGGGCTCTCCGAAATCGTCGATTAGCCATGTCCTGCCGGCGCGCTCCCTCGAGGTTCCGACGATCGACAGGGTGAAGCCGCCAGAGCTCAGAACAGCGATGCTATCTGCGTCCCCGTGGGTCAAAGCGATCACCGCCGTCTTCTCCCCGCGCAGCTCCACCTTTACCCCCCTCGTGTAGCTCACGGAGATCGGGTACTCGGAAGCTACGGCGAGCCCACCCTCTTCGCCCGCGTCGCCGTAAACGATGAACAGCGTGTCCGTGCCAGCCCCGACCTTGAGCAGCGGCTCGGAAGCGGTGTACACGATCCTGAAGGGGGTGCGGGGCACCGTGTAGTTTAG
>Ga0080004_1097704_pt1 | contig 24909 bp, 23 predicted proteins | sample WasSprMetagenome_FD_69207 | JGI IMG/M metagenome (GOLD analysis project Ga0080004, IMG submission 69207) | Sulfidic aquatic microbial communities from Washburn Spring, Yellowstone National Park, USA - WS (SPADES assembly) (version 2) | ecosystem: Environmental > Aquatic > Thermal springs > Hot...
AAGAATTATCAGCTAAAGCATACATATACAACATGCTAATAAACCTACAAAACTAAATGAAAGCGGGCGGATAAAAACTAGGAGAGGAACCCCAACCAAAAAAGAATTAAGCCACAAAGTTATTTTTCATTTTTAAGACATGTATTTTATCTTGGCGTCGTCCCACCGTTCTAAAGAAAATATTAAATTCTGATTTTTACTTTTATCTTCAGAAATGGAATTAAAATCAATAAAAATAGAACCTCCTGAAGGAATAAACATGATCATTGGGCAAAGCCACTTCATAAAGACTGTAGAAGATATATATGAGGCCCTAGTAAATTCGGTCCCAAACATAAAGTTTGGCTTAGCTTTTTGCGAGTCTTCTGGCAAGTGCCTTGTTAGGCATGATGGAAATGATGATGAATTAAGAAGACTCGCTTTGGAAACAGCCTTTAAATTAAGTTCGGGACATACTTTCATAATCTTTATGAAAGACGCGTACCCTATTAATGTGCTGAATAGAATCAAAGATGTGCCTGAAGTCTGCAACATTTATTGTGCAACAGCGAACCCAGTGGAGGTGATTATTGCTGAGACAGATCAAGGCAGAGGAATTTTAGGGATTATAGATGGATTCAAATCTAAAGGAATAGAAGGAGACGATGATATTAAATGGAGAAAGGAACTTCTTAGGAAGATTGGCTATAAACTCTAATTTTTGTAGAAAGGTTTTAAAGTTTCCGATCTAAAAAGATCTATGTGATTAGCGAGCGAATCATAAATCGATTAGTATTAAGAACTTTTGGCAACATAAATTACTCTCCTTTTTTTAAGATTGACGATATAAGTTGTAGTGATTTATCCATAAATGTCAGAATACCTTTTTGCAGATCACAATGTGACTTTTGCCTGTTCAGAAGTAACCCTTGGAATCCTAAACTAGCAGAATCCTATTTGCAGGCTGTAAAAGTTGAACTTGAGATTTACTCATATTTATTTGAAGGTACCAAGGTTAAAACTGTCTATTTCAGTGGAGGAACTCCAACTCTCATGCCAGAAGGAGTAGGTGAAATTTTAGAACAAATAAAACAACTATATGACTTTGATGGAGAATCTTCAATAGAAGCAAACCCCTTAGATCTAAATGATAAAACTCTTAGTAAATTGATAGAGGCTGGAATAGAAAGGATAAGTATAGGAGTCCAATCTTTTAACGATGGAATTCTGGAAATGATAGGAAGAGGTCACGAATCTAAGATAGCCTTGAGCGCTATCAAAAAGACAAAAGATTATAGTTTTAAGCACATTAACATAGACTTGATGTTCGCCCTCCCCGAACAAAATTTGGAAGATTTGATGCACGATATTAAGATGGCCGTAGATTTAGAAGTTTCGAGTATATCCACTTACCCACTTATTCTTGTGCCATACTCAGAAATTTATGATTCTGTCAAAGAAGGCCTAATAAAGCTTCCAAGTATTAAAGAGGAGCATCTCATGTATAAGATAATCATGGATTTTCTTTCTGATGCAGGATACCCAATGAGCGCCCTTTGGAGATTTTCTAAAGATCCAGAAGGTTATTGTGGACCCTTTGAATTTAAGGATTTCGTTGGAATAGGTCCAAATGCTTGGTCTGTAATAGATAAGGCCTTTAGCGTCAATACCTCATCTTTAACAGACTATATAAAAACCCTAAAGTCAAGAAATTTGCCAATTTTAAAAGGTACAGTATTTCCCTTAAGGAAGGCTATGAAGATTTGGTTCTTAAGAAATCTCTACCATACAAAAGTCTCAAAGGACGAATTCAAAGAAAGGTTTGACAGGGAGATTGAGAAGGAGCTAAAGTGGTTCTTAAGGATGCTCTTCATTTTTGGACTCTTGAAGAATGAAAAAGGTTATCTAAGGCTCACTAAGAAAGGTCTCTTCCATGCTAGTGATGTGACAAAGTGTATAGCTTCAAAGCTATTGCCAAATTTTTTAGTAATCTAGATGACAGACCAAACAAGTGAAGAATTTTATGATTATTTCATTGCTATTTATTCAGTTTTTTTATTATCTCTATTAAAATTGATGACGGTGCGTCTGTCTTTATCCCTTTGACATTTATTGCACTTCTAGTTGCTCTATAACCTTTACCCTTTATAGCATTAATAATGTCACTTAATCTTGGTACATTTAATTGTAATTTATCAGCAATCTTATCAGGGATATAATAAGTGGGAGGCATATCAGCTTCACTTAACGAATTTATTATTATTTTCTCACATTCTTTGGTCAAATCTTCGTTATGCAACAAATGAGATAATAAACCTTTATCATGAATTTCTTTTATCCAAAGTGGACCTGCAAATCTTAGCATCGCTGAGCATTTATCACAATTTTTTTCTATCATTGAACTAATCTTTCTATTAAAGCAATTGAAGCAGTGAAGAATGTATCCAAGGCTATCCCTTGTTTCATCAGCGTATTTTGCTCCTGATGCTATAGTAGCGTAAAGGCGAATGTAATGCCTTGTACTATGAGAAAATAAAGGACGAATTCCTATATCTAACTTCATGGCTGAGTGGGCTAAAGCTCCTAACAGTAGCCTAATCCCTATTTCGTGGCAGTATTCAGTATTAAGAGAGTAGCCAAAGTACTTTCTGGCAGAAACCTTTGGGTAAATTCCACATAATACTGCTGTATCAGTAGCAGTTATGGATATTAGCCCTTTATTTCTCACAGCTCTTACTACACAGTCCAAATAAGGAGCAGGAGAGCCGAAGGGATCAACATCCACTATCTCGAATCTATCTTTAGGAGAAGAATGTTCTATAAGAAAATGGCAAGCATCCATAATAGAGAAGGAGCATTTATCATAAACTCCGTTTATCTTGGCTGATTTCTTTGCATAATCTATGGCAACAGGGTTAAGATCGTTCATAAATACTTCACTTATCTCAGGAACTTCAACGGCGACTCTAACACCTCTAGCCCCTATCCCTGCCAAAGAGTCCGCCATCCTAATATTCCCTGGGAGTCTTTTCGCCATAGCTTTGTAGATAAATATCGATAAATCCCTGCTCAACCTGGCTTGAGGATTATAGAAGGCAGGCATCTTTGGTGGGATATTAGATTCAATGGAAACTTTTGGAACTAATAAAGTCGTTTTACCCTCTACTATCTTTATAGCTTGCTCATTAACAGACAACTTATTCCCAACCTTATTTTCACTTTATCTAAGGCAAACTTAAATTGTATCTACATAAATTAAACTATGTGCAAGACTTGGAAGAATTGGTCAGAGTCTGGCTTATAACAGGCAATCCAGGAATAGGCAAAACAACGATTTTGATGAAAATTATGGACATCATGAGAAATCATGGATACGCCTTAGGAGGCATGTTATGTAAAGAGATTAGAGTTAAAGGTGAAAGAATCGGGTTCGAGCTTATGGATGTAGCATCAGGTCGGAAAGGGGTGTTAGCATCTACAAAACTTAACATAGGTCCTAGACTTGGAAAATATAGGGTAAATCTTGTAGACCTGGCTGAAATAGGAGCGAAGAGTTTGCTAGACGCTATCGATTTTTGTGATTTAATAATATGTGATGAGATAGGACCCATGGAGCTCTTCAGCCCTGATTTTAGACACGCTATAAAAGTCATAATAGAGAGTGAAAAACCAGTAGTAGGAGTCGTTCACAAACATCTTAACGACCCTCTCATTCAAGAGTTAAAGTCAAAGTCTTTTGTTAAAATCATAGAAGTCACTATTGAGAATAGGGGAAAACTTCCCACAGTATTAGCTGAAGAAATTTTATCAAAGATGAAGGAAAAGGATCATGAAAGTTGAAGATCGTAAAATAGCTGGTGTAGATGATGCAGGAAGGGGAGCGATATTAGGCCCCTTAGTAATTGCAGGAGTAAGCACAAAAGAAGACAAACTAGAACAGCTGATCAAGATAGGTGTTAAAAATTCTAAATTATTGTCACCAAACAGAAGAAGCAATCTTTACCGTCAAATCATGAACATAGTGGAGAATGTAGCTGTAATAAAACTTAAACCTGAGCAGATAGACAATTATGTTTTGAAAGGCAAGAAGTACAAAAAGTTGAATTATCTTGAAGCCTTATCAATGGCGAAGGTAATAGAACTCTTGGATGCTGAGATTGTTTATGTGGATGCATCTGATGTGAATGTTAATAGATTTAAACAAGACATTTTAGAAGTCTTGCAAAAAAGAGTTGAGATCATTTCGATCCATCATGCTGACAAGATTTATCCTATAGTATCTGCAGCATCTATAATAGCTAAAGTGAATAGGGATAAGGAAATATCTGATTTATCTAAAAAATTTGGTGATCTTGGTAGTGGCTATCCGGCTGATAATAGGACTATAAAATTCTTAGAACAATGGCTTAAGAAATATGGTGATATGCCACCCTTTGCAAGAAAATCATGGAGAACGGTAAAGAGGCTTTTAAATTCAAAGCTTAATAACAAATTAAGTAGGTGATGATATGAAAGAAATTTGCTTAGGCTTTGAAGTCCATCAACCTTTTAGGATAAAAGCTAATTTTTTCTGGGATAGCTTAGAGTTCCAGTCAGTACCAAAAGGGGGGCTGATATACTATTATTTTGATCAATCGTTAGATAAAGAGATTTTTAACAGAGCAGCTAAAAAGTGTTACTTTCCATCAAATCAGATATTGCTTGATGAGATAGATTCTCATAAAAGGGATAATAAAAAAGTAAAAGTTGCTTTCAGCCTTTCAGGAATATTCCTTGAGCAGTGTGAAATGTGGAACAAAGATTTGCTAGATTCTTTTAAGCAACTTGCCAGTACTCAATGCGTTGAGTTCTTAGATCAGACTTACTATCACTCTTTGTCGAGCTTATGGTCTGACAAAGATGAATGGATCGAGCAAATTAAGATGCATAGACAAGCAATGGAGGATTTGATAGGAGTAGAGCCTACTTTTTTTGAAAACACTGAGTTTCTTTACAACAATACAATAGCTAAACATATAGAAGAATTAGGCTATAAGGGCATATTCACAGAAGGTGTAGAAAGAGTTTTGGGCTGGCGCTCTCCCAATTATGTTTACAGACCGAAAGGCTGTAAAAAGCTACGCTTGTTAATGAGAAATTATAGGCTTACGGACGATTTTGGCTTCCGTTTTTCCGCAAAATGGTGGGAAGAATATCCCCTTACTGCTGACAAGTATTCTTCATGGTTACAAGCCACTCCTGGGCATTGCATAAACTTATTCGCAGATTATGAAACCTTTGGAGAGCATCATTGGCCTGAGACTGGAATCCATGAATTTCTTAGGTATCTTCTTAAAGAGGTAGTGAGTAAAGAAGGATTAAGTTTTGCAACACCAACAGAGATAGTTGAAAAGCATGAACCTGTAGGAGAGGTAGATGTAAACGAATCGAACAGCATATCATGGGCTGACATCGAGCGCAATACAAGTTGCTGGCTAGGAAATACTATGCAATGGGCCTTCTATAAATCTGTTGTAGAACTTGCACCTTTGGTAAAAGAATCAGAAGATGAAGAATTGTTAAAAATATGGCGATACTTGCAGATGAGTGATCATTTATATTATATGTTCACAGCTGGAGGAGGGCCTGGTGAGGTTCATAGTTACTTCAGCCCTTATGGGAGCCCCTATAATGCCTTCATCAACTCTTTAAGCGTTGTTACTGATTTTAAGGCAAGAGTTAGAGAAAGGATAATTGCAGCGATCTTCCCCTTTGAATTTCATAGTAAAGATTTCAGCAGAAAGGTTTGGAGCCTTAAAGCTCTCATAAAAGCAATTGAAAATTCGGACATAAACTCAATCGAATTTTATGTAAAGCAAGGAGAATTGAAGGAATGGATAAAAGAATCTCTTCAAGATCATGATTTGGCAAAAAAGTTAGAAGAATTGGAACCTTTATCAGGAGATGAATTAAGAAAGATTCTTTATGATACTATGGTTAATCGTTACGAAGAGTTATCAAAATATCAAAGACTAATGATTAAGCCGGGAAGAATACCAACTGAAGAATTCGCTAAGAGTTCTGATAAGGCGCGTCATATACTGAGAAGGTTACCATCTTGGAATGCTTTTTGGTTCAATAAAAGCACCAAGGAATATACTGGACACTATGCCATGAGCCTTGCAGAATTTTCTGATAAAATCAGAAGTGTTGACATAGATTCCATAGAATTTCATGCTTACAGAGGAGACTTCCCAAAATGGATAAGGGATGCACTCCATGATGATGAACTTGCTAAAGAGTTGGAAGATATCATCAGTAAAGGTTATCATGGAGAAGAGTTAAGGAATGCCATATACAATGCTGTTAGGAAAAGATTTGATGAATTGGTTAGAATTTCTATGAGTAATCCTTAACTTCATAAAATAAAGGATGAGTGATGGAAAATGAGAATAGATTTTCACGTTCATACAAAATGGTCATATGATGCCTTTGGAGATTTATCTGAAATTAGTAGATGGGCAAGGTACAAAGGAATAAATGCTATAGTTGTCACTGATCATAATAGAGCTACTCTTCATAAGCCTGAAAACATAAACTCTATATTGTTCATCCCTGGCATAGAAGTAAAGACTACTTATGGGCACATTTTAGGAGTAAATCTTCAGGACGATCTTGACACAAGATTGTTAAAGGAAAAACCTATTGAGGCTATACACAAAACTGGAGGATTTTGTGTTCTTGCTCATCCTTTTGATTCAAGGGGTAATAGAAAGATGGGGAAATTGGATGGCATTGACGCTATAGAAGTCATAAACTCATCATCCATGCTATTTAACCTTAACTCTAGATTATCAAAAGCTTATGCCAAGATGCTGAACTTGGCAGAGACCGCTGGGAGCGATTCACATATGCCATCGACAGTTGGGGATGCCTTTGTAGAGGTTGAGGACACAGAATTCTTTGGCGCTATAAGGTCTATCTTCAATGGTCGTAGCAAAGTCTTTGGAAAGCCTACTTCAATGATAAATAGAATTAAGTTAAATCTATTACGTATAACCAAGAGTAAGTTTTAAAATTCCTCTAAATTAAAGACTTTTGGTAATTTAACACTTAAGCTTGTATCTAAATCTTCATCTGATTCAAGATTATGCAAGACTTTTGCTATAGGGTCGTAATCACTGAACCTCGTGTCTTTGTATCCCGATGTTAACAAGATCGCTGTCAAGCCTTGTCTATCGCTCACGCTTATTCCATACTGTATTTCCACAGAGCCATTACCAAACAATGAGCGTAATCTGCTCACCGATGTAGCAACATCTTCTGTGGATATCTTCTCATGGCTTGTAATAAATAGAATAGCACTACTAGCTTGGTTCAACTCAGCAATTTGATGTGTAAATTGTGAAACCTCTACAACTGCTTGTTCTGTTATCTTAAAAGATTCACAGACGCTCAAGACAGCGTAACCCTCTCGGTTTATTGAAGCAATAAACTTTTTCAAACCAATTCCAACGCCCTCTCCCTGAGGAGACTCTATCAGTTTGTTGATGGCATTTGAAATCTTTTCATTAATAAGGGCGTATACATCTAGCATGGGTTCTTTCGGGGCTCTTTCTAGCAACGAATCGTTATCTACGATTATTACAGCATCGGATAATTTTCTTATCTGCTTTAGGGCTACCCCCGCAAAAAAGTGCTTATTCTTCTCAAACTTAAAGGGCATGATCACTATGCTAACAACAATTGCTTTATTCTCTTTTGCTATTTTTGCCAATAATGGAGATAGTGCCGATCCAGTGTTACCGCCTAAACCTGACACTATAAAGACATACTTAGAATCATTCAGAATCTTTCTTATCTGATTTGTATAGCCTATAGCTATACCCCTTATAGCTGAGGGTGATTTTAATGAATATGCATCTGAATTTATTAGTATTTTCTCTCCTATAGGAGAGTAGCTAAGGTCCTGCTCATCACAGCTTACATATCCGAACTTTTCAATAGGGATGTTGGAGCGATGAAGATAAGAGAGAATGCGACAACCAGCACTTCCTACACCAAAAGCAACAACGCCTATCTCCAGAGGGCGAGCCCTGACTTCCTTCAATAATGATAGAGAACGATTGAGCTTCAATTTATTAGCGGCATTCCTTATGATTCTTCAAATTAATCTTTTTATGATTAAAATGTTAAACAATCTGTTAAAAGGGATTGACCCCAATTTTTGCAAGCATTCCTTTGTTCTGGACGGATTCTTTAATTTTCATTATGCTTTCTTAAATTTTTGAACAATAACATTTTGTGTATTAAGTTCTATATTTTGAGTGGAAACATGTATTGTTTGACTTTTTAATGGATTTAAATAAAAATAGCCATTAATTATCATTAGAATAAGGGTTATCATTGATAGTATGTTCAGTGGACTTATCTCCTACAGGTGAGCTTAGTTGAACAAGAGTTTCTTCGTAAAGTCCTTTGGCTGCTCTGCTAACAGGTCTGATACTGAGATCATGATAGGACTTCTTGAAGATGCTGGCTATTCTCTAACTGATTTGGAGAAAGCTGAGTATGTATTGGTAAACACTTGTGGAGTAAAGCAACCTACTGAAGATAGAGTAATTTCTACTTTAAAGCGAATCTCATCTTTAAACAAGAAGTTGATAATAGCTGGATGTCTTCCTAGAATAAATTTTGAAAGGATTGTCAAAACAATTCCAGATTTTTCTGCAATGCTGGACCCAAGATCAATACATTTAATAGTTGAAGTCGTTAGAAGAATCGACGAAGGGCATACCAAATTATTGGTCTTTTCAGATGAACCAGCCATAAAACCTTCTTTACCTAAGCATCTTCTCAATCCAGTTATAGGCATCATTCAAATAGCTGAAGGTTGCTCCATGGCATGCACTTATTGTTGTACAAGGTTTGCAAGAGGCGCTACGTATTGCTACCCTGATGATGACATAGTGAATGAGGCAAATAGGTTAATAAAAAAAGGTTGCAAAGAGATATGGATAACTTCCCAAGATAACAGCGCATATAACTTCAAAGGCGTAAGGCTTCCAGACCTTCTAAAAAAGATCTGCAAAATTGAAGGAGAATTCTTTGTAAGAGTTGGGATGATGAACCCTTTTCATACAAAAAAAATGTTGAAGGATTTGATAGAATCCTACCTTGATGGCAAGGTGTACAAGTTCTTACACTTACCTTTACAGTCTGCAAGTATAAAGATTTTGGAACTTATGAAGAGGGCATACTTACCGAAGGATGTTATTGAGATAATAGAATCATTCTCACCATCATTGCCCTACCTGACTCTATCTACGGATGTAATAGTAGGCTTTCCTAATGAAGATGATGAGGATTTCGAGGATACGATTAGATTTATTAGAAAGATAAAGCCCGATATAGTTAATATATCTAAGTTTGGTGCTCGCCCTAAGACAGAAGCATCAAAATTAAAGCAACTACCCCGTGATATAATCGAAAAAAGATGTAAAGAATTAGCTCATATTGTTAAAGAGATATCCTATCAAAAGAATTTAAAGTGGATTAATTGGGTTGGTAGATGCTTAATAGATGAGAAAGGCAAAAAAGACACATGGATAGCTAGAAATTTCACTTACAAACCTGTTGTAGTAAAAAGTGATCAGAATTTACTAGGAAAATTTGTTGATGTTGAGATAGTAGATGTAAGAAGTAATTACCTAATAGGTAAGCTCCTTTAGCCTTTTAGATGGCTTTCAACTGCTTAACTATAAGAGGCCTGGCCTTCCTCAATATTCTATAACCGCAGATGCACTTTATCTCTGGTAGTTGAGCCAGTTTCTCGGCAGTAATTCGAGTGCCACATCTAACACATTCGTAAACAACTCCTCCGAACATCTCTTTTTTGTCTTCTTTAGAATTGCTCAATCCAATTTAATTTACGGCTACTAATATTTGAAAATTACTTTGATTTCTTGAATTTAATAACTCTTAAACGTATAAGCAAAAGGGCAAAGCTTATGATCTCCGATATAGAGAGCTTTGCCCTTCCTTTTTTCCTTCCAAGGAATACTATTGGTACTTCCTTAATTAACAATCCTAACTTAGAGTACAGAAGAAGGCTTTCTATCTGATAGGAGTAGCCCTTACTGCTTAGAGTGGAGTTAAGCAAATGATTAACAGCCCTTCTGCTCAAAGCCCTAAAACCGCTCGTTGCATCATTTTCTCTTATCCTGAATATTAAATTTACTAATAAATTTGCACCCTTGCTTATTATTTTGCGATGCCAAGACCATGACATCGAGCCTCCACCTTTGACATATCTAGAGCCTATAATAACATCATATCCTTCAAGAATGCTTTTTACAAAAATTGGCAGATAATAAGGAGGATGTGAGAGATCGGCGTCCATTTGTACGAATATTTCGGAGGATAGATTAGATAAAGACCATCTAAAGCCATCAATATATGCTGAACCCAGTCCATGCTTTTCTGCTCTAGATAACAGATGAATATGATCGTTAACTTCAGCCATTTTCATGACTAAATCTCCTGTTCCATCCGGGCTACTATCATCTATGACTACTACGTGCACGTCATGACCGGTAGGAGAAAGATACTTGAAGATTTCATCTATAAGAAGGGAGATGTTATCAACCTCATTATAGGTTGGGATAAGTATCGCTATCTTTGCCATTAATACCAACCATCATTTCAATAAGTAGCTTTGATGGCGTCCTTGACTGAGGAGGCGATAGTAGAAATATCTTGCTCTGTAAGCTCTGGATGAACAGGCAATGACATAACATGCCTGGACGCCCAGGTAGTTTTAGGAAGTTTACTATTGTAACCAAGTTTCTTGTAAAGTTGAGTTTCATGTAAAGGAATCCTGTAATAGACAGTAGCTCCAATACCCTTATCGTTGAGAATTTTTAATATAACGTCACGATTTTTCTCTAAAGATATTGTGTAAAGATACCAGTTATATACACAATCCTTCCTTTCCTTTGGCAAAAATACTCCTCTCAAACCATCAAGATATTCTGACAGCATCTTTGCGTTCTTTCTTCTTCTCTCCAGAAACGATTTGATTTTTTTCATCTGAACATTCATCAAAGCTGCTTCAATTTCAGGCATCCTTAAGTTTAGACCCAATAAATCTGGATTATAAGGTGTAGCTGCACCATGATTTCTTATCTTTTTCAATTTGACATATAAATCGTTGTTGTTAGTAGTTATAGCACCACCTTCACCACACGTGACAACCTTTGTTGAGTAAAAGCTGAAACAACCTAAATCACCAATTGAACCGGTTTGATTGCCTTTGTAAGAAGAACCTAAAGATTGGGCGGCATCTTCTATTACAAACAAATCATGCTCTTTTGCCAATTTTATGATAGAATCCATGTTTGCAGGATGACCGTATAAATGAACAGGAATTATTGCTTTTGATTTACTACTAATCTTTCTTTCAAGATCATCTATATCTATAGTATAATCATCTAGATTTATATCAACAAAGACTGGCTTGGCACCCCTTGCAAGAACTGTGTTAGCTGTGGCAATAAAAGTGAAAGAAGGCATCAATACTTCATCGCCATAACCAACATCTAATGCGATGAGAGAAGCTAATAAAGCAGATGTACCAGAATTCACAGCTACAGCATGTTTAACCCCTACGAATTTAGCAAGGCTCTTCTCGAATTCTCTAACCCTAAAACTTCCGTCAAGACTAGAGTCCGTAAGTTTTCCACTTCCTAAAACTTTCATTACTTCTTCTTTTTCTTCATCCCCTATCAAAGGCTTGTTGATAGTGATCAAGATAATCACTAGTTATTTCTGGGTTATTAGATTTAATTAAAGTAAAGTTTTTTATTTTTAAGCGCATAAAGCACCAAGACATAGATTGAGATTGACAAGTTTCTCTAACGAAAGAGATAAAATCAAAACTATGTATAAAATAGTCTGCCTTGTCTCTTTTGCCATCATAATTATAGTAACAATTTATGGCATCATAACTGCGTTAATGTATGGAATAAAAGTTGTTGGAGAAACTTTCGTAAATTTAGAGTTTCCTCCTCCTACGATTTCTCCGATTTACGCTAAGCCTATAACTTGGTTTATGGCATCTTTGATAGTATTCTGGTTTTCATTTCTCGAACTAAATAGAGAAATGATCTTAAAATTTTCTAAATTAAGTAGACAGTTATTTATGCTCATCACTTTCTTTATAGGGGCTATGGCTTTGTATGAAGTTTTGTTTAATTTTACACTTTGGGGAAGTCTCATGGGAGCTAGTAAAATATTAGGCGAGTTGAATCCAGATATACTTATTAATCCTTTTCCTAACCCTGAGATACCTTGGAACCTTGTCTTTGCCACGAAGATATATTTATCATTAACCATCATCTCTTTCTACACTTTCTACTTCCTTTCTAGATTGTCTAAGGATTGATATACAAACAGTCTTAACATAAGGTGGGAATAAGCATAAAGGTAAGGGTTTAGCATTTTATTCACAGGTTACAATGCACACAGAATAGTAGGGAGAAAGTTCTCCAGAAATTGCACCTACTTCAATACTCATAAAAATGCAGAATCGCTTACCGGCATTATATTGTCATATCAACAGATTTGAAGACTTCCAATAATTCAGGCTTACCCTTGAAATGGGACCTTATTGGGGCTATTATCTTATCAATGGCTTTTGCTACCCCTGCCTTCAAATCCGCTGGATGGAGTTTCCTTTCTTTGTAGGCTTTCTCTAATTCGTAAAAATTTTCGAAACTTATCTTCCCACCAAATTTAGCAGGTCTATCAATTTCTAGAGTATTAAATTCATGGAAGATTATCTGCTTTGTCATTTCTAGTATAGGGTTATAATCTGTGATACCTTCCGGACACCATGCCTTTTGTATTTTTTTCTCAATCTCATCGGTATCATCATGAATAAATATACAAGTAAAGGGTTTGGATTTACTCATCTTACTCGAGAAGATCATGTCAAGTTTTGAGTTTTCATCCAATCCCAAACGGAAAGGCTCGGATAATCCTGGAAGTAAGCTATGATGAATAGCTACTGGTACCTTCCATCCTAATTTTGGGAATACCTCTCGGACTAGCATATGAACTTTACGCTGATCCATTCCAGCATGAGCAATATCAATATTCATAGCCTTAATGTCTATAGCCTGCATAGGGGGGTAAAGGTACTGAGCGAAATCCAACTTATCCTTCTTACTTCTTCCCATGATTGTTAAACAGCGGGTATTTCTCGCTAATGTTATATGTTTTGAGAATTTTACTAAATCTTTCCAGTATTCATCGTTTCCGCTATATAGCTCTGATCCGTGAACAATTTTAACCCCGGGGCAGAAAAACTTGAAGGCTTCCTCATAATATTTAGATGCTATTTTTATTTTATCCCAGTCTCCACCAAACTTGTTGTTGATATAACTATGCCAATCGGCCAAGAATACTTTACAATCAACCCCTGCTTTTATGAAATCATTTATTTTGAAACCTGATATAAACAAAGTTCCGATATGCATAGGTCCTGAAATCTCAAAGCCTATGTAATGCGTTAGATGCTCCCCATTCTCTAAAAGTGATCTAAGCTCGTTCATCGTAACTATTTCCTCGGTAGGTGGTCTAGTGATTAGATTCATTTTCTCCTCTATGTCCATATTCAGCACCAATTTTCCATTATTGCTTTATAAAAACGAATATCTTAAAGGTTAAGGACTTATTATTTTTTCATCATGATAGCCGGAGGAAAGATTGCATCATTAGTAGTCAACCTAGTAAGAGAAATATAAGTAGAAGTAAAATCATCGATTCTTATCTTCTATTTGACTATTAGAAGAAATAAAAGCTTGAGCATTCACATATGAAGCTATTATAACGAAAAGGAAAGCTAGTGAGCCTAAACTATAACCTATCAACGGAATAATAGCAAATGTTGTCAAGCCTAATACCAATAGACTACTAGCAGCATAAAGCTGGTAAGAGCATATTATAAGGCTATAGAGCCCAGATGCTATGACAAAAGCCCTGATGTATCTTCTCCCAAATTTTGTTAATAATAAGGTCCCAGTAATGAGATTCGCTATTCCAGGCTCTAAAAGCAGTATGGTTCCTTCATTAAAAATCGCAAATGATACCCATATTATACCAGTTATTGAGAAGAAGATACCAAGGCTTATGGTTAATTTATTGGAGTTTATCTTCAAAGTAATTTACCCTTAACTTTTTTAATTAATATATCTTATCATCATAATTAATTGGTAGAGAGCTTTGAGCGAATATGAAAACGCATTAAAAAAGTTGTTAGAGCATAGCCTTAGCATTCCTCCTTCACTTCTTGTTTCAGCTGCTTACGATAGCGATGCCAAGGTAGCGGTACTAAAGTTCTATGATCCTAGAGCTCAAAGAATTTACCTCTGGTATGATGATACTGGACATAAACCATACTGCTATTCAAAATTACCAATAGAACAACTCAAGGATCTTAAGAGTAGGCCAGATGTTATTGACCTCATACCAGAAGAGAAGATAGAGTTGTTAAAGGATAATATCGTCAAATTGACGAAGATCATCGTTACAGACCCTCTTGCTATTGGAGGAACGTCCTCAGAGAAGAGCATAAGGAATGTCATAGAGGCATGGGAGGCTGATATAAAGTACTATGAGAATTATCTTTACGATAAAGGTCTTATCGTTGGAGCCTTTTACCAGGTTAAGAATTCGAAGATAGTTCCTATTGAGTACGAAGTTCCAAAGGCATTAGAGGAGAGTTTAAAGAAGGTTCTTGATCGATCAGACCCTGATTTTAGATCCCATATTATTGAGTGGGCTAAGCTCTTGAGCCAACCTCTTCCAGATATACGCCGTGCTGCTTTAGACATAGAGGTTTTACCAGAGGCCGAGAACCGTCTTCCAGATGCTGTAAAGGCTGAATTACCTATTTTAGCGGTGTCTATGGTTGGTAGTGATGGAGTCAATGAGATATTCTTGCTCAGGAGGAAGGATGTAGAGCTAGGGAAGAAGGATGTAAATGATGATGTGAAGATCTTCTTCTTTGAAAGTGAAAAGGAGCTCATCTTATCTGTCTTTAAAAGAATGTTAGATTATCCCTTTTTGATAACTTTTAATGGAGATGACTTCGATCTTAACTATTTATATCATAGAGCTGTTAAATTGAATTTAACCAAAGGTCAGATACCTATCTCTTTAGGGAAAGATATAGCGCACATTAAGCATGGCGTGCACATAGATCTCTATAAAACCTTTATGAACAAATCCCTTCAAATTTATGCCTTTGGAGGAAAGTATGTCGAGCATACTCTAAACGGTGTAAGTGAAGCATTAATAGGAGAGTCAAAGATAGAGTTCGAAGGCTCTTTAGGCTCTTTACCCCTTTATGAACTGGCAAGATATTGCCATAAAGATGCCTTGATAACATATAAGTTAACGAGTTTTAACGACAATATGCTTATGAAATTATTAGTGGTAATAGCAAGAGTTGCCAAGATGCCTATAGATGATGTTGCAAGGCTAGGTGTATCGAACTGGATAAGGAGCATGATGTACTTTGAGCATAGAAGAATGAATGCATTGATACCTAAAAAAGAGGAATTGGAGGAAAAAGGTGGCGCAGTTTCTGAGCCAGTAACAAAGGGCAAGAAGTATAAAGGAGCTCTTGTAGTTGAGCCAAAGGCCGGCGTTCACTTTAATGTTTCAGTCCTTGACTTTGCATCACTGTATCCTAGCATTATAAAAGTCTATAATCTATCTTATGAAACTGTGCGTTGCGTCCATCCTGATTGCAAGGACAATATAATACCTGAAACTGAATATTGGGTATGTAAAAAGCGCAGAGGAATCTCATCGTTAGTAATAGGCTCTTTAAGAGACTTAAGAGTTAATTATTATAAGCCTTTGTCAAAGGATCCTTCTCTTGGTCCTTCTGATAAAAACCTCTACAACGTAGTGGCTCAGGCTCTAAAAGTGATACTGAATGCTTCTTATGGAGTTATGGGAGCTGAAATCTACCCTCTTTACTGTCTCCCTGTAGCTGAGGCTACGGCAGCCATTGGGAGATATGTCATATCTAACACAATAGAAAAGTGTAAGGAACTCAATATAAACGTGGTTTATGGAGATACGGATTCATTATTTCTTGAGAACCCTAGCAAAAATCAAATAGCTGATATTTTAGAATGGGCTGAAAAAGAACTTGGCATAGAGCTTGATCTTGATAAAACTTATCGATATGTTGCTTTTAGTCAGAGGAAGAAGAACTATCTTGGAGTTCTTCCAGATGGTAGCGTTGATATAAAAGGTTTAACAGGAAAAAAGAGCCATGTTCCTGCATTCATAAGAAATGCTTTCTATAAGGCTATAAATACATTGAGCAAAGTAGAGTCACCAAAAGATTTTGAGAAGGCCAGAGAGGCTATAAAAAAACAACTCCGTGAGGAGTATATTCTATTAAGAGAGAGAAAGATACCTTTGGAAGATCTTGCTTTTAACGTAATGATAGGAAAGCCTCCAAGCAAGTATACAGAAACAACGCCCCAGCATGTAAAAGCTGCTCAATTATTAATAAATAGAGGTAAAGAAGTTAAGGCTGGGGAGATAATATCCTTTGTAAAGACCACGACACCCCCTGGTGTAAAGCCATTAAGTTTAGCAAAAATAGAAGAAATAGATGTTGAAAAATACCTTGACTACCTAAGAGGGACCTTTGAGCAGTTATTGGACGCGCTAGGATATAGTTTTGATGAAATATTAGGAGCCATGAAGCTCGAGGACTTCTTCTGGACTTCTTGAATTAGACACCTATATTGCTAACCATCTGTTCAACCTTAAGATGTTCTTAGGATTGTTCAGCATATTATAGGCTTTAAGGAGTGGATAGCTTATCTGGGCACTATCCCATTCTTAGATGTGGCAACTTAGGAAGTCAAAATGCAATATGTTAAGTAATATTCACTATGCTAGGAACTTTTCATACTATACTGCAACAATCTAAAAGATTAAGTTACCACATCTCCATTCTTTAACACAAACTTTAAATTAAATTTACGAAAAAAGTGCTAACATGGAAACTCTAGAGGATTTGACAAAATTCTGTGAAGTAGCAAGAAAGCTTGGAGTCACTGATGTAAAGATCATAAGCACAGATAATATAGTCATAAATGATAGAACAAGGCTCAAGTGTCAGTATGGATGCCCCTTCTATAATCATTTCCTTACATGCCCACCCTTTAGCCCACCACCAGAACAGACAAGGAAACTTGTTAGTGAATATAAGTGGGCCCTTCTATTCACTATGCACTTCTCATCAGAAGTACAAGAAGGCGTCTTTCAAAGCGGGGTTCATTCGATAAAAAACATGGCGATATTACAAAAAACAGCTGCAGAGTTAGAAAAGCAGATCTTCTTGTCTGGATACCATTCTGCTTTCGCCATGGTTTGTGGACCTTGCCTTTTGTGCGACGAATGTACGCTTCAGCCAGGAAAGTGTAGGAATCCAAGTATTGCTAGACCAGCCATGGAATCTATGGGAATAGATGTGGGAGAGACTATAAAGAAGGCTGGGTACAAAACAAAAGTCTATGCTTCTGCGACTGAAGCATTCGATGCATACGGATTGGTCTTGATAGTCTAACCAGTTTGGAAAACTCTTTTAGCGAAAGCCTCAGTATTTACATATCCTGAGATTGTAAGTGTAAGACTTAAAGAGAAAGATACGAGAGGAAGTATGGCAAAAACAAAGTTTTGATTGGGATCTCTAAGTTTCAAGACGTGACTAAAGGAGTACAAGCTTAAAGGGTTACTTTGTTAAAGTAATTTAAAAAGAAGAAATATAATTATTTAGGAATACATCCGTCCTGTTCTAAGTGGAGCGGTAGAAAAGGCGTTTGATTCTTTTATGCCAATGGAGCAATATCATCATGTTCTTGAGCACCGTTATGCACTACAAGTAAGTAAGCTGTACTAAAAGAAGATTTTACTGAGCAAAGTTGAAAACTAAAATGACGAAGTATTAATCAATAATGGTTATAAGATAAAAAATTCATTAATCCAATATCATGGTAGATGAAAGAAAAACAGAAATGGAGAATTCAATCAGCGAATTAGAAGTAGATCCAGTTAAGCCAATAGAAGTCTGGAAGGGCATGACAGTTAATGAATTAATTCTTCAAATGAGAAGCTCTGGTTCCTTATCTTCCGGGGCTCTTGCAAAAGCTGTAGACATTTATGAGAAAATGATCAGAGATAAGGCCTACATCTTCCTGACTCTGTCTGGTGCTTTAGTCCCAGCCGGATTGAAAAAGGTTATAATTACCCTGATAGAAAAAGGTTGGGTAAATGCCATTGTGAGCACTGGTGCGAATCTTGTTCATGATGTTTTAGAAGCTTTTGGTGGAAAGCATCTTAAAGGCTCTCCTTATATGAACGATAAAAATCTCTATAAAATGGGTATAGATAGAATCTACGATGTTTTTGTCTTTGAGAACGACTTTCAAAAAAGATTTGATGAGCCTATTCTTGAAATTTACAAAGATATAGTTAAGGCTAAAAAAGGAGAGATTCTATCAATAAGTGAATTTCTCATGGAAATAGCCAAACGCTTGCCAGATAGCGATTCTATACTAAGATCAGCATATCTAAACAATGTAAAGGTATTTGCACCTGCCATTCAAGATTCTGTTTACGGTCTTCAGGCAGCGATATACAACAAAGGGAATAAAGATGCTTTACATGTTGATGCATTTATGGATCTTCAAGAAATTTGGGCTATAAGAAAAAAGCATGATAATGTAGGAGCAGTAATCCTTGGAGGAGGAGTACCCAAAAACTATGTGTTCCAATCCTTTTACTTTGAGAAGAAAAAGCTGAATTATGTAATACAGATAACCCTCGATAGACCTGAAACCGGAGGACTTTCTGGAGCTACTTTGGATGAAGCGGTATCTTGGGGGAAGATAGAAGCAGATGCGAGAAAGGTTGTGGTGGTAAGCGAGGTCACATTAGCCTTTCCCATAATAGTAGCTTCATTATTAGAAAGGTTAAGCTGAAATGAGCTATAAGGATCTTTTTCTCACATATGAACCTTTAATAACTTTTATAAAAGAAGGAATAAAGCCTATTGCAAAGATCTTTGGCGTTCCTTTTGATTCAACCGTAACCTTTAGACCTGGTGCAAGATTCGGCCCAAATGCAATACGCCAGGCTTACATGAATATCGAAATTTACTCACCTTTTTTAGATGTCGATCTAGAAAGTTTGAGCATAGCAGACCTTGGAAACTTAAAATCGACCAATAATGTGGAGGATATGATCGATTCATTAGGAAAAGTTGTAACAGAAATGGTCGAAGAAGGAACTACTTTTGGCGTTCTTGGTGGTGAGCATACAATAACCTTTGGCACATACTCTTCAATTAAGGATGCTGCGCTAATAATATATGATGCACATCTAGACCTAAGAGACGAGTTTGCTGGACTGAAGCTAAGCCATGCAACTTTTCTTAAGCGCTTGACGGATAAAATAGGAACTGAATCTATTATTCACATAGGTTCTAGAGCTGCTAGCAGAGAGGAATGGAAGATTGCTGATGAGATAGGATTATCTTTAATCTCCATGCAAACAATACACACCATTCCAAATTCTGAAAAACTATTGTTAGAGTTTCTTAAGGATTTTAAAGATATCTATGTTAGCATTGATTTAGATGTGTTGGATCCTTCTTTTGCTCCAGGTGTGGGCAACCCTGAGCCTGATGGTTTATCTATGCATAGACTCTTAGAGTTTCTTTATTCGCTAAAAGGAAAAAGGATAGTAGGATTCGATATAGTAGAGTTTACGCCTCTTTATGATAATGGTACTACAGCGGTAGTAGCTGCAAAGCTTATGAGTGAACTCATAAGCTTATCTTATTTATCTCAAAGTAATAGTAAGTCTCAGACAAATCTTGGCCTTTTTGATAGAAGCATGTTAAAGTATAAAGGACGATATGGCCAACCTTGAGTTTCATCCTTAACTTTCTTTAATAACTCTTCCTCACTCATATCCAATGTTTTCCTTAAAGACCTTATCCTAACTGGCAATTTCCCTCCGTTAACCTCTTTCTTTCCAATGACTACTATGTAGGGTATCCACTCCGATTCAGCGTTGGCTATCCTCTTTGCTACACTCTCACCCCTATCATCGACATCAGCCCGAATATTATTATCATTAAATTTCTCAGCCAATTTTATTGCAAAGTCCAAAGAGTCATTACTTACGTTAATGAACCTGACTTGAATTGGACAGATCCATGTTGGCAAAAAAGGAACTTCTAAACTCGATGCCCTTTCTAATAAATCCGCCATGAACCTTTCTAAAGAGCCTATGACTGCTGTATGGATTATTACGGGCCTTCTAGCCTTACCTTCTTCATCCACATAAGATATGTTAAACCTTTCAGCATTTCCAACATCTATTTGCGCAGTAGAGCTTTCTATGATGCGCTTTTGCTGACTGACAAAATTAAATTCGATGTTAAGGACCCAGTAATACATGCCTGATTCAACAATATGTATCAAGACTTGATTTCCTTCCATATTTACTAATGATTTAACATAATCTAATCCTTTAGGGTCATCGATGAAGTCTTTACTAACATTATACAAGCTTACGTAATTCCAACCAAACCTTCTTCCTTCTTCAAAGCATCTTTTGTAAATTTTCTTAAATTCAACTTTGGCCTCTTCTAGATCATGGCACAATATATGTATGTCTGGCATGTGAAACTTTCTTAGCCTTACAAGCCCTATTAACTCTCCTCTCTGCTCAAGCCTGTAGCTATCAGCTAATTCAAACATCTTTAGAGGTAAATCACGATAAGACAGAATTGAATCTGAAAGGAAAGAGAACTGTCCGAAGCAGGCTGCATATCTTAAAGCAAAGGTTCTCTTACCACTCTTTACCTTATACATCCTTTGACCAAAAAGCTTGGCATGCTCACTCACAGGCTTAATGTCAAGATCATAAAGAATCGGTGTTCTGATAGGATTTGCCCCTAACTCTAAAGCTATTTGTAAAGCTCTATCAGCCAGCAAATCAAAGATTAATGTTCCTCTCGGAGCAAGTCTTATATGTCCAGGCTCAGATAATTCTTCGTATCCAGCTAATTTGAGCTTTCTCATCAACTCTATATGTGGAGCCTTTTTTGCAACGCTTTTTTTATGAACTTCGGCATCAATCAATGCTTGAAGATTTTGATCCTTTACCTTTGCATTATCTATAGAGTGTACTTTTCCATCTATGTCCATTAAATAGTAGCTTCCTGGCTGGAACCCCATACCTTTTTACCCATTAAATGTCACAAATCAAGGTATATATAGAATTGACTATGGACTTATAAACAAATTCATATATAGCTCAGGACTAAGTTAACGATTAAAATGATATCGAAGAAGTTTTGCATAAGGCTCAAATACTTATAAAACTAAACTTATAATGTGAGAGTTTGTCTGAAAAATCTTATGATAGAGATATAGCTGAACTAAAAGAGAGGGTAACTCGTTTGGAAGTTCAACTCGCTGAAATAGTTAAGCGTGTCGATGGGTTAAGTAACTACACTCGTCAACTCTTCGATTACCTTAACAGGATAAGTAGAGAATAAAAAAGCCTCCTTTTTAGGAAGGAGGCGGTGGGGGCGGGGTTACGCTTGTGGGTTTCCATGTAAGCCCTAGTATACTGCCTACTAAGCACAGAATGAAGCCTATAAAGAAGCCACCTCCTCCAATTAGACTTATTATTGAGAAGATCAGTACAAGGATCGATCCTGTCCTGACCTTGTCCTTATTTGTAGTGTTCATCATTACGGCACCAATTAGAGTAAGTATACCTAGTATTATGGCTACTACAGCTATAATGAGAAACAAACCACCTAGCGACTCAAAACCTGGTAACATGAAAGCAATGCCACCGATAGTAGAAAATACGACAGCTACCCACAAGCCATTAACGAGAATGAGTATAGCCGCGATTAGAGACAAGACAAATGCAGCTGTTGGTTTTTCAGTCATATGATCACACCTTGTGACATAATAGGCTAGGCACTATATAACTATTTTTGGCTGTATCTTAATCTATCCATTTCCCTCGACTTTTTTGTTTCTTTCTTCCATACTTTATAATGATGCTCACAGAGGTAAACCCTTCTTTCTCCCTTTAAATTCAGATTTAATGATGAAAATTTGTCTCTGCTCAAGGAGCGAACAGCTTCATTATTGCAATCTATTACAGAACATTTCACGCCCTTTTGAACCTTGCCCAAACTCATCATAAAGTTTCAGAATACTATACTATATAAAATTAGCAAATGATCTTTAAACTTTTTCACATATATATAATCCATCATCAAATAGATATGGTACTATGCTCAATAAGTTTAGGAAAATCTTTGATCCTTTTTTCAATAAACTAGGCTTGCTAGCTGCAAAGACTGGTTTGCCTCCTTTCTTCTGGTCGTCCTTTGGCTTGATAATGGCTTTTTTATCATGTTTATCTTATTCAAGCATTTTCTTTAAAGATGGACTTTATGGAGGAATATTCTTGCTAATATCAGGCTTTGCAGATATATTAGACGGTTCAGTAGCAAGGGCAAAAGGCTTGGTCTCATCAAGAGGAGCATTCTTGGATTCAACCTTTGATAGATTAGGAGAGTTACTAATATTCACAGGCATTTTGATAGGAGGGTTTAGCGATCCCTTTTTGATCCTGATGGCTTTATCTTTCTCCCTTCTTGTTAGTTATGCTAGAGCGAGAGGAGAATCTTTAATGATAAAACTTTCAGGGATTGGAATAGGTGAGAGGGCTGAAAGAATATTAGTGTTATCAATTGCTAGCATTTTGGGTCACATTAACTATGGAGTAATTATAGTTTTAGTATTAGCTTTTATTACCTTTCTTCAAAGAGTAATTCTTATAGTCACAAAATTATGAGATTCTAATGAGTAAATATTTAGGATAAATGAAGTGGGATGGTCCTATTTTTATCATAAACTTCTTAACACTTTCTTGGAAGATTCTTAACTTTCAAGCATATGAATTTTCGAAGAATTCTATTTTGTCTTTAGCAAGAATCCCATACTCAAAATCTTAACTTCTTATAAATTGGTTTTTGATAATATCTTAATTTTCTGAGGAAATTTTAATAAGTGATTGCTTAACGTTAAGGGATGATTAGGTTTGATGGAAAAGACTCCAAAAGAGTACTATGATGAGATATTTCAACTTATTGAACAGCATCACAAATGGTTCTCTAACTCAATACCTCTTGTAGCAAGCGAAAACATACCGAGCCCAGCGGTCCGTGAAGCCATTATGAGTGACTTTGGGAACAGGTATGCTGAAGGTTGGCCAGGTGAGAGGCTCTACGCAGGATGCATTTATATTGACAGAGTTGAGCTAATAGCCATAGAACTTGCAAAGAAACTTTTCAGAGCAGAGTTTGCGGATGTTAGACCTGTATCAGGAGTGTGTGCCAACTTAGTGGTATATACAGCCTTTACAGATGCTGGAGATACTATGTTCTCTTTATCCATACCTAGTGGTGGGCATATATCTACTGGTAAAAGGTCTTTAGGAGGTACCGCAGGCTCTGTCGCAAGATTAGACGTTGAAAACTTTCCCTTTGATGTTAATGAGATGAATATAGATGTAGATGAGACCAAGAAGAAAGTAAAGAAGGTAGTCAGTGAGGGTAAGAGGGTAAAGCTAGCCATGTTTGGTGGTTCTGTATTGACCCAGCCCCATCCGTTAAGGGAACTTGCAGATGTATTTCATGAGGTTGGAGCGAAGGTCTGCTATGATGGAGCTCATGTAGCTGGACTGATAGCGGGAGGTTTGTTCCAAGACCCTCTTAGAGAGGGAGCAGATATAATGAGCATGAGCACTCATAAGACTTTTTTCGGTCCTCAGGGAGGATGTATATTATCCTTTAACAAATACGCCGAAACAATAAAGAAAGCAACCTTTCCCTCAAATGTAAGTAATCACCATTTACATCATGTCTGTGGAAAAGCCATAGCCTTCGCTGAGTTCTTAGAGTTTGGAAAAGAATATGCTTCACAAGTTGTAAAGAATGCAAAAGCCTTAGCTCAATCTCTTTATGAGAGAGGCTTTCAGGTCTTGGGGGAAAGGAAAGGTTTCACTCAATCTCATATAGTATTGGTCGATGTAACAAAGTATGGCTTAGGAGGAGATTTAGAGAAAAAGTTAGAAAAAGCCAACATCATCTTGAATAGAAACTTATTAGCTTATGATTTGAAATACAAAAGGCATTATCAGAATCCTGGAGGCATAAGGTTAGGTAGTCAAGAGTGTACTAGACTAGGCATGAAAGAGAACGATATGGAATACATAGCTGAATTGATAGCAAGAATAGTTATCAAGAGAGAGGACCCTGAAAGAGTTAAAAAGGATGTCATAGATTTTCGTAAGAATTTCAATAAAATTCATTACTGCTTCGATTCTGTTAGGGAAGCTTATGAATATATTAGGATACGTTAAGTCTTTATTCCATTAATAAGGTTTGGGTTTATCCTCTCAGAAATTTTTGAGAAAGCGTATCTATTTCTGTCGCTAGTATTATGCCTTATAGCTGTCAAAGCCAGCAAGCTTTTTGGCTAGCACGGTTATGCTGTCTATAGGGAAGATTATCATCTTCACAATTTTTTCAGTTAATCATGTTTTATAGGTGATTTAACATTATAATCTTTAGGATGACTGCGTTAGGCTTCAGATCAAATTAAATAGAATATACAAAAAATAAATTCTACTTTGTGGCTTAATTAATTTCTTTGCTTAGCTTTCTTTTATGGATTGGAGTGCTGTTGATGAGAGGCTTATTAGGCGTGGTGAACTCCTGCTTAGCCTAGACTTCCTTGACGATTATGA
>Ga0080004_1115797_pt1 | contig 24902 bp, 27 predicted proteins | sample WasSprMetagenome_FD_69207 | JGI IMG/M metagenome (GOLD analysis project Ga0080004, IMG submission 69207) | Sulfidic aquatic microbial communities from Washburn Spring, Yellowstone National Park, USA - WS (SPADES assembly) (version 2) | ecosystem: Environmental > Aquatic > Thermal springs > Hot...
CCCATGGGCCCGCCGGGACTCGAACCCGGGACTTCCCGCTTTCCACGCATCCCTCCGCAGGCGGGTGTCCTATCCGTGCTAGACGACGGGCCCAACTTTTTCTATCCGAACATTTATATACCTCTTCCACCTCCTATTTCTTGACGAGCCTTGAAGAGGTTTAGCTATAGACATACACTATCAAAGAGAGCGCTTAAACTATATGAGTGTTGCGGAGAGGTTAAGGCTTGGTTCGATGAGTTGGTGACTGTGAGAAGTGGGAGAACTGCTTACGATTATGTTGATATGTTGGCGGATTTTGTTGAGGGTTGTGGTTTATCTCCGAAGGAGCTTTTGAAATTAACTCCTAACGAGGCATTTGCAGTTTTGAAGAATTGGGCTATAGCTGAAATCCGTAAAGGCTCTAAAAGCACTGGGAGACTTTACACCATTTGGAATGCCGTTAAAAACTTTCTAAAATTTAATGGAATTGTAGTTCAGGGAAAACCACCATTCAAGAGGGGCGTCAAATATCTGGATAAGATTCCGACAAAAGAGGAGTTAAGGCAAATATTGAACGCTACCTCAAGCATTTCAACGAGAATCGCTATCGAGTTAATGTGCTATTCTGGATTGAGGCCAGAGGATATTTGCGACCTCCGTTATGCGAGTATAAAGAACGACTTTGAAAAGGGCATAACACCTTGCGCTGTTTTTGTACCGCAGAGAAAGAGTGATAACGTTTATGTTACTTTTATACCAGCTTCTACCGTTGAGCTAATTAGGCAATACTTTAAGCTAAGAATGAACAAGGGTGAGAAGATAACAGATTCAAGCCCGATAATAGCTGATTCAAAGAATTCTCGGAAAGGGATAAGAAGGAAAACTTTAACTGGAAAGATAGAAAGAGCGATTGCGAAGAGTGGGGTTCAAGTTGAGGTTGTTTTAGGAGATAAAATTCAGAGGATGAGGCCATACAGCTTAAGGAAATATTTTAGGAGCAACTTAACAGGTCATGCTCCAACAGAATATATTGAGGCATGGTTGGGTCATACCTCTGGGCTTGAGCAAGTTTATAGTGGGATAAGGGATTTAGACCCATCAACCATTGAAAGAATGAGAGAAGCATACAAAAAATGCGAGCCATTTTTGCTAGCCACAACCCAACCATTAGACCAAACTTCATTGATTAAAGAGGCTAAGATTGAGGCTTTGAAGAGCATAGCAAAAAGCTTGCTTGGAATCGATTTACTTGAAGTGAAAATCGCTAAGGAGAAAGAATTAGGAAGAGAGTTAAGCAAAGAAGAGGAGCTTGAGCTTTTTGAGAATGAGCTTAAGAAGCTTAGAGAAGGTAAGCATAACCCTCAAAGAATTGTACACGAAAGCGAGCTTGAAAAATACCTTAGTGAGGGTTGGAGATTTGTAGCAGTACTGCCATCGCAGAGAATACTTATAAAGAAGGGATAAGGGATGTCAATTGAAGAAATAGCTTCAATAGTTGCTGCGGTCTCTTCAACGATCTCTTTAGCTTACCTTGTCTATAAAGAGCTTAAAACAAGGCCTAAACTAAAGATAAAAGGAGTTTGGAGAGACCCAAGTACGGGAGGATCTCCACCTGGAAAAGGTCAAGTAAACGAGGATGGGACGTATTCGCTCTCTATAATTGTAGAAGTTAGTAATGAAGGTGGAACTGATTTGAATGGATGTTATGGATTTGTGAAGACAGATATGGAAAGTAGACCACTGTATGATTGGATGAGTTATGAAAAAGATCTAGGATCAGGCAAAATGGATCGTTTTGGAACTGAACCTTACAAAATTTTTAACTTACCCGCCCATACTTCTAAGGTCTTAAGAACAGGTGTTAAGGCTTCGTCCGAAAAAGTAGGTATGGAAATAGTAGTTAAATGCGGAAAACTGAGTGATCAGAAGAAAATACAATCAATAGAAACTCTAACTTACCCGGAAGAACCACTTCCCGTTTCGGCAATAATGTAATGATACAGTAACTTAAATGAGCCACCACTGTAAGTAAAATACCTTGAAAACTAACAAGTGAGGAATTTGGAAGCAAAAATAAAAGCTGAATGGGACAAGCTTGAAGATGTTATAATCCATCAACCTGGGTTGGAGATAACATTTGGTTTAATGGAACCTACTACATTTTTATATGAACGACATTTTCGCTACAGAAAAGCTCTCAAAGAGTATGAAGATTTAGTTGACAAATTAGAAGAGCTCGGGATTAAGGTTTATAGACTAAGAGATTTAATAGTTAAAGAAGCTCTAAAGAACCCCGAATTTAAAAGAGAGTTGGTTCACTCTGCTAAGAGTTGCTTAAAATTCTCTGGCACTCCTCAACAAGTAGCAAGTGCAAACGAGAGATTTGAAAGAAGTTTAGAGAAAGGATTAATAGAAGAAGAGCATCTTTTCGATATTATTTTACTAAATCCCACAGTCCGGTTAGAACAGCCAGACCGTCCGCCTGAAGTAACATGCGAACAGCCGTTGGTCAACTTAGTTTTTATGAGAGACCAGCAAATTGTTACGGATAAAGGTTTAGTTATTGGCAAGTTATCTAAGCTTCAGAGAACTCGTGAAGTTGTGATAACGAAACTTGCATTTAAAGCCTTAGGTATTACACCAATTTATGAAATAAAAGAAAATGGCATTCTAGAGGGTGGAGATTTTATTCCAATGGGAAAATTTGCTCTTATTGGCTTAAAACCAAGAACCAATGAGGAAGGAATAAGGCAATTGCTTAAAAATGATTGTTTGGGTTTTGAAGAAGTTGCAATTGTAGAGCAACCAGAACATCCAAAGTTACCTGAGCTAAAGCAAGACCCTCAATTATGCATGCATCTTGACACTTATTTTAATGTTGCATCTGAGAATGTAGTAGTGGCAAATGAAGAGCTTATAAAAAATGCAACAGTGACAATTTTTGGAAAGTCCAAACAAAAGTACGAGGAAGTTAGAAAAACAAAACTTTACGATTATGTTATCAAGGAAAAGGGCTTCAACCTATGCAACATTTCACTTTTAGAGCAACTCTGTTATGCATCCAATTTTCTTTGCATAAAAAGTGGATTCATTTTAGCAATTGACGTTATAAAGAACGTGGAGTTAAGGTTAAGTTCTTTAGAGTATTTAAAAAAAAACAGGAGCCTCAAAAATATCGGAGGATTTATAGCAAAGCCATAAATGAGTATGAAAAATCTGGACGAATACTCTTCCCACATCTTAAAAGACTCTATAAGGATTATAAAGTAGAATGTGAGTACCTCGCTTTGCCAAGTTTAACCGGAGGATACGGTGGAATTCACTGCATGACCTGCGCATTAAAAAGAAGTTAATTAACGAGATGGCCAGTACGGATCTGTTGGTTTAGGTTTAAAGAATTCTTTATTAGGATCCCAATTATCAGTGGCAAGAGCTATGTCTGTAATAACGCTATCCTTGTAAAGTTCCGGCCAGCTTTTTTTAATGCCCAAAAGTCCTTTAACATATCCTTCAAGTTCTTCCTCATCTGTGGATTTCTCTTGGGAGTTAAATTTCATTTCAACCGCCTTAGCTATCTTATACAACTCCTTTTCACTTAAGTCCATTGGACTTTTTGATACTATCTCTTCCCAACCCTCTGGAACTTTATCGATTACACCTTTGTAATCTTCATGGATTTTCAAATCTTTTTTCGTCATTTTTATCGTATTTTAAATTGGTTCTTCTCATTTAAATACTTTGCGGCATATTTGTTTCAAAATAAACCTTAAATGTTACAAATGATACAATTTTATATATGTCTGTAGCTGAGAAAGTTAGGGAGTATTTAAAAAATAAGCCGTATATTTTAGAGGCTTTAGAGAAAGATATAGTAAACCTAAGTTCTCTTTCAAGAATCATTGGAAAAGAGCTTAAAATAGATAGTTTAGCTGCAATAAAAGCTGCAGTTAGAAGGTTTTCAGAAGAACTTAGAAAAGTGAAAAGGAAAAGGGAAGAAAAGGTCTTGCAGATTTTGAAAGAAAGTAACATAACCTTACAAGATGGGATGAATGTAATAATATCTAAGAGACCCTTGAAAGTAAAGTCAAAGTTCATTGTTAGTCTAAATGATAAGAACGTCTATGTTGTTGATAAACTAGAAGAAATTTCAGAGGATGATATTTTATCTTTACACAAAAATTGTGGGATTGTTGTTATTAATTCTCCTCCTGAAATAGAAGAGACTCCAGGAGTGGTTGCCTATTTAACTTCAATCTTAGCAGAAAATAATATAAACGTCATAGAGTTTATTTCTTGCTATACCTATACCATCTTGGTTGTTGATAGAAAGGACATCTTAAGAACTTATGAAATATTAAGTAAGATAATAGGTAGAATTTAACGTGTGCTATCCTGGAGTATATGTTTAGAAAGGCTAATGCTTCCTAAAATCTTCAATCAGTCCTTCTTTCCTTTTGCAAGCCCCTTCATTTATCATCGTAACAGCTTATTCATAACATTAAATAAGACCAACAACTTGCTTATAGCATTGTCAAAAATAACGTTCTACCTTTACAGAGAATATTGATAGAAAGTTAAGTTTTTTATTAAATTTCATATTGCCCATGTCCATTTGATAAGAGTTAACTATGAATCATTAATATGGTGTAGGCCTGAAGTTGATTTTTCGTCGCGTATAAAAATAAGTTTTAAGAATGCAGATTTAAATTATCCTACTAAGCTCGGTGGGGGAATATTGCTTAAACTTAGGAGGTGAACCTAATGGAAATGATGATATTAGCTAACAGAGATAAAATAAAAGAAAGGTCTTGTAAAACTGCAAAAGAGCTAGAAGAAATCGATGAGGAAATAGAAAAGAACAAGCAACTCTACCTAAAAACTTGGGATGAAAAATACTTAGAAGAAGCCATTAAACTCACTTTAGGCTGGAAATCTAGATGTACTCTATCCTACTTGCAACGCCACCTTTATGCGCCAGAATCTGTACTTAGAAATGTTGTAGAAAGGTTGAGAAAAGAAGGTTACGTTTCACTCTATCAATAAAAAACCAGTTCAGGGACATCAGTTATGCTCAAAAATGAAAATACCCTATAAAAGCTTGCGGAATTTTGATCAATATAACTTCAAATTATCTTAACCAACTTTTCTATGAGCTCTTCCTTCCTCCTGTAAACCTCCTCGTTTAACAGCATAATAAGCTGGTTTGCTATCTTCCTATAAGGCTCAATAACTTGAGAAATTGCATAATCTAAAAATTCATGCCTTAAGGTTTCCAAGGCTTTTTCAAGCTCTTCCTCATAGACATAGATCGTTTCTCCCTTAACCTCTCCAGATAAGTTTGGATTGCCATTCGGTAACCAAACGACTTTTAGCTCATAGCTCATTTTAAGCAAACGCTTTAACCTCTCCAACTCTTCTTCCAGAGCATTTTGTAAACTTTTAAGCTGTGGTACTCGCTTCAATAGCCTTCAACCTCGCTCTCAGTTCTTTGTTCTAAAGGTTCGCTTCGCTGCGTTGGCTCTACAGGCTCAGCTTCAGGTTCGATTGGCTCTTGATAAAGCTCTGCCTCAAGCGATGAAAGATCCTGTGCTTCTATTTGCTCTATAACTACACTATCTGGCTCTTCAAGTTGGGGCTCGATCACCTCTTGGCTAGGCTCACTCGATATTTCTGCTTCGCTTGCGCTCTCCTGAAGCTCCTCAACTTTAGCCGCAGCTTCTACGCTTAGCTCTACTCCCCCAGAATTCTCTTGATCTATGGACTCTTCTGCCTCTTCTAGGCCTTGCTCGCTAGCTTCGTACTTTACTTCCTCCTCAACTCCCTGGTCTAAATTAGGTTCATTAGTCTCTGAACTTTCAAGATAATTGCTTAACCTCTCAACCAACTTTTCATAAAACTCTGGATTATCCTCCAATTGCCTTAGTATTTCCTCGGCTTCAGGCTCTGAGCTAAGCTTTTGCTCTATGCTCTTCAGTATTTGCTTAACTTCAGGATCGTAAACAAGCCTTTCCCTTGGTTGATACTGCATCGGTTCATTCCAAGACTTAGCTGAGTAAGAGCTAGCCTTTTCTTTAGTTTCATACTTTTTCTCCTCGCTCCTTAATCTTGGGCTTTGATAATCTTGGTAATGTTGTGGGAAATAGTTTCTAGACTTATAACTACCACCTCTTGCTATGGGCAAATTATGCTTTGAAGCTCTATAACTTACTCTTGGCTTATAGTCATCTTTTGATAGAAGCTTTCTGAGTAGCCTAATTATCTCCTCAAGCTTTTCTTTCTCATCCTTCTCCAATTCCCTTCCCTCCCAACTTCTCTTTCCTAGAAAAGCCAGAATTCGGTTGATTTTCGCCAGAGGAGTTAATTTTCAAATTATTTCTACTAAAGGAATTATTTCCTGTTTCTTCTCCAAATAAATTGCCAAGATTTTCAAGGAATCTATCTATTGAATAGAGCTTAACATTGATCGGTAAATCTCCTAACTTTTCCCTGATCTCATTGAATAGCTCTTTGCTTGTAACTATGTAAAGTTCATCTACACTTTCAGCTTCGCTCAGCTTTTGTTTTAGGTCAACGTTAACATTAAGCTCAACTTCAACTCCAACTTTCTTTCCATTTTTAATTGCAAGAACATCTATCCTTCTTCCATTAGCTAAATCAACCTCGATGTGTGCATCATAACCAAGCTTCTTTAATTCCCATCTTATCAATACTTGATAAAGCATATGCTCAAATCCAACATTACCTACATGCTTCCATATGCTTGTATCAAGTCCTTTAGCTTCAAGTATTTGCAAAGCTTCATCAGTTAATATAAGGAATGATGTTGGCCTTCTCTTACTCAAAGAAATGCTTAGCTGCTTAACCAATCCTCTTGAAATAAGTTCTTGCTTTGCTTTCTCAAGCCTTTTTACAGAAATTCCAAGCTCCCTTTGCCTTGAAACTATGCCATTGAATGGGTGTGAGTTAATGCTCTCTAAGAGCTTCCAAGAATCCTCCAATAGGCTTACTTCTTCAACTTTTTTAACTTTCTCTTTACTCGCTTTCAACAGGCTTTCAATGATGGGTTTCATTTTTTGCCTAAGTTCTTCGTTGCTAACATTTTTCTCTATTGGAAAATCTTCAGTTCTTATAGTGAAAGGCTTTACATATCTTCCGGCTAGTTTAACAAGCCATTCTCCGCGCTCAAGCTTCGTTATAACCTTCCTTTCATCCTCGCTAAGGTCCATGGCTTCGGCTATATCGTTTATATCCTTACCATTTCCAAGGTAACCCGTTATCTTTGTGTACGTATTTGCCTTTAGAGAATCTGAAAGTTTAGTTGGTTCTTGGTCGCTGGCAATTATAGCTTCGCCAAAGTCACGAATTTCATCGCAAACTAGATCTGCTGGAGGCACTCCTGAATATTCTGTTGTCGTCTGGCTGTATTGCTCGCTTGCAGTGAATATACGCTTTGCCTCATCTATGATTAAAACGTGGAGAAGCCTTCCCCTTACCGACTTGGCTTTTCTATAAGCATAGATCCAGTAGAATAGCCAAAGCGCTAAGATGCTCGCCTCATCCCTACCTAAACCATCTAGCTCGATAACTACGGGTAACTGAAGAAGTTTCTCCATATCTACTAGAGTTCTCTCGTTGTTTATTGTTTCTCCAAGCTTGCTTAACAAACCATAGAGTCTTGTTTCGACGACGCTAGCATACTCCTGCATTTTCTTGCTTGTCTCATTGGCTTCGGCAATCTTCTTGTAAACATCCTCTAAAGTTACTAGTCCCTTCTTCTCTTCGCACGCCTTATCTATGGCTTCAAGCAAGTATTGAGTTGAGCCGTGCCATACCGCTTGAACATGGCCAAATATGTTTAGGAACTGCTGCTTCCACTCTTGGAAGCTAACGCCTGGTGGAGGTTCTAGAGGGTTAATCCTTAGGTCTCTCCAGCTTAGAACAACAAGCTCTGGGAAATGCCTTATCAGATGCCTATAGTCACGCTTGTAATCAAAGACTATGAACGGAATTTTGTTTTCAATAAGCTGCCTTATTATCTGAACTATTAAAGTCGTTTTTCCGAACCCGCTTCTTGCAACAATTAGCATGTGCTGGTTTAGCTCTTCTTTAGAAATTCCGAAATCGTAAAGCTCCTTATCTCCTTGGAAAACTTTCCCAATCTTTATCTCACCATCGATTTTATTCCTTTCAGGACTTGGAAGCGTTGGTTTTCTTGAGAAGGCAAGCTTAGATAGGTGAATCCCAATTATGGAATCTATATCTTCCTTAACTTCCTCTTTCTCATCTCCATTAGCGAGCAAGTAATACTTTAAAAGAGGTTTTATATTACGCTCATTAACATGATGGTTAAGTTTCTCGGCTATTTCCTTTATTCGCTCTACGTATTCAAGATCTTCGCTCATTTTTCTCCCTCCAAAATCCTCCATTAGCAACTCTTCCAATAGTTTCATTCCATCTTTCAATCCAGGAAGAATCTGGGAAAAGATTGCGGAAAATCCCTCTTCTTTCAATTCTAGGTTGCAATTGAGGTACTTGGCTAGGGTTCCTTTCTCTATCACCGAAGCTTCCGAAGAAAATAACTATCCACTTGCATGTGGGACAATAAACTTTGCCATTATGAAGCTTGGTATGCATCGGGCATAATGGCTTAAAGCATCTTTCACAAATTCTTAAGCAATCCCTACAAACCAGGGCATTGCAATTTTTGTACCCACATCTACCACCAAGTTCGTCCAGGCTATGGATTAAATGCCCACATGAAGCTAAGAACCTTAACCTTACGTTTCGCCTTCTTAGTAATCCCCCTCCTTGAGATATTACCCTTACATTCCTCGTTAACACTTCACCCTGGTTGTTTGATAACTCTCCGCCTAGAATTTCTTCATCGACAACTTCATATTCCTCCGGATCTTCATCATAGGCCATTTTAATCTTCCTCCATCAACCTCCTAATTACCTCTTCTGGAATTGGTGTTAATCTAACTCCTTCATGCTCTCTCATCGTGTAGTAGAAGGGGATTCGTGGAACTTCATTCCTCATTTGGTATATCGGTTGTTGATATCTTGGTCTACGTATTGGTAATTCTGGTACTCCCAAGTCTGCAAGAGCGCAAACGAAGCATATTAAGAGGAAGTAAAGGATGAGTATCAGGGCTGCAACTCCAGCCAATGAAAGCGTTGAAATCGCTGCAACTTTAAAAGCCTCGAAAAACGGATAAATAGTGGTGCTAGTCGTTAATGCATTCCATTGCTCCATGGTAAATGAAGATATTTGTGATGCTAGTTGCCACGTAATTAGCAAATCTATTAGGACCCATACAATAGCAAAGCGAACATCTCTTATCCAAATCAATGGGAATAGCGATAGGATAAAGATCGGAATCGATGATATTATGAAAACTATATCCATTTTTAATCCTCCCCTAAAACCTCCTTTGCCCATTCCTCTTCATTGCAAGAAGCGCAGTTCCTTCTTCTTTCAACCTTAACCTTGGTTATCTCAAGGTTGCTGTCGTAGAGCACTAAGTTATAGTCAAGCTGCCTTTCTTCAAGAAGAGTGAGAGCTGTTTTTGCAACTATTAAGGCTGGGAATGAAATATCGATCCATAAGCCCTGTTGCTTGTGAAGCTCTTCCTCATTCAATCCGTATCTAGCTATCGTTTCCCTATCTATTGACAAAGGTTTTTGAATTAGCTCTGATCCAAAGACGCAATTTAGGCATGCCGTCTCAAATGGCTTAACAGCTAAGACAAACCCTCCAACAGCTCTTTCATAGATTCCTCCATATATGGCTGGTATCTTGTTATCGAGAGATATCTTATTCAGAATATTGCTTATTCTTGGACTACCGCTTGAACTTACTATAAGGTCTGATTCACATGCAAGCTCGTTAAGCTTATCAACATTCTTAGTTGCATCAAAATCGTAGGTTTCAACTACACAATATGGGTTGTGATTTTCTATTATTCTTTTGCAGATATCAACTTTCCTCTTTCCAATCTCTTCTATGCAACCTTCATGCCTAATCAAATTGACAACTTCAAGCTCTTCATTATCAACAAGAATCATTCTCCCCAATCCACTGCATCCAAGGTATTTCGCAACTACAGATCCTAATGAGCCAAGACCAACTATCAAGGCTGTTTTTCTAATTAAAATGTCATGCTTTGTGATCTCAAGAATCCTATCAAGTATCTTTTCTCTATTTTCAACGCATTTAGCAACTTGAACTTGTACTTCAACAGGCTCAATGGAATCGTTTAGATTCCATATCTTGAATTGGCCCTTTGTAGTAAGCAAAACTATGAACCAAGGTCTCAATTCTTTTGCTATTTTAAGCTGGTGTAAATCTACATGGCTTAGCCTTGGTATTCCATCCCATGGGTGAAGGTGGTATTCTCCTAGAAGCAAAATTTTTGGATTCTCTTTTCGCAACTCATCCTTAATCTTCATTGCGTATTCATTATCGCCTGAAAAGCTTGCGGGAGCCCTTTCGGCTTTTGGCCCTCCATCGATTACGTGAGTAACTTCGGCAACACCATTAGGATATAGTCTTCCGAATAAATAACCACCTGTTTCAAGCCCTTTAGCTAACCATTTGTTCTTATCTTCCTCAATCTTCTTCAACTCGCTTTCAGGTAGGAGAAGCTTTCTAACATTCATGATCTCGCTCCCATTTTTCCAGAGTAGAAGTCGTGGAGAAATCTTATCGTTGTTAGATAAACAGCGAAAGCAGTCCATTCAGGACTCCACTCTCCTAACTCAAGGTAGCAAATGCTTCCATCTGCAAAGACATGCAAAGCTATTCTTGGCAACCTTGGTTTAAATATGTAAACCTTTATTGGCTCATATGGAAAATTCTCAGGGTAAACTAATCGAACATCTCCATGGAAATGGCCTAGAACACAAATTGATCCTCTCCATAAGAGGTTTCCATCTTCATCCATGCAAAGCTCGAAATTAACACCATTTCTTTCCATTAATGCGACCTCTACTTTTAATCTTCTTTTATCATACACATACCATTGCATCTTATTTCACCTCATGGAAACTTTCTTTAAAAGGAAGAAGCGCATAGCGACTATTATTGCACCAGCAGGCGTTATGCCCTTGTAGCTCCAAACAAGTTGCTTTAACTCTTCATTAAGGGATTCTTCGAGGTCTAATGCTTGAATGATAAACTTTTGAGTAGGGTAGGTTAGAGGATAAGTTATTTTTATCTCCCCAATTCCATCAATTTTACCAAGCCAGAAAATTTCTTTAGAATTTTCATCCTCATATAACTCAAAGTCTGGGAAGTATATTGACATTTCAACAGCTTCGAGTTTAATTTTCTCTCTGACCTCTGGAACAGAAAAAATAGGGGAGGAATTTTCCTCCCTCTTGGAATTTGTTCCCCACCAAGTTCTTGGAACTGGTATGGAATCTTCAGTTGGCTCTTCAGAAACTTTTCCAGTCCTTGGATTTACATACACCTTTTTACCTTTGACCTCTGATAGCAGGGCTTGCTTGTCTATTTTCTTAATCTTTTCCTCACTCAACCTTTATCGCCAAAATAACCTCAGTAGCAAGCGGCATAAGTTCTGCGAGGAGAAGTTAACTTAATAACCCAGGTTAGCAAAGTTAACTTTGTGTTAGGGCTTGGATTCAGAGTATGAACAAGAAATAAAGGTCAAATATAAGAGAACTTTAGGTGTACAACAACCATTTTGGCAAGGTGGATCTTTCAGAATATCATTTCCAAAACTTGCTTTAAGAGTTAATCTTAGGCAAATGGCAGGACCACAATATAATGTAACTTTAAGAGAGGTCATTCCTAAGAAAAAAGAGGGTGGGAGAGAATTCTTTGGTTTCGTTTTCTTGGAAACTGACAAAGGCTTCCTATTAGTACCCTTTGCTGGTCCTCTTAACCCAATAACATTAAGGCAAAAGCTTTCCTTTATTGACCTATCTAAGATAAGCGACGAAGAATTGAAACTCCTTCTTGAGGAAGAATGAAATGCATTTGTCTGAACATAAAACTCTGCTTATTATTCACCTATCTTTAACTTTTTATTTGTTCCTACGCTTCCTTTTACTAGCCTCTACTTTAAATATTCATGAAATTTTTCAGGGTCTTTTCTCAGAAAAAGTAAGATGGGAAGTTTGGTTAATTGGGTTAGGGTTCTTTCCTTTACTCTTTGGTGTTATATGTATGATTGTTGGGAGCATTGCGCTTTATGACCTTTATAAAAATCCATCGAAAGAATTGCTTAAGAAAATAGATTGGGAAATTGAAAAAGGAAGAATTAGCAAAGTCGCTCAAAAATTCTCGGAAAAATTCAAAATCACCGCGCCTAAAATTTTGTTATCTAACTCGGATAAAGTCACAATTTTCTCCCTACCTTTTGATTCTAGGAATGATGCGATAGTAATCTCAAGGAAGATAGTTGATAATTTGGATGAAAATGAATTAGAAGCATTAATAGCTCACGAGCTTTATCACGTGAAAATCGATATGGAAAGGACATTGAGGAATTTTTATCAAAAGGGCGAGTTTCTCCTATTTCCACTTTTAGCTTCATTTAACTTGTATGTTTCATCTTTAGCCTTTTCCAAAATAAATGAATTAATACTTGAGAATCACTTTCAAGCTTCAAACGTATTCTTTTACGGTTTAGACCTTCAAGTCTTGGCAACAGGTTATCTTTTGATCTTACTCGGCTTTATGGTAGCTGATACTCTTTATTACTACAAACAAGAGTTCATGGAATACTATGCAGATCTTTTTGCATCGATTCTAACCAAAAAGCCAAAGGCATTAATTTCCTGCATAAAGCAACTAATACTCTTTAAAATCGGTGAAAGCGTAATATCTCCTAAGAAGGAGCCGTTTCTAATTAGGTTGGGAAGAGTCTTCGACGATTTTCTTCACAAGCCAGTATTGGGAGATGCGAATCCGAAGAGTTGGAAAGAGTTGTTTATTAAAACCTATGATCGTCATCCACCTATCTCTTCGAGGGTAAAATTTCTGCGACTGCTAGATAAAGCAATAAACGAGAAAATTTCAATACGAGTTAAGAATTTAAAGAGTTTTTCAGTTCCTAGGATAGTTTTTCCTAACTTCTTCCTGCTCTGTTGCCCAGTAGAAAACAGATGTTGGAAAATGGGGGAAGATAAGATTAAGCGATTCTATAGTTACATGGAGTCGAACTCGACAAGCTTTAACCTCGTTAAATGCGCTGAAGCTTTAAGGATGGATGAGTTTGATGTAGCTACACTATTTATTTTCTTCTTAGAGAGAGGGATTGCTGAAGTTGTCGAACCCTCTTTTAAACAGATCGGTTGAGATAAGCGCGTAATCCACCGCTCTTTATCCAGCTATCAAGCGTATTTAGCATGCTTGCAACTCTTGCTTTTTCTTGCTCTATATGTGGTCTCATTAACTTCAAAAATTCTTCTGAAGAATACGTTCCAACTTCTAAGCCATACTCGTGAATCGTAACTTCATCCTGTATAGGGTAAGGTGGTAGGAAGCAACTTCTATTCCTTATTTCGCATCCTTTGCATTTATAATCAGTTCTGTTAACTACAACTTTTATGGAACTAAACTTTCCGTCAATTATTGAATTGCCCGTCTCTGAATCTTCCAACCAATTCTGATCAAAACCTTCTCTGTAAAGTTCGCTTCTAGCTATTTCATTTATAAGCTCCGGTAAATGATGACCTCTTACAACAAGTGTAGTGGTTCTATCTTCTTTCCTTCCCATAACTATCGTATTTACTTTAAAGTAGTAAAAATAAATGAATTGCGGTGATTAAAAATATACATTCAAGTAAATAGATGATTGAGTTGGAAGGAGTTAATGAGTTTAACTTGGTTAACTTTTGTTCGCAGAAATTATGTATTTCTCAATTCTGTAAGAGAAGTAGAGGTGATCGTATGGAGATAAACACCGATAAAATCGATAGGATATCCAAAATTATTGTAGATAACATTTTAGAAGCTCTTGAGTATGATCCTAAGAACAGGGAGTTTTTATTAGAACTTACGAGGGAGGCTTCTCGTATATGCATAAAAATGTGGGAAGGAGAATACAATAGTTGCTATGAAATGGAGACTGAATTTGTGGAAGCCTCAAAAAGAGTTTGGGAGAAAATGAGGGAAGCGAGAGGCGATGAAGTATTCTTTGAATTCCTCGGATATACCTTTGCGCTACAATCTTTCTTGCATGATGTTTGGTCAGGCCTTTATCCTCTAACCTACATTATTTGAATATCGTAAAATTGCTTGACTACTCTTCTTCAAACTCTTTTTCAAGCTTTAATTTCTTAATTACCTTGTAAATTCTCTCTTTGATTTTTGGATCTTCACTTAAAGCCTCTATAACCTTTGCCACAACTTCATCCTTTCTTTTTCTCTTTTCCTCAAAATCTAAAGCAGTTTTTATATCAAGAGGAGAAGCGCATCTTTTGCAAAACCTTGCTATTGGATCATTCTTCTCTTGACATCTTGGGCAAATTTTAACCTTTAAAATTTCCTCCTCTTTCTTTTCATCTTTAGCTAGGCCATGAAGTTTTAACAGGGCATTGTCAACATCCCTTCCTGATAAGTGAACATAAGTAGATGCCATATCACTACCTTGAATCCAGCCCATGTGTTGGCATAGCTGAGCCTCTGTTAAGAATGATGCTAAATGAGTTGCCCTCGCATGTCTAAAGCTATGCGGATTAACCCTTTTCTTTATCCCAGCCTTTTTAGCAAGTTTCCTAAGCAGAGAGCAAACGCTAGCATAGCTCATCATCTCATGATGATTCCTCGTTCCTAAAACGACCCAGAGAAAAGCTTCTGGATTGTTTTTAAAAGGATGGTTTTCAATCCAAGATGCTAGAGCTGGCGCTGAAGAAATTATCCTCACCCTTCTACTTCCTGTTTTTCCAGAAACAATTAAAATCGCTCCATAATCATCGAAACTAACATTTTTAATTTTCAAAGAGAGCAGTTCTCCAATCCTGCAGCCAGATTCATATAAAGTTAAAACTAAAGCCCTATCTCTAGGGTTGTTTGCAAAGTTAGCTAATCTCTTAACTTCTTCCTCGGTTAAAATTTCTTCTGGCAGTCTATTGTTCTTTATGCTATTTGCCTTAATCCACTTAACTTCCTCAGGATAGTCCTCGCTATCCCTAAGCCACTTGAAAAACTTTCTAAGGATAATTTTATAATCATGCTTAGTCCAATCTGAATAGTCTCTGCCTTCAATAACTTCAACTAACTTTTGAATATCTTCTTTCTCACAGAAAGGGAAAGGTTTCTTTATCAACTTTGCTAGATGATAAAGATGGAAAAAGTATTTTTCAATTCTAGCTAGAGTTAAACCCTGTGTTATGCAAGCATGGTAAAATTCAATTAAAATTTTCTTGTTTTCATCTAAAATCTCTTCAGATCCTTTGATAAGCTCCATAGTTCTTTCTAATCTTTGCCTACAATTATGAATGTCAACTTTCACTTAATCACCTAGTTCTCAGCAGCTAATAAAGGAGAAGGCTTTTGAACTGAGTGAATTCGCCCGGGCGCGGCGAAAACACTCAATTATGAAGCCTTCTCCTATTGAAGTTTAGCCCTTCTTATATTATTTTACACTAAAAGTATTTATTTTTGAAAAAACAAGAATTAAGCCTTCTTTCTCGCATTAACGAAGAATTCAATTTTATACCCTTGAAAGGAACTATTTTAAGAAAACCTTTTTTCTCCATATCTTTTAGAAAAAGCTTGGAAGTTTCTTTATTAAAATGAAATATCGCACCAAGTCTATTAAAAACAACCGGAAAAGGGATTACCCTCTTAAAACAATTCACCTTCATTATTTCTTCCAAAGCAATTTTATAAAAATCAAATTCCTTTTTCATTTCCCTCAGCCTTTTTCTTTTGTTCAAAGTATACCTTCCTAAGCAGCGACCAAGACTTTGGCATCATTGATTCTTCTTCCTTCATTCTCTCACGGTTGAATTACTCTTAACTTCACGCTTCCAAATCAAGTAAACCTTAACTTGTAGCAACCGAGCAACTATGCTTAGAAGCTTAGCGAGCCTCTCAATTCTTATTTTCTTAATCTTTCTTGCGCATATCTTCCACTTCTTTTCCTCATCTTTTAAACGATACTCATCATCGGAGAGAACGTTCTTTAAGAGAAAGAAATGGTGGCATTCTACTAGCGCTTTCTTTACATTCTCGATTTGCTTTTTGCTCAACTTTCTTAATTTAGAGATGTTGTAACTAACGGAGCTAAGCAAGTAGCGATTAAAGCCAAGGCTCTCTAGGTATTCTTGGAATTTCAAAAGCTTCTTATCTGGCTCTTTCTCAGCAATTTTGATCATTCCAGCTTTCTCAGCAAATGGGTTGTACCTAGCCATCACAGCAACCATCTCAACGTAAGGCTTTCCAGCTAAGGGTAGAGTTTCTCTCAAAAGCTTAACTCCCAATCCTATTGTTCTGTACTTTGGATGAACTATTATGCGAGTTATTGTTAGAAGCTTTTCGTTCAACTCTTTTACGCTCAACGCTCTTCCAAAATATTTTGCTCTACCAAAGCAGATGAAGGGTGGTCTAGCATAAACAACAACTCCTACTACTTCATCGTTGCGCTTTAAAGTGAAAATTTTCTTGGGTGCAGCTAAATGGCTCGATCTATAATGGAAGTGAGCAAGCTTCTTGTAATCTTCAATAGTTCCTTCAACGATCTTCATCTCTTTAACTAAAGAGCATTCCTTAGGTGGTTGAGAAGGAAAATATCTGACCTTAACCTCTTGCCCAAAGTATTTAACGATGTAAACAGTTGGTCCTAGGTCTTCGAATAAATCTTGGTTGCAAGTAGCGACTATCAGCCCCTTCCTCAACTCTCTTGCCAGCTTCTGAGCATTGAAAGCAACTATCTTAGCAGTATCCCTATCCAAAGTAGAGCAAAATTCATCAGCTACCCAGAATTGAGCATTTGATTCGATAAGCTTAGCAAGCCTGTAGCGATACTTTTGCCCATCGCTTAGCTCGTCATACTTTCTCACAAAAAGGAAAGCATCGTTCAAACCAACCCTTGAAAGAAGCTCTAAGCCCTCGTTTATAGTTGCCCCAACAGTTTCTATCAAAGGTTTTTCCCTATCTATCTCGACATCGTTTATGTTCTTCGCCTTTGGACCAAGAGCTTTCTCTATCGCTTTTAAGAGAACGCTTTTACCGCTTCCAGAGTCTCCTGTTATGTAGACTATGTCTTCTTCTCCAATCAAAAGCTCCAAGTTGTTGTAAACGATGAACTCTTGAGGCTCACCTATACCTATGCCAAACGCTTCCGCTACTGCAATAGTTCTCGGAGTTATCTCCACTTTTGTTCTGTATCGAATATTGATCCTGAACCTTAGCTTTCCACCAAGCTTTTCCTCCCTTACCTCAACATTCTTAACCTCTAAAAGCTCAGAAAAACCAGTTAGCTTAGAATCAAGGTTCTTCAGATTTGTTAAAATATCTTCTTTTAATTCGAGATTTAATGGAGTTTCAAATTTCATCCAACCAACTTCAGAATCTCCTTAGAATGCTTTTGACATAATGCTCTTGCATCAACGAGTAAGCCTTCAGAACTGAGACTTTTGATAAGTCCTGAAACAGCAGCATAGTATTCCCTCTTTCCAATATCCCTAACTTTCAAGAGGATTCTTTCCTCACCACTGGAATGAGAAAATATGACGAAATCAAGCCTTCCGTTTGCAAGCTCTTTAGCAATTATAGCAACAAAAGAACCATCCCTTAGCTCAAGAAGATAAGATGTATAAACTCTCTCACCGCTCTTAATCCTCATGATGCCTCTTGTTCTCTTTGAGTGGAAGCTCTTAACAATAAAAGCCAAAAAATCACCATCTTTGTTAAGAGTTTTAGAAGTAGCTATGAAAAAGCTCTCTTTCTTTTTTCTTTAAAAATTGCGGGTGAGAAATGTTTTATCCAAGCTTATTACCAAGACTAGCTAAAATGAAAAAGACTAAAGTTGAACATTATAGATTGATTCATTAGCAAAAGAATAGTTAAGGCCAGCTTGGGAGATATCAATGTATAGAAAAAGAGCCTTTTTATTTCTTCCTATTAAAATTATATTAAGCTCCACTATAATGAAGAAGCGGTTGATTTTATGAAGGATGAGGAAAGACAACAACTTATAAGAGACTTACGGCAATACATTGCTCCAGATGATATTATCATGGGTATGCTCTTTTATTGTAAAAGAGAACTACTCCCATACAATGTGGAAAAAATTCATCGTAGTGTATATGAGGTAAAAAGAAAGTATCCTCAGTTGTTAAAAGATTTTTCGTTCTCAAGGAATGATGTGTATCCATTCTCGAAACTTTTAGAACGAGTATTGTTTAATTTATGTGTTTCAGACCTGATCAAAATAGGTGATTCTTATCTTCAAATACCTCCTGAATCAAAGCAATACATTCAAGAAAACGTTTTACCTTTATTTAAAGAAGAACAACGAGAACAGCTTAAGCTAATGGGAGAATTATTTGAGCAAAATATTGAATAGACGATTTATTGTAAAGTCTCTGGGAATGCTAGACTAAAAACATTAGTTTGATTCTTCCTAATCATCCTTTTTCATGTCCTCTATTTTCAAGCAATCCTTACAAATTAAGTTACCATTAAACCAAGTAACTTCCTCATCCTTACCACAATAAGAGCATTTCCCATAAAAGAAATTCCCTACCCCACACTCCCTCTCACTATTTTTAGGAAGATGATTATTAAGAAATAGTGAGTTGCACTGTGGGGTAGAAAGGTAGATTAGCTTTCTTCTCTTATCATTTGGATCTACATCCTCAAAGATAAGGCCTGCGCATTCTAACGCTGGCAAAATTTCTTGCCTTAAAACCCAGTCTTGAATAGCCCTTCCATAAACCTCATAATACTTGGCGATTATCTGCTTTCTAGTTAAACCGATTTGGTTTTCATTGTTTTGATTTACCTCTTTCCAAAGGGGTTCAATTACTTCTTTAAAGAAGTTGTAGACGAAAGGAGGTATTCCAAGCTCCTGGCTTTCAGCTATCTTCTCAAAAATATTGAATGCATTATTAATATCATCTTCATTAGCATAAACATTCCCCTCCTCATCCCTCTTCCTATCCCATAGGTTTAGCAATGCAAGGGTTTGAGCTAAGGAAATTATCCTTTCTATATCACGCTGATACCTGGGCTTAAGCTTTGGATATTTTTCTATGAATTTTTCAGCAACCTTATTAACATCCTCTATTATTACATGCTTCACATTCTCTTGCTTGATTTTCTCTACCCTTTTCCTCAGCATCTCTATTCTTCCATCTTTCAAGAATTCCTGGAAAGCTAAAGGGTTCCCCTTCCTCAAGGCTTTTAGGAAAATTCCCTCCCTTATCTTTTCAACACTTGTTTCTGGCGATAGGACAAAGCTCCTAGTAGCCTCTTGCTCATCTATCCTCAAGCTTCCTGTACAGAAAATTACGGAAGGGAAGCCCCTTATTATTACGTTCTTGGTCCTTAGACCTTTCTTCTCTCTCCTATCGGTTATTTTATAAAGAAGCTCCTTTCTATCGTGAGAAAGCAAAGGCCTAAGCCTCTGCAATAGTTGGTCGTGAGGCTGGTCCAAGAAAATCAAAATTTTTCTCTCCAAGTTCACGACTATCGCTTGCTTCTCTTCATCCCATTCTCCAGCATCGTGATAAAAGGCTGTTGGGCTTGAGTAGGCTATTATTATAACATCCTCAGGAGGGAAATATCGGGCGAGCTCAATCGGAATGTAGCTCTTGCCCGTGCTCGAGGGTGCTCTAAAGCTAACGTTGAATTGAGAATCCTCGGTGTAAGCGCTCAGCATAGATAGAAATGTTATGAGTTTATTCAAGTTATCGTGCTTAATCGTTATCCCTAGAACCTCAAGAAGCTCTTGGATGGTTAGAGGTTTAATGGAATTCTTCTCCTTATACTCCTCGATAATCCTTATCTCCTCTTCGCTAAATTTTTCTTTGATCGCTTTTTCTATCTGCTTTTCATCTGCACCTAGCTGAGCTAACTCTTTCTTGAAATTCTCATAACTCTCGACAAGCAATTTATCAAATTCCATTTAGCCACCTTTTGCAAAACATAAGCTCACAAAGACTTTGTGATTTGTCATAAATTGTTGCAAAGCCGCCGCATTTATTATATTTGCTCATCGCAAAGTTCTAGGATGTAAACTTCGATGTTCTCGCCTAGGATGTTTTTTATTTTCCATCCTACTTCTTCGTTTGGTGCTATGAATATTACTCTGTTTGCCCATAGATTTTTCTCGTAGTTTCTTTTTACTTGTTCTGGATGGTCTGCGCTAACTTCTATTTCTATTGCTATCGTTTCGTTGTATCCTTTTGCTATTAGGTCTGGTTGTTCTTCTCTTCCGCCTTGTGCTGGTATTTCGACTTCATAACCTATGCTTTTGAAGTGTTCGGCTACTTTTTCGACCATTTTTCTATGTAGTAGGCTTCCTTCTCTTCCGAGCAACTTTCCTATAACCTCTCTTCCTTCTTTTGTTAGCTTTACTGAGGTTCTTGGTCTTCCCTTAGTTTTTACCTTCTCGATTTTAACAAAGCCTTTCTTCTCCGCCTCCTCTACTAGTTGCTTAACTTTTCTGGGCTCAATTCCGCTTTCTATCGATATTTCCCTCAACCCTTTATCTCCAACTCTATCGACGACTTCTAAAAATTCTTTGAACTCCTCATCTTGGGGCGAGGCTTGAATGCGGATTGTGGGTGGGGTTGACGCGGTTGACATTGGTGTAGGTAGCGAGTACTTTTGCCTCATCCTTTCGATGAGCTTGTCAAAATCAACTTTCTTCTTTTCCAATGGTGGCAGGGTGAGAATTTCGAAAGGTCTTATAGGCTCTTTTCCGAATCCAGCTCTCAGCTTAACTACCGCTGATCCATCTGGAAGGCTTACAAGCAGGTTTGCTAAGCTTCTTTCATTCCTCATGTTTATGCTTCTAGCTAGGGTTAAGGCATCTTCTCCAGAGACTCTAAAGATTATCTTCGTAGCGGTATTTCCAAGAACTTCTCCAAGCAAAGCTTCAGTTAATTGTTTTGTATGTTGGTGCGATAAAACTAGGCCTATTCCAAACTTCCTTGCTTCTGCGATCATAACTTCAAGGGTTTCTAGAAAAGCAAAGTTTTGGAACTCATCTATTACGAGTAGAACGGGATTTCTTTCCTCCCTTGGTCTGGATGCGCAGTAAAACCATAGCTTTGTTATTAGGGCTGAGCCTATCATCTGCATGTTCATTTCAGTTATTTCAGCCTTAGAAAGCCTCCAAATCACAAGCTTCTTTGGTTTAAGTAGCTCGTTGAAATCTATGCTCGATTTCTTATTGGAGAAAAGCATCCTAAGCAGGGCATTCTTCACAAAAGGATCGACCTTGTTTATCACAGCATCGAACCTTTCAGGTGGGATTTTCTTGAGCTCTTGCTTCAACTCTTTGAAAATCTCGCTCTCATCCTCGATCTTTCCGAGTAAAACATTCAGTATATCTTCGAATGTCGGTCTATCGTCTCTTAAATAAAGGGTTCTGACAACATTTTGAAATGTTCTGTTTAGGCTTGGACCCCAATAACGTTCGCCAAAAATCCTCTTCATAACCTCAACTATTTGACCAATTATCCTTTCTATGAGCATCGCTCTTTCGTACTCATCTCGGTAAGGAGGAAGCTCAAACGGATTTATGCTGAACCTAACCCTTAGAGGATCTAGAAAGATTATGTCATCAAGCCTTTCGGGCAAGCATTCAACCAAATCATAAGCCATATCTCCATGAGGATCTATAACGTGAACGCAATATCCCTTTTCCTGAGCTTGAGCTATTATGTTAACAAGTAACGAAGTTTTTCCTGTTCCAGAAGAACCGATTATGTAAACATGTCTCGTTAAGTCAGATAATGGGATACTGGCTTGCTCTCTTCCTCTTCTGTATTGCTTCAAAAACCCTATTGTTATTCCATTACCCTTCCTCGCTATCGCTGGTAGAGGTAGCCTTGGTTTCGTTACATAGTTTATTCTCTCATCTCTAATTTTGACCGGTAAATGGAATAGAATGGCGAGTTCTTCGTTAGATAATAAGAAAGATTTGTCAAAATCCATGAAGGGAAATTTTCTTTTAACGATGTCCTTTAGAATGGAAAAAGAGCTTTTAAAAATAGGAAAACTGATTATTTTGGGCTTGAACTTAGCATAGTTTCCATTAAAGCTACTGAAAGAGTTAGCAATAGCCTCAACAGATCTTCTAGCTTCTTTAAAATCCTGTGAAAAGGCAACAACTCTTATTAAAACCTTGAAACATGGGAGTGAGAACTTTTTTAAAATCTCGTAAGTATAAGGTGCTTCTGGATCTAGTTTAGTTTTAAGATTTTCTAAAAATCTACTTGAAATTTTCTTTGCCTTAAATGCTACCTGAAGCATCGCATCTATATTCAAGGATTCTATGATATGGCTTAATGGATCGTAGTCGAAATCTTGAATTCTCTTAATCTCACAGTAATAATAGTCCAAAGTTAAGTAAGCAGCGCAAACATAACTTCTACTCGTTAAGGGAATGAAGGTTGATTCCGCATCTTTAAAATATGCGTTTGGATATATGGCATTTAGCTGGGCTTTAATCTCTTCGAGAAGCTTTTCTTCCCTAGCGAAAATGTAAAAGCTTATTCTATTTTGATGGAGCCATATTTCAAAGCAAGCATGCTTTTTGTAACTATGCAAAGGGATTAGAAAATTTGGAAGTGATTTAAAACTTGGCTTATCCTCTAATGAAGGAATTATTTCAACGAGCCATCCTTTAGGTTTAATCTTTGCTAACTTCTTAATTTGATTTTCAGTTATTCTATGTGCTCCTAATCTCCATGCTTTAAGAGCATTAAGCACTCAACCACCTTTAACTTTGAGGAATTAGCTTCTTAACAAATAGCTTCAAGGCTACTATGAAGGCAGCTATGAAAAATGCAAGCAAGGAGATCATTGAAATCAGGATATCGAATACGGTTTTTCCCTTAACAATTTCTCCATAAATCCATATCAAAGCTGCGGTTGTAACTAAGAAACCTAGAACCTTGCTTTTAAAGACTTTTTTGAAAAGCTCACCTAAAGTTATGGCAATTATGAGGGTTAGTAGGAAAGTCATCACTAACGGATTTAAAGCCAACTGTGAAATAAATTCCAAGATCGTGTTTAGCGTTAGACCATTCATCTAAACCACTAAATACCCATAAGCCTTCTCTTCACTAGTTTAAGGTGCTTTAGACAGTAATAGTTCTTAATTCCACCTAAACTCAAAATTCCTTCAGCTTTTTTATTGCAACCAGCGTATTCGCAATACTTCATAGAATCAAAGGAGTTTTAGAATCACGGTAAAAATAGTTCTTTCTCTTTTTTCTATAGAAATTGCGAGTAAAGAGGGAATTTGATTAAGGTAAATACCAAAATCAATGAGACTCGACTTCAAATGGATGTTTCCGTTTACAAAGCAATTTCATTTCTGTTAATTAACAAGTGTATACAATTAATGATCACCTTTAGTGTTGAACACTAGTAACGTTTATATGTGTTATACGCTAATATATAATTGTGAGTCATAGACAATCGATTAAACAAAAGATTTTAGAGTTGTTAAAAGAGGAATTTCCACATGATTTCTCAATAGGTGAAATTGCAAGACAAGTTGGAGTAGCCAGGTCTACGGCATCTACATGGCTTAAAGTTCTCTCAGCTGAGGGTAAAATTGAGGTGTCAAGAAAAGTGGGGAATGCCATTTTTTATAGGTTTAAGGGTGAACACTGATGTTCAACATTCACAATTTAATAAAATTCTGGGCAAGAAAAGACCCTAAACTTATATTTCGTGAAATTAAAAATTCTAAATTAGTGGCTGACCCATTTTGTGGTTCTGGTTCTTCAGGCTTTTGTGCTGTTCTTGCTAATGCTTCAGGATTTCTTTCTGATATTAATCCTACATCTGTTTTTATCAGTTTCAATGTTTTAAATGGTGAAACTTTGAAGAGTGAGACTGTTGAAATTATGAGGAATGTTTGCTCTGAAATTGAGGAGGAAGTCTATACCTTAAGTAACCTTGAAAAAATTAAGTTCGCGGTATGGAATGATGATAAAGTCACTCTCCTTAACTTTGTTTCAGGTAGAAACACAAGAGATGAAAGTCTAATTAAACAATACTTGGCAATAGAGGAGGACCTCAGAATAAAATTCTGGTATCCAAAAGGAAAATTTCTATACCCTGGAACCTGTATAGAGTTTAGGGATGGCCCCCATAAACCAATTGAAATTAAAGAGCTATTTACTAAACGAAACCTATATGTTACATCTAAAATTTACTCTTACATTGAGAAAATCTGGAGGAAGGACAAATCCGAGGGAGATCTTCTAAAACTTGTCTTCATAGCTTCTTTAGTTAATGCGACAAAAATGATTCCTCATCCAAAGAATGGTGGCCCTTCTTGGAAGTTACCACGCTACTGGATTCCAAAACTAAGAGAAGAAAGGAATTTCTGTAGAACATTTTTAAGAAGATTATTACTCCTTCGCTCATTTAAGGAAGAATGGTCAAAAATAGTTTCAAATTATCATGTTGTTGCATCTTTTGATGGAAAAATAATTATGCCACAAGAAAAGTTTCTTTATGTTTATCGAGCTAATGCAGTTAATGCATATTCCGAGTTGCCCAAAGTAGATCTCATAATCTTAGATCCACCGCATTATGATGAGATAAATTACTTTGAATTAACCTATCTTTGGCAAAAATGGTTAGAAGGGAGCTGTAACGACGCACGATTTAGAGATTACGATTATTGGAGTGATGAGGTATGTGTTAATAGAAAGGTTGGTAAGGATTTGGAATGGTATAATGCTAA
>Ga0080004_1106481_pt1 | contig 24865 bp, 25 predicted proteins | sample WasSprMetagenome_FD_69207 | JGI IMG/M metagenome (GOLD analysis project Ga0080004, IMG submission 69207) | Sulfidic aquatic microbial communities from Washburn Spring, Yellowstone National Park, USA - WS (SPADES assembly) (version 2) | ecosystem: Environmental > Aquatic > Thermal springs > Hot...
TGAAGAGTGCGGTAGGAAGGGGGTGAAAGCGGTCGCCGTAATCTCAAGCGGCTTCAAAGAAGTGGGAAACACCGACCTAGAGAAAGAAGTAGTAGAGATCGCGAAAAAACACGGAATACGACTCCTCGGACCAAACATCGTCGGCATCTGCGACAGCGTGACGCCCATAAACGCGAGCTTCTGCCAGGGCTCGCCGCTGAAGGGCGAGATAGCGTTCATTTCCCAGAGCGGCGCCCTAGCGATCGCGCTGGTTGGCTGGACGATGCAGAAGGGCGTCGGTCTCTCGGACCTCGTGAGCCTTGGCAACAAGGCGGACCTTAACGAGACCGACTTCATCGAGTTCTTCGGGCGAGACCCGCACACTAAGGTGATCACAGCGTACCTTGAGGGCATAGAGAGCGGAAGGCGCTTCATGGAAGTTGCTTCGAAGGTCTCCACCCTCAAGCCGGTGATCGTGCTAAAGGTCGGAAGGGCCGAGAGAGCTCTCGGTGCGATCAGATCCCACACAGGCTCGCTAGCAGGCTCTGACGCGGTCGTTAGCGCGGCTTTAGAGCAGTGCGGTGTACTGAGAGCACCCACTTTCATAGAGTTGTTCGACTGGGCTGTAGCCCTCGCGAAAGCCCCCCTCCCCGAAGGCGAGAACATATTGGTGATCACGAACGGCGGCGGTGCCGGCGTCATGGCCACTGACGCAGCAGAGGTCTATGGCGTAAAGCTGATGGATGTGCCCTCCGACTTAGCGGAGAGATTCAGGAAGTACATGCCGCCATTCGGCAGCACCTTCAACCCGATCGACTTGACCGGCATGGCCACGAAGGAGTGGTACAAGGGCGCGCTCCTCGAAGCCCTTAAGGACAGCAGGGTCCACGGCGTGGTGGTCCTCTACTGCCACACCGCGATCACGAACCCGAAGGAGGTGGCCGACGCCATCCTGGAGGCCAAGCGCGAGGCTGGAGTCGCCAAGCCGATCGTTGCGAGCTTGATCGGCGGCAAGGAGTGTCTCGACGAGATTCAGAGGCTGTCGAGCGAGGGTGTTCCCGCCTACGAGTCGCCCGAGAAGGCCGTAGCGGCGATGGGGGCCATATACAGGTACAAGAGGATGAGGGACAAGCTGTTGAGGCCTAAGACGTACCCCGAGCTGAAGGTCGACGCGGCGACCGCGAGGGGGATTGTGGAGAGGGCTCTGGCCGAAGGTAGGAGCGCGCTCACGCCCTTCGAGGCGGCGCAGCTAGCGAAGTGCTACGGGATACCAGTGCTGGAGAAGCGCTTAGTCGCCAGCAAGGAGGAGGCGGTGAAGGTCGCAGAGGAGGTAGGCTACCCCGTGGTGCTCGAGGTGGAATCCCCCCAGATCATACACAAGACGGAGGTCGGGGGCATAATCCTCGACCTGAAGAGCGCGGAAGACGTCGCCAAGGGCTTCGACACGATCATGGCTAACGTCCGTGCGAAAGCCCCCACCGCCGAGGTGAAAGGCGTTATCGTCAGAAAAATGGCGCCGAAAGGCGTCGAAACGCTAATCGGCATGAACCGCGATCCCTTCTTCGGTCCTGTAATTGCCTTCGGGAGCGGTGGAGTGCTCGTAGAGCTTGTTAGAGACGTTGCCTTCAGAGTAGCCCCCGTGTCCCTCGAGGAGGCTAGGGAGATGGTAGAATCCACTAAAGCCTACCCGATCCTGAAGGGCTACCGAGGGCAGGTTGAGGCGGACATCGACACAGTCGTAGACACTCTCCTGAGAGTATCCAAGCTAGCGGTGGATATACCAGAGATCGCCAGCATCGACATCAACCCATTCTTTGTGTACGAAAAAGGGAAGGGAGGTTTAGCGATAGATGTGAAAGTCCTCCTTTCAGAAAATAGACAGCACTGAATACTCCATTTAAGCACTCAATTTTTAGCTCTATCGCTCGAAGCTGCAGTTAGATAGTTTGTCATATAAAAAGTAAGAATGTTAGCTAAATTTTCTCTTCTTTTTTCAAAACATTTTCAATATATTCCTCTACTGTTAGGAGTTTTTCCAATTCTTCTACATCATCAACCTCTAGTTCGGCGATCCACCCTTCTCCATACGGGTCCCGATTTATAAGACCCGGATCGTCGTCTAACCTCTCGTTGTAAGCTGCTACGCGCCCGCTGACGGGTGCGTAAACGTCTACTACGGCTTTGATCGATTCAAGGGACGCGAGGACGCTACCAGCTTCCACACGTGCACCGACCTGCGGGGGCTCTACGTAGACCACTGCTTTGAGCTTTTTCTGCGCGTAATCTGTGACGCCCATCCGAACTCTCCCGCCGCCTAAATCCTTGACCCACGAGTGCTTTGCGTTGTACTTGAGCCCCCTGGGGAAGACACCCCCCTTGTAGGAGACTGCCTCTTCGCTTCGGCTCACGAGCGATATTGCCGGCGGAAGGTAAAAATCCTTCCGCGCTTCGAAAAGGTTTTTACAGACCCAAAGCTTTGCGCGCTTCAGGCTGGTGTACATGAACATAAGGACAAAGCAGAGGTGCTCGAGACCCAGCGCCTACGCGTTCAAGGATATTGTCTGCAGCAACGGCATACCAGATTACCTTTGGCTTACAGCGAATACCCGAATATCTAAGCGGCGTCTAGCTTATCAGCTGCACTGGACATAAAACCTTGTTTAATCACTTTCCCCCCACAACACGTTTATAGACACCTTCTTCACGCCCGGACGGCAAACGCGCGCTGGACCCGGCCGATCGCCATAAGCGAACGTTGGGCATAATTGCCGGTGCACTCAGGTCTCCGCGTGGGTTTAATCGAGGACGTCGACGCTGTCGTCAAGCGTTTGGGTGAAGGGTTGAAAACTCCAGCGCGGGATAGACTTGAACAGTTAGGAAGCCGCCTTAAGGAACTCGCAATACGCAAAGTTATCAGCTCCAATCACACAGTGATGGAGCTCGTCGTCGCCTCCTACCTGCTCTCGAAAGGTTACGAGGTTGACGTCGAGCACGTCCTAGCGCCCGACCTCGTGTGCGACGTGTACGCCTCCCTCAACGGGGAGAGCTTGATCGTGGAGGTTGAGACCGGCTTTGTGCCGCCGGAGAACTCCACCGACCCCGTCGCGTACAGACTGGCTAGGGAGCTGAGCAAGGTGGCTAGGTACAGCAGGTACTCCGATTACTTCGCGATGGCGATCCCGCCCTTCCATATACTCCAGCTGCCTTACATCGTCTTCCTACCTCCGGAGCAGAGAGCTGAATGGGGTATCGAGTATTTCAAGCGCCTGGTTGACATTTACTATACGAAGCCACCGGTGAAGCTGGAAGAGCTCCTAACAGCGAGGCTGCATTATGTCTACATCGTGCTCGTGGACGCTCTAAAGCTCGTAGAGCTCACCGCTAGAGAGTACTTCATCACCTTCATCGAACGCCCAGCAATCCTGCTCTGGAGAGCAGGGTGGCCGCTTAGCGCGCCACCTCCCAATGGTCCCGAGGTATTGTATGAAGGCGCAGAGCTCCCATCTGGTCGAGCAGATCGTTAAGCGCGCGTCAGATGCGACGGCCGCAATCACCGCTCAGGCCGGGTTACGAAACATCATCCGCTTTGACTGTGGGAGGGAGACTTTTAACTTTTCGCGCGTCACGCTCTGCGAAAGGTTTTAGACCGCTAATTCCACCGGCATACCACGGTGGTGGCGTGCTCCTGAAGGTTGAAGGTGTCAGCATCGAAGTGGACGGAAGGAAGGTGGTTCAGGGAGTAAGCGTGGAAGTAGATCGGGGAGAAATCCACGTGCTACTCGGCCCTAACGGCAGCGGTAAGACCACGCTCCTGCGAGCGATAATGGGGCTTCCCGGCTACAACGTTATCGAAGGGAGAATAGTCTTCGAGGGAAGAACGCTCAATGGTCTCGAACCCTACGAGAGAGCGCAGCTCGGCATCGCTCTCATGCACCAGAATCCCCGCCCGCTCGATGTAAAGCTATCCCACCTAGCTAGGGAGATCAGCAGGAAGTATGGAAGTTCCTTAGACGTGATGAGAGATTTTGCGCTTGACAGCCTGATGGAGCGAGAGGCGTTCAAGGGCTTTAGCGGAGGCGAGGCAAAGAAAGCCGAGCTGGCTTTAACTATCCTGCAGCGGCCCAAGCTGGCGATGCTCGACGAACCTGACAGCGGAGTCGACCTTGAGAGCCTCAAGCTGGTCGGAAGGACGATAAACAAGCTTGCCGAAGGGGGCACCGGCGTCCTCCTGGTGACGCACACGGGCGCCGTTATAGAGTACTTGCGCAAGGTGACGGCGGCGCACGTGATAGTGCGCGGAAGGATCGTGATGTCGGGAGATGTGGAAACCCTGCTGGAAGCGGTGAAGCGGAAAGGTTACGAAGCGCTCGCGCGGGGTGGGCTCCTGTGAGCTTCCTCGAGAAAGCGGTTAACGCCGGCTCTACCGCGCTGTTTTTACAACGGAACTACGAGATCGTCAGGCAGCTACTGGCGAAGGGCTTAGCGGACAAGGGATTTATCCTAGAGCCCCTAAGCAAGGCCGTTGAGCGAGAGTGGGTGAGGAAACTGCTATGGACTGCGCTGCCCCAGAGAGAGATTGGACTTAGCGGGGCCTTCATGTACGTTCCCCCCGGTGTGAGCTTGCGCGCTCCCGTAAGCATGTGCTTCGTCGTCAGCGAGGGCGCGCAGGAGGTCCACAACGTCCTTGTTGTTGGTGAAGGCAGCGAGCTCGTTGTGACGTCCACGTGCACCTCGGCTGGCGCTGGCGCGATGCACGGCGGCTACACCGAGATATTCCTGGAGAGAGGTGCGAAGCTGGACTACGTGATGATACACTCGTGGACAGAGAAGACCCAGGTGATCGCTGAGACCGGGGTGGTGGTCGGGGAGGGTGCCAGCTTCAACGACGTGTACATTTCTTTAAAGTCGCCGCGCGCCCTGAGGGAGAGCACGCGGATCGCCGTGCGTAGAGGGGGAAGCGCGCTCGCCTCGACCCTCTACCTGGCCGGCTCGGGCTCTTCGACGCTGGAGACTGTAGTTACGCTTGAAGGGGAGGGGGCGAGCGCCGAAGTGGTCTCCAAGGTTGTTACCACTAGTGGAAGCATCGTCTCGCAGCCGATAACAATCGAGGCGCGCGCACCCAACGCGAAAGGTCACGTAGAGTGCAGGGGGTTGCAATTGAGCCCCGATTCGGTTTTAGAAACCATACCTGCCCTCCGCTCCACCCGCAGTGGCGCCTATCTCACCCACGAGGCGGCGATCGGGAAAATTTCGGAAGAGGAGCTCGCGTACCTGATGACGAAAGGCTTCAACGCGGAGGAAGCTACCAACATGCTTGTGAGGGGGTTCCTAGAGCTCGGCTTGAAAAGCATTCCCGAACCGCTCAAGCCGCAGATATCCTCGATCCTTGATTTAATGGCGAGATTTGCAACAGGGTAGCGCGCACGCCACCTGTTACCCCGCGCTTGGTGCAGGGTTACTGTTTTTCTCGTTGACTGCTATCACTAGCGCGCGCCTGACCCGCTGCTAACAGCGCGCACACCTTTGCTAATTAGCAGGGGGTAGCACGTTAATTAACAGGGAGAGAGCGGGAGCGGCTGTTAACTAGCCCCTCCCAGCGCGCGCGGGTAAAGCGGCGATGCAGGGTTTAATAGCACGCCGTTAAAGGCGCCGCAGCCATGCCTCGCCCGCTGATGTTCTCTAGGAAGTACCTGGAGGAGTTGCTGAACGGCTCTAAGCTAGCTACTGTTAGGGCTGGTAACGTCAAGTACAGGCCGGGAGATATCGTGCTCGTCCACTGCGGAGGGCTTGTCCTCGGCAGGGCTAAGATAACGCGTGTGGAACGTAAGAAGCTGATTGATCTGAGCGAGGAAGACGCTCGGAAGGATGGCTTCAGCAGCCTGCAAGAATTGCTCAAAGCCTTAAGGCAACACTATCCGAACCTTAAGCGCGACACGCCGCTCACGATCCTCGAGTTCCAATGGGTCGAGCGTTTTGAGGTGCTCCTTAGCGACGGGGAATACAGCTGGTGCTACAGCGAAGGGCCGCTTGAAGTCGCTAAGCTAGCACTTGAGAAACTGAACGATCTGAGCTTTGAGGAAAGGGCTGCGCTCGAAGCCTTCGTGAAAACGGGAAGCGTAAGGGGAGCGGCCCGGAAACTGGGAGGCCTATCAAACCGAGCTCTGGTGCGCGGCGTACTGAAGAGGGTCGCGGAGCGGCTCGTTTCTTCGGGCTTGATCGGCGTTCGCAATCGAGAGCTGCAAGCGAAATAATGTGAAATGATGCAGCTGCTCGATCTTTTCGTACGCTATCGATAAAAGAGGCTGGTTTATGGACGCGGAAGGCATGCTGACTTACGCCACGCGAGAGTACAGCAAGGAGGAGGTGCTGAAGCTACTCCACCCGCTGGTAGCGGAGTGGTTCAGCAGTAAGTACGAGGATCTCACGCCGCCGCAAAAGCTGGGTGTGGTCCCCATACACGAAGGCAAGAACGTGCTGATCTCAAGCCCCACGGGCACGGGAAAAACCTTGACAGCCTTCCTGGTTGTTCTTAGCGAGCTCATCAAGATGGGGTTAGAAGGAGGTTTGAACGACTCGATATACGCTGTCTACGTTTCGCCTCTACGGGCTCTCAACAACGACATCTACAGAAACCTCGAAGAGCCCCTGAGCGAGATCAGGGAGCTGGCGGCACGGAAGGGAGTTGAGCTGCCGGAGATACGGCACGCGGTTCGGACGGGAGATACAACACAGAACGAGCGGCAAAAGATGCTAAGGAAGCCGCCGCACATACTGATAACGACGCCCGAAACGCTAGCGATAGTTCTCGTTGCTCCAAAGTTCAGGGACAAGCTGCGGAGCGTAAAGTGGGTGATAGTCGACGAAGTCCACAGTTTAGCCGAGAATAAGCGTGGCGTTCACCTGACGCTCAGCATGGAGAGACTGCAGGAGCTGGTGGGTCACCCATTCGCGCGGATCGGGCTTTCAGCTACGATAAACCCCCTTGAAGAGGTTGCACAATTCCTTGTCGGCTTCAACGACGACGGGACGCCGCACGACTGCGTGATCGTCGACGCACGCTACGTGAAGCGTAAAGACATTAAGGTGCTCGCGCCGGTCTCGGACCTGCTTCACACGTCAGCTCAAGAGCTCCAGAGCAAGATGTACGAGCTCGTGTACGAGCTTGTGATGAAGCATCGAACCTCGCTCATCTTCACGAACACGCGGAGCGGGACCGAACGCGTTGTTTTCCATCTGAAAATGCTCGGTAGGGAGAGAGGGGAGCTGGACGAGTCGCAGGTGATGGCCCACCACAGCTCCCTTTCGCGGGCAGTGCGCCAAGAGGTCGAGGAGAAACTCAAAGCTGGGCAGTTGAAGGCGGTCGTCAGCTCGACCTCGCTCGAGCTCGGCATCGACATCGGTTACATAGACATTGTAATACAGATCGGGTCGCCGAAATCTGTCACCCGCTGTCTCCAGCGCATCGGTAGGAGCGGTCACAGGCTTCACGACACGATCAGGGGAAGGATGGTGTGCGTCGACCGCGACGACCTCGTGGAAGTGGCAGTGATGGCTAAAGAGGCTTATAGGAATCACCTGGATAGAGTCCACATCCCCAGAAACGCTCTCGACGTTCTAGCCCAGCACCTTGCCGGGATGGCGATCGAACGCAAGTGGAGCGTGGAGGAAGCCTACAGGCTCGTGAAACGCAGCTACTGCTACAGGGACTTGCCGCTGGAGGACTTCATCCGCGTGCTCAAGTACCTTTCCGGCCAGTACGGGGAGCTTGAGAACCACAGGGTTTACGGAAAAGTATGGTTCGACGAGCGCGAAGGTGTGTTTGGGAGGCGCGGCAAGTACGCTAGGGTGATATACACGCTAAACGTTGGCACGATACCTGACGAGGTCGACGTGAAGGTTTACACAGTGGGTAACAAGTACGTTGGTAACATCGAGGAGGAGTTCCTTGAGAGATTGGTGCCTGGGGACAGGTTCATTCTGGGAGGCAAAGTGTACGAGTTCGTCGAAGCGAAGGGTAGCAAAGCTTACGTGAAACCGGCTTTCGACATGAAGCCCACCGTGCCGAGCTGGTTCTCGGAGATGCTCCCGCTCAGCTACGACCTAGCGCTACGTATCGGAGAGTTCAGGGGTAGGATGTTCGAGTGGTTGGAGAGCGACAAACCCAAAAGCGACATTGCTAGGTACATTATGAGACACTGCCGTGCGAACAAAGAGGCGGCCGAGGCGATCTACCAGTACTTCAGAGAGATGCATACTTTCCTCAAGGCGCTTGGAGTGCGCGAGCGCCCCTCGCACAAAGTTATCCTCGTCGAGAGGTACGTGGACGAGAAAGGCAGGATGCACCACGTGTTCCATACGCTCTACGGCCGCAGGGTGAACGACGCGCTGTCAAGAGCCCTCGCTTACCTTGCCTCCGCCAAAGCTGGCGTGAACGTCGGCATCGCAGTCCACGATAACGGGTTCGCGCTAGTGTATCCGCCAGGCGTAAAACCTCCCGTTAGCATAACAGACCTCAAAAGCGGTGAGCTAGAAGAATTGCTCAAAAAAGCTGTATCTAACACGGAGCTAGCGAAGAGGAAGTTCAGGCACGTAGCGGCGAGAGCGCTGATGATTTTAAGGAACTACAAGGGACACGAGATCAGCGTAGAGCGCCAACAGATGAACGCGCAAACTCTCCTTAAGGTAGTGAGGGAACTGGGAGATGAGTTCCCGGTGCTAAAAGAGACCTATCGCGAGATACTGGAAGACTATATGGATGTCGAGCACGCGAAGGAGGTCCTAAAGGGTATCGAGGAAGGAAGGATTAAGGTTGTCGAGCTGCCAGAGCTAGACGTCCCGTCACCCTTCGCCTACAACATAGTCCTCGAAGGGTTGAGCGATATAGTGTTGATGGAAGACAAGAGGCTGCTGATGCTACGATTTAAGGAGCGCATGATGAAGCTCGCTAGAGTAGCAGCAGCCAGCCCCAACACCGCCAGCCCATAGCACGCCCCGCGAGACTTATAACGCGTTCTAGGGATAGGGGATGAGGGCTTTGCTTTCAAAAGTTGGACCTGCAGAAAACTTTCCGAGCTGTAGCACAGAGCTCCCAGCCGGTTACGCGAGGGGTCTCGTCCTCGAGGCGAGACTGGCGGCAAAGCTGGTGCTCGAGCTCAAGCTGAGAGTCGATATGTGTACACCCGAACCCGGCCAGTTCGTGATGCTGTGGGTGCCCAGAGTAGGCGAAGTGCCGATGAGCGTCGCCGACTTCGAGGAGGGGGTCCTGACTATGTATATCACAAGGAGGGGGAAAGTCACAGGCTACCTGCACGACAACGCGAGAGCGGGGTTCAAGCTATTCGTGAGAGGACCTTACGGCCGCGGCTTCTCTGCAATCGAAAGAGGGCGAGCCCTCCTCGTAGGAGGAGGAACGGGCTCAGCTCCGCTTCACTTCCTCGCGAAGCGCCTCCGCAGTAAAGGCGTGGATTGCGTGGCGGTACTCGGGTTCAAGTCCGCCGATCACGCTATCCTTCTCGGAGAGATGTCGAAGCTGTGCCGCGTCGAAGTGGCTACAGACGACGGCAGCCTAGGTTTCAGCGGCCCCGCGCACGAGCTGGCTGCGAAGCTGTTGAGCGAAGAGCGCTTCGATATCGTCTACGTGTGTGGGCCCGAGCCCATGATAGCTGCCGTCCTCGAGCTCGCTCGATCCAACGGAGTGCCGCTCGAGGCGTCGCTGGAGAGGTACATGCGGTGCGCGGTCGGCGTGTGCGGCAGCTGCGTACTCGAGCCGCTCGGTCTCCGCGTCTGCAGGGATGGCCCAGTGTTCAGCGGCGATGTACTCTTCCGAGTTGAGGATTTAGGCAGGTGGTGGCGCGATGCTGATGGTAGGCGGATCCCCCTCCGCTGAGCGTGCGGTCACGCGAGCCGACATGGTGTTCGTCGGGAAAGCGTACATAGGCGGCAGGTTCGAGGAGGTGGCGGTGGCGGTGGAGGATGGTGCGATCGCTGCGGTCACGAAGCCCGCTTTGGCGCCGCGTGGCGAGGAGACCGTAATGCTAGGCTCGAAGCAGCTGCTCCTCCCCGGAATGGTAGACTTGCACGTGCACATGCGCGAGCCCGGCCTCGAACATAAAGAGGATTGGCGAACTGGAAGCATGGCTGCAGCGAGGGGAGGGGTTACGTGCATTTTCGACATGCCCAACAATGTCCCCCCTGCGAACACGTGTGAGAGGTTACGCGAGAAAATCGCTAGAGCCGTCTCGAAGTCGATCGTGGACTTCGGCGTTTACGCCGGTTGCAGCGACATGCCGGAAGCGTTGAAACCCTGCGCCGACCTCTTCTTCGGCTTTAAGCTGTACCCAGAGGACCTCTACAGCCCGAGAGCGCAGCCCACCTTCGAGCTTGCCGCCCAGCTCGGTAAGCCCGTGTTCGTCCACGCGGAGAACCCCGGTCTCTTCAAGAGCTCACCCATTCACTCGGAAGCTCGACCTCCGGAGGCCGAGGTTTCCGCAGTCGAGCTCGCGCTGGAGCTCGCCCGGTCCACAGGGGTGTGGTTGCACCTCACCCACGTCAGCGTTAAGCCTGCGCTCGAAAGGATTCTGGCGTCGAAATCAAATCTGAGGGTGACCTTCGACGTGACACCCCACCACATGTTTCTGAACGATGCGCTTTACCGCGGTCCCTTAGCCAAAATCGCGAAAGTCAACCCGCCGCTGCGAGGAGAGGGTCACAGGGCTGCGGTCTACATCGCAGCTAAGAGCGGCGCCGCCGACGCACTCGTCACCGATCATGCTCCGCACGCGCTCGCGGAGAAGCTTTCGGAAAACCCACCGCCGGGCTTCCCGTGCCTCGAGCTAGCCCTTCACCTCCTCCTCAGGGAGGTGTTAGAAGGCGGGCTCTCGCTCTCGGCGATAGACCTTTACAGCTCGAAGCCAGCCCGCCTCGCCGGCTTGGAAAAAGGGGTTATAGCTCCCGGCTTCGACGCCGACCTCACGATCGTAGAGCTGGCTGAGTGGAGGGTGAGGGGCGAGGAGCTCGTTTCGAAGGCTAAGTACACTCCCTTCGAGGGCTGGTTAATGCGTACGAGAACCCTCGCCACGTACGTAAGGGGGCGCTGCGTCTACCGGGAGGGCGAGTTCGCGACAGAAGGAGGTGGGAGGCTTGCCGCGTCTGGAGGTTGAGCTGGCTGGTCTTAAGCTGAGGACCCCGACGGTGCTCGCCTCTGGCGTGCTGGGGTTGAGCGCGGGTTTAGCGAAGAGAGTTGAGGAGGCTGGCGCAGGAGCTTTCACCACGAAAACTATCACGCTCGAGCCGAGGCGCGGCTACCCGAACCCCACATTTGTGGTGCTGGAGCACGGCTACTTAAACGCCGTGGGACTCGCGAACCCCGGTATAGACAACTTCTGCAGCGAGCTGAGGGAGATGAAAGGGTTGTTGAAGATCCCTTTGATACTGAGCGTCGGAGGAAGCTCCGCTGATGAGGTTACCGAGGTAGCTCGCAGGGGGGCCGCGTGCGGTGCCGATGCCATCGAGCTCAACGTCTCGTGCCCGCACGTGAAAGGGTTGGGTGTCGAGCTGGGCAGCGACCCCGGTGAGGTCGCAGAGGCGGTTCGCAGGATCAAGCGAGAAACGGGTTTGCCGATCTTCGTTAAGCTCTCTCTGCACCACGACTACTTGCGGGTTGCGGAGGAGTGCTTGAAGGCCGGAGCGGACGGCTTCACAGCACTCAACACGATCAGAGCCATGGCCATCGACGTGTATGCGCGGAAACCCGTGCTATTCAACGTTTACGGCGGCTACTCGGGTCCAGCGATCAAGCCCATCGCCGTTAGGGTAGTATACGAGCTGTACGAACGCTTTCCGCGCACACCCATAATCGGCGTGGGAGGCGTTGACAGCTGGCAAGCAGCCATTGAGTTCCTGCTGGCCGGCGCTAGGGCGGTCGGTGTGGGCTCCGCGATTGCCGTAAAAGACCTTACGATTTTCAGAGAAATCCTAGAGGGGCTCAACAGGTATCTCGAAAGCGAGGGCTTCAGCTCCATCGAAGAGGTTGTGGGTTTGGCTCATGACACTTAGGTGCAGTACATTTACAACCGACCATAGCCCCTAGGGGCTCGCCATCTCCATTGATACTGGTTACCCCTAAGCGCGCCGCTTAAGACGTCAGCTCGCGCTACCTTTTTAGGAGGGATTCTGCGGGGGGAGCAGAAAAACGTGGCTTGGGGGGGAGATGAGGGGGGTGGGATTAGGTCGGCATGTGATAGCGGAGTTACTTGACTGCGAGAGATCCGCGCTGGACAACGTAGAGCTAGTGGAGAGAGCGCTCCTTGAAGCAGCTAAGGCTACTAAGAGCACGATCATCTCCCATTACGTTTACAGGTTTAAACCCCAAGGGGTGAGCGGCTACGTGCTCGTGGCCGAGTCGCACCTCTCGATTCACACGTGGCCCGAGTACGGTTACGCGGCCGTGGATGTGTTCACGTGCGGCGAGCACACCGATCCTTGGGCTGGTCTCGAAGTGCTGAAGAATCACTTGAAAGCACGCCGCGTCAGCGTAATAAGCATGGAAAGAGGAGTGGGCGTGGCGGAGATAAAGGCGTTTAGTCAAACCGTTTAAAACAGAAAAACATTTTCGTTTTTTTAACTACCTACTAATAGTTTCAAGCCTCCACTTTATTATTTTCTTTAGGAGCACTGCTGCTTCGCTGTACGATAGGTAGGTTGTATCGAGCATCATATCGTACAGAGAGGGGTCAGTGAAGTGCTTCTTGTACAACCTCTCGGTTAGCCTACCCCTGTCTTCGTCGCTCCTCTCCACCTCTCTCGCTGCTTCCTCGATGCTAATCCCTCTGCGCTTGGCCACCCTTTCCACTCGAACCTTTTTGTCGGCGTAGAGGAACACCTTCAAGAGGACCGGCCTGTCCAAGAGCATGAGCGCGGTGCGCCCCTCGACTATCACGTCGCCCTCGCTGATGTAGTCGAGCGCCACATTCCGGACGAGGTCTTCAAGGTCGATCTCGCCGTCTCTCGCCATCTGGGTTAGTTCGGCGAACGTAACGCGCTTCTCCGACACTATCTCCCTGATGATCAATTCGCTGTTGACAACTTTCATCCCAGTGAGCTTTGCGAGCTCGAAAGCCACCGATGTGCAACCTGCACCGAGCATCCCAGGCAAGAGAACAGCTGTCTTTTGCACATGGACCACGCAACCGGTAGCGTAATATGCTTGTCGTTGCGCACGCTGCTTGTGATACCGGTTGGCGACGACATCAAGCGCAGAACGGCACCTGTAGCAACTTACCTCCTGATCCTGAGCAACGCGGCAGCTTTCGCGTACTCGCTGGCGCGGGGCCTCGAGTACGTTGTCTCCAGCTACGGCTTCAAACCAGCCTACCTCTTGGAGGGGGTCAGGGTGGAAACGCTTCTCACCTCGCTCTTTCTGCACGGAGGTGTAGCGCACCTAGCGGGGAACATGGTTTTCCTCTACATCTTCGGTAGGAGCGTTGAAGACAGGCTCGGCTCCTTCTCCTACTTCCTGCTTTACCTAGCGAGCGGCGTAGCGGGAAACATCCTCCATACCGCAGCCGTCCTTCTTATGCCCCCTAGCTTGGTGAAGGGAGAGCTAGTACGGCCCCTTGTCGGCGCCTCCGGCGCTATCTCGGGTGCTGTGGGTGCGTACATCGTCTTCTTCCCCGACTCGCGCATACTGACCCTCATACCCTACTACTACATTGTTCTAGTGCGGATCCCAGCTCGCTTCTACGTTCTAGCGTGGTTCGCCTACCAGCTGGCTATAGGCGTCACCGGCTTGGGATACCCTCTCACGGTGGCGGCTTGGGCGCACATAGGCGGTTTCGCGGCAGGAGCAGCCGCTGCGTTAGCTGTCGAGCGCTTAGCGAAGCATGCAAGCTTCAAGTAAGCGAAACGCTCCTCCAAGCGTTACCCTCAAAAAGGACGGCTTTTGGGAACGTGCCCGGGTAGTGACGGCAGGAGAACAGCGAGAGAACCCTCCCCCCGAAGTACTCGTGCAAGCCCTCGGGAAAGTACTCATGGGCTCTGAGCACCAGCTCGAGTCCGTTCGACTCGAGGAATTCCTCCACGGCCTTGCGCCCGTAAAGGTAGATGCCGGGACCCCTTGGACTCGGCGCGAAGTACTCCACGCTCTCGTCCGGGTCGTTCCAGAGGAGTTGGAGGGCGATCGGGTCGCTCGGCTCGATATCCCCTTTTCGCAATCTGCGCACGTCCAAGGCGTTGCGCAGCCCCTTGGCTAGGCCGCCGTGGACAGCGAACACTGAACCGTTGAGGATGGCAGCGTACGGCATGCTGGAAAACACCTCTGCGTACATCCCGTAGACCCTCGAACCGTACCGCCCGACCACTTCCCAGTAGAAGCCGTAGCCGTAGTTCATCAGGGGGGACTCGTGGTTGCCCCTGAGCAGGTAGATGCGCTCAGGCTGCTCGACCTTTTTCGCCAGCAGGAAGTTGACGTTTTTCAGCTGCTCCAAACCCCTGTCGACGTAGTCGCCAAGGAAAAGGTAGAGCTGCGCTTCCTTTGACAGCGCTTTCAGCGAAGACTCAAAATCCCCGTGCGTGTCGCCGACCACCAGCGCGTTCCCCTCGAGCTCCAGCAGCTGCTGCTCCGCTCGGAAGACTCTCAGAGTCTCTTCCAGGAGCTCGGCTAACTCTTCGGCGCTTAACCTGTCCGCGAACTCGGGGTCCTCGACTACTTTTCGGGCGACGCTCATTGCTGGATCGCGCTACAACGAACTACTTTATATTCGATTTGCGCGCTGGCCTCCTACTCTGCGCGCTATGGGCTGCTTATTTTCCTAGCGCTAGTTCCACCGTCCTCCCTCTATGTTCTTTGCCGCGCGCCGTAAACAGCACGGGAGCGAGCGCAGTGAGGGGGCTTCGGGAGGGTGTGGCAGAGGGCTTCCGGCTCTTGACGTTGCTGTACGATGTTAGAGAGCTGCCGCCCAATGCTTTACAGCGGCTCAAAGAGCTGTTGAGGGTCTACCGCGTTCAGCGCTCTACTTCTGGTCGAAGCGGTTGAATATCGAAGATAGTGTCGAGCTGGCTCTCGAGCGCGCTTGAGGGCGGCGAAGCGAGAAACCGCCGCAGCTTACGGCAGCAAACTCGGCATCAACCTCGCGCTCGCAAGGCTCTCAAAGAGGTTCAACTCGAGGGGTTGGGTAAAGGCGGCTGCGGCGAAATTTTTCAAGAAGGCTTTCCAACACTCCGGTGGAAGAGCGCGCGCTGTATACGAGAAGGACGAGGGTCGCTTACTGCTGGAGGTGTGGCTTCTACGACGACAGGGATTACGTGCCGTTCTACCACTGTTGCAAAGCGCTAGGTCTGCCGATGCCGAAGTACCCGCTGCGAAAATTGCAGCTGCCCGAAAGCCTGAGGCTGCCCCGCTGTTAACTAACCGCAACGAGCGAAACGGAAGCCCTCGAGCTGGGCGCGAGTTGGCGGGGAGGCGCTCAACGCGCCGCTCCGCTGCCCGTGCGCGCGCCGGACAACCCCAGCCAACGAAGGATGAGGCTGGGGAAGAGCTCAGGGGCCCGGTGCTGGGCCTCGGGCGATGAAGGGTTGCACCCCCGTTGGCCCAGCCGGGGGGTGACAGGCGGGCCAGAGGGGGCAGAAAAGCGCGAACCTAACCCGCGCGGTGCGCGTGCTGGAGCGGCAGGCCCTTGCAGTGTACGACACCTTTAACCCTTCTCACGAAGTTGGGGCAGAAGTAGCACTGGAGGAAGGGCACTTCCCTGCCAAGTACAGGGCAGTCTACTACCTCTTTCTTCATCTTAGAGACAAGCTTCGGAGATAGCCCCTTCAAACGGTCCCTGACTTCATCGGGAACTTTAACTGGTTTCTCAACCTCCCTGACCTCCAGCTCATACTTCACGCTCATGGTCGATCCGCTAAACCCCGCCGAAAACCCCGTATAAACTGTGCGTGATGGATAGCGCATCACCGGTGAGTAGTTGTAGAAAGCGATTCCTATCGGAAGGCGTTTAAGCGCGACCTAGTTGTAGAACGCGCTCGCGCGAAATCCTTACTGCCCTGCAGCATTAAACTAGGCTTGCATGCGAAGTTTTCGACGCTCAGAGTTGTACCAAAGCGCCAACCTTTCGCCTATCATCCATTGAGTCGAAAAGCATTGAGGAAACGTTTGACGATTTCGTGCTATTTGGAATTTTGTGCAAGCACTTTATGCTGACCTATTGTGATCCCCTTAATGTGTTGTATTCTTCTCCGTGCATAGCGATGCCTGCTGCCGCACCCTCGGACACATCTGTTAGGAGATTAAAAGGCCGGGCAAATCTCCGCATCTACGTGCTCTCTTAGTGTGCGCTCGCGGGGACCTACAGAGTGCCACCATATATGTTGTGTAAAGCTGCGCGCTCCGTTGCAGCTTCCAGCTCTAGAGCTTCCTGATACGCCTGCTCGTACAGCTTGCCGATAATCTCTATCGAGTACTTTTCAACTGCCTTTTTCCTCGCATTGCGTGATAGGGTTCTCCAAAGGTTGTCATCGCTGAGAACCTCGCCTATCGCGACAGCCAGCTGCACAGGGTTGCCGGGATCGACGAGGAGGCCGTTGATGCCGCTATCCACCACTTCGGGTATTCCTCCGACGCGCGAGGCGACGACAGGAGTTGCGGAAGCGAATGCCTCTATAAGGACTACACCGAAGCTCTCGCCGCCGAGGCTGGGGAGGGCGAGCAGCTTCGCTCTACTGTACAGCTCCACCTTCCTCTCCTCGCCCACCCCTCCCACGAGTTCGACGCTTCTGAGACCCGAGGATAGCAGTCTCAGGTACCGCTCGAGGTACCCTTCACCGGCGATAAGCACCCTGCACCGGAACCTCTCCTCGAGGATCTCTGCAGCCTTCACCAGCACGTGAACCCCTTTCCTCCAAACCAACCTGCCCACGTACAAGACCCAATCCTCCCTCTCCTCGAGACTACGAGGTTTGAACTTTGAGCAATCGACAGCATTCGGTATAACCTTTACATCCCTCCAACCGAAGAATTCTCTCGCGAACTGAGCTGCAGCGGCGCTCACAGCGGTCGCAACGGTAGGCTTAAGCAGCCACCTGTAAGGCGTTACGTAGGAGACCTTCGCCCAAGCTTTAACACCCCCGACAGGGGGCAAGGAGTGGTTCGTTAAGACGCGCGGGACGCCTAGCTTGCTGCAAGCTGCAGCGGCAAGAGCAGATAACGGAGCGAAAAGGTGGTGCACGTGGACGACATCCGGCTTAATCTCCCTTATCACTCTCTCCACCTCTGAGAGCGAAGGCAGGGCAGCATAGTGGTCTAAGGGCAGTAAGCCCTCCGTTCTAATGTGCTTCCCGTTGGGGCAGCACCCGCGGTTGCACAGTACCCGGACTTCGTAACCCCTTTTCTCGAGCCATTGCGCCAGCAAGCCGACTTGCGAAGCAACCCCTCCGCGCTCGCAAGCGCCCCACTCAGTTGCTAGTAGAACCCGCACAGGGCTGTCACCGCTGGCAAGCTTAGAGATACCGCTACGAGGGAGTCCACGAACCTCTCCCAACCTAGTTTCCACCCGAGGAGCAACGATGCTGGAAACGCTAAGGCGGCGCTTAGCGGCGAGAGCAGAGCTGCACCAGCAGCCGAAAACGTACCGCTAGCGTAGAGGAGCGCTTGAGAGAGAGCTGGGCGCTTAACGAAGAGCGTTCTATCGCCAGCGATCTTGTCGCAGCTTCTATCCTCCTTGAGGTTCCGCAACTGGAGGAATGCCGAGTAGGTTCCCAGGATCAAGGCAGCGTAGAAAGCTGTTGGCGAAGCTCCAGCCCCAGAGAGTGCTGCTCCGAAGTAGAAGGGGAGGACTCCAAAGTAGAAAACGTGAGAGAGCACATCCAGCCCAGCCACGCTCTTCAACCTGAAGGGTGGCGCGCTGTAGGCTACAACCAGCAAGACAGCCGCTAAGTAAGCGGCTAGGGATAGTGTCGGCGCGCATGCGGCGACCAGCAGGAGGGCTACCGCCTGGTTGGCTGCGACCAAGTGGACGGCGCTTTTGTCACAACCCCTGACGAACGGGTTGTCCTTACGCGGGTTTAACGCGTCAGACTTCTCATCGAAGAAGTTGTTCACGGCGAACGCTGTCGCCAAGTAGGAGGCTAGGCTGTAGATAGCTACCGCTGCCGCTTGGAAACTGGGCTTTCCCTGGAGCAGCCCGAGCACCCCCATCCACATGTAAGCTCTCCACCCTTTAGGCCTTGAAGCTAGGATAGCGCATCTCAAAAGCTTCAACAAGAGCCTTCACCTAGGGTAAGCGGATAGGAGCGAGTCTACTTGCTCGCTAACAAGCTTCCTCAAGAACTCGACCGCAACGGGGTCCCTAACTTTCGATGCAGCTTCAATGTACGTGCGAACCAACCTTTCAACTTCCCTCACCACGTCGCTGCCTCCATTGATGGTTTTCACCAGGAGACTTTGCGCCAAGCCTTGAATATCCTCCCTAAGGAAGAGCATGAGCCTTTGCTTGTGCCGAGGGTCACTCACGGCTTTCACCAAACCAGCTTCCCTCAGCCTCCTGACGAGCTCAATGAGCTTCACCTTGGAAACCCTGCCTCTCAACTTAGCATACAGCTTGTTCACGCTGATGCTTGGAGATCTCAATATCTCGTACAACACCTCGAACTCCTCATCTCTCATGAAAACCAGTATAGCTATAAACCAGTACATTATAAAACTTGTTTCACGCTCGAGCTGCGGGCAGAAGCTCTCATAAAGCAATTGTCGAAATCGAGAATCGGTTGCGGGCTAGATCACATACAGTACTCGACCTTCCACGTACGCCAGGCTTGCCAGTTGAAACTTAGAAGTCTTAAGCAAGCGTACTAAGTGTGAATAAGTTTAAAAGCGATTAAGAAGTTCGGCTTGTGCCTTGGTTGTACGATGCAGCGAAGGCGGTGGGCGGTTATGCTGGAATTTTTATCGTCTCAGTCTTAGGGAACGCCATTCCCTTTATCTCAGTTCCCTACCTAGCGGTCGTTTACTTTTACTCAATGAAAATAGCCGAGGCTAGCCCGCTGCTAGTCGGAGTGGTAAGCGGGCTTGGGGGAGCGGTGGGTAAGCTTGCTGTATACGCCGTTGGCCGCGGTTCAAGGGTCTTCCTGAAGAAGGAGACGAGGGAACGCTACGAGAGGATTGGCAAGCTGTTGAGGAGCTACGGCGCCCTAGCTGCCTTCCTTTTCGCCGTCACGCCCTCTCCCGACGACGTCATCGTAATACCATTGGGGCTTATGAAGTACGACATTTTCAAGCTCTTTCTCGGCTTGGCAGCCGGTAAAATCGTGCTATCCATAGCAACCGCTTACGCCGGCAGAACCGTGGCAACGTTTGCAAAACACGAGCTGTTACTCGAGCTTGCAGCCTCTCTCGTGCTCTTTGGAATCGTGATCGCCTTACTAGTGTTTTTCGACTGGGAGAAAATACTAGAGACGATCGCCGACCGGGGTTTTAAGGGGTTTGTATCGGAGTTGAAGGAGAAGGGGTTCGCAGCTGTTGTGAAATCTAGGAGTGCTCAACCTTCGCAGCAATAGCTGCGATCTCCAGGAGAGCACCGGCCGGCAGCCCACTTACCTCGACCACTGCCCTCGCCGGGTACGTCCTGAAATGCTGCGCGTACACTTCGTTGAAGTCCCTGTAGTAAGAGATGTCGCGCAGGAAGACGATCACCTGCACCACGTCCTCCATGGTGAAACCGGCCGCTTCGATTATTGCCTTCAAGTTTTCCAGGGCTTGCCGCGCCTGCTCACGCACGCCCCCCTCCACGAGCTTGCCCGTCGCCGGGTCTATGCCTATTTGCCCCGACACGAAGAGCAAGTTACCGGCTCTGCGAGCTTGCGAGTACGGGCCTATAGGCCTAGGAGCCCTTTCTGTGTAGATTACGCCGCTCACAGGCGAGTCTCGCTTCGTTCTAGATAAGGTTAGCGCGCCCTCGCCGGTAAGCCCGCAGCGGGAAGCTCGCTAGGCCGATTTGGCAGAAAGAGGAGTGAAAAACCGCGCATGGGGGTAACGTCCAAAGCTCACACGCTTCTCGCTTCCTCAGCCTGAACTTCTTTCACTTGCTCAAGCAGCTTCTGAGCTCTACTCCTCACGGTCCATCGGTCTCGCAGTCCGTCGAAACCTTGCCTTTCGACACGCAAGGAGGCAGCGGCGGCGGCCATTGCAGCTGCTTCTTCTACGGAGAGCTCGCGGGCCCGCTCGAGGGTGAACACGGTCAGGAAGATATCGCCTGCTCCCGTCGCATCGACAACATGCTCGGGAGCCAGAGCCGGCACGTAGAGCACCCGTCCTTCAGCGGCGACGTACGCACCGGTGTGGCCCATCGTCACCAGAGCAGCCTTAGGGCCTCGCGCTGCAAGCCACTCTGCGGCTTGCGGCGGCTCCAGGCCTGTGAGCACACGGGCTTCCTCAGCGTCGGCGTGTACGATGTCCGCTCTGCTCAAAGCTCCGAGCGCTGTGTCGCTCTTAACCAGCTTGACAGGCTCTCTAGGCTTAGCCATCCTAATGTACCCTTGAAGGTCTACGGCTGTGAGCGCAGCGCGGGAGCGCACGGACTCGAGGACCTCGAGGGGGACTTCGCCGATCACTGGGCCCACAACCGCAACTTTGCCTGACAGATCGACAAGCTCCGCGTCGAGTAGGCCGAGGTTTTCCGCTTTCGCTTGGAGTGTGAGCTCCCTCTCCGAGTCGCGGTAGACCAGCCTGAAGCGCGTGGTTTTGGTGCCGCGGACCATTCGGATGTAAGAGATATCGATCCCGCTCCGAGAGAGGAAGATCAAGTACTCGTCCGGGAAATCCTCACCCACCTTCGAGACGATCGCGGGTTTATACTCGTGTCGGAGGGCTGTGAGCGCTCCGTAGACAACGGTCCCGCCGAGGCTCTGCCAGCGCGTACCCCCTTTAACCACAGTGTCTATCACCACGTGCCCGAAGAACACGGCTTCCAGCGCCAAGCTACTCACCCATCACCTCGACTACTACCTTTCTTGAGGCGCGGGGGCCGTCAAGCTCTACAAGAAAAATGTTCTGCCACGTGCCGCGCACCAAGCGACCCTCCTTCACCGGGAAGATCCGGGCGGAGCCTACGAACGCTGACGCCAGGTGGGCCGCGGCGTTGTCATCGATCCTGTTGTGTTCCCACTCGCCGTCGTCGGGAAACTCCTCGGCGAACTTCCTCAAAATATCGTTCACAAGCCCTCTCTCGTGCTCATTGGCGATGACGGCCGCGGTCGCGTGCGGTGCGAAAACTAAGCACATTCCGTTGGTCACGCCGCTCTCCGCCACGGCCCTCTCGACCTCGTAGGTGATGTCTACGAGCTCTCTCCTGCGCTGCGTCCTAATAGCGAGCTCTTTAAAATAGACCTTCAATGCTGTCACCGCCCCGCGTTTGCTCCCAGGTTAATAAAGCGCGCGGAACGGCGCCAACACGCTTTTATAGGCGTATCGGGCGCCCCCTTCACCATGGCGTCGGATGAAATCAAGATAGTGGCTTACCTAATTTTGGTTGTCGAACCCGGTAAAGAGTACGAAGTGCTTAGGCGGCTGCTCGAGATGGAGGCTGTAAGCGAAGCGCGCATAGTTTACGGTGAGTTCGACATCGTCGCCAAGCTGGAAGTTAACGACCTCAGCGAGCTCGAAAAAGCTGTTATGGGGATAAGGAAGATCCCAGGCGTGGAGAAATCCATCACGCTGATATCGGCTTAGCAGCTAGAAGCGCGCTATGAGAACGGTAACCCCGCACCAAGCGGAAGGTATCAGGCGGTGTGCGCTAGCGACCTAAAAGCCTCTGAGAGCGTTATAGATAAAGTACACAGCAAGCGAGAGGGAGATTGGCAGCGGTAAGGCGGGAGCATAGCCTCTTTTCTCCAGAAGCTTAAGGGTGAGACCCATCCCCGCTATAGCGGAGGGAACTACAAGAAGCATCCTAAGAACGTCAAACGTAGGGGTTAAGAGAGCCAGCGAACTTAAAGCTCCGTAGAGGACCACGTCGCCCATCCCCAGGGCAACGCCTCCGATGTTCACTGTGAACGGGGTGAGCGGGGAGGGACCCCTGCCTTCCGCCCCTTCGCTTTGGCTTGGAGAATCCCTAGGGATCCCGTCTAGTAAACGCTTCAAAGGCCCTTTGTAGACCGCATACACGTCGTACGCGGCCGCAGCGGCGAGCATCGCTACCAGGCTGATGGGCGGTACCATGGCCGCTATGACAGCACCGGTTAGGGAGCCGACGGCAATCTGCGCAAGCACGACAGGCGGCGAGAGAGGCCGCAAAGCGAGAGAAAAGGTTGACGAGAAAGCGAAAGCTAGCGACGCAAGCGTCGCCAGCGCGGGGTCCATCCCGCAAGCTATGGTGTATGTCTCTCCCACGAGGAAAGCAGCCATGAAAAACGCCAGGTATCCTAAAGCTTTCACAAGCGTGAAGCGGATCCTTGTTAGAGCCAGCAGCAGCAGCGCTCCAGCTAGCAGCAGCGACACGAAAAGCAATGCATTGAAGAACGCAGCCTCCACTCCTCCCTCCTTGACGAAGGGTCCTTCGATCTCCTCGGCTATGCCTGTAGCGGCTAGCACCCAACCTCCTAGGCCTCCCAGTAGGAGGCACAGCGCGACTGCCGCATACAGCTTGGCGGGTGCAATCTTCACGCTGGCCGCTGCGCACCGCGCAACTTAACCTTTTCCCCATGCACGTACGCTAATAAATCGGCGCGTACCTGCACGAGCCCTTTTATACCTTTGTTTTGCTGGCGGCACGTGGAGCGGCTAGAGAGCTTGCTCAAGCTGGGTTCCCTCGTCGACCCCTGGCTCGAAAGGTACCTTCTCAGAGACTCGAACCCCGAGTTCCACGAAGCTCTGCTGTACCCCATTAGAGCTGGCGGGAAGAGGCTAAGGCCGGCTCTCACGTTGGCCGCGGCTATGGCGTCTGGTGGCTCGATCGAGTGCGCGACGCCCGCCGCTGCAGCGGTTGAACTAGCCCACAACTACTCCCTGATCCTCGACGACATAATCGACCACAGCGAGCTCCGACGGGGCAAACCGACTCTGTGGAAAAGGTACGGTTTGTCAACCGCTATCCTGGCAGCCGTGCACTACCGCGAGTCAATCTCGCAGGCTCTCAACGAAACGAGGGACCCTAAGCTCTTCAACGAGATCATGGCGAGGACTCTGAAGCTCTTGACGGAAGGCGAGAGGTTGGACGTGCTCTTCGAGCAAGCCGGTAGGACCGACGAGCTGTACGTGGTCGAGAAGCGGCGCCAGATCGTGATGCTAGCCGACTACCTGGATATGGTGTACAAGAAGACCGGCGCGCTCATAGAAACCTCCTGCATTTTCGGAGCCCTCTCAGCGGGAGCTGGCGCGCCCATCGTCGAGGCTCTCGGGAGCTACGGGAGGAGCCTAGGCTACGCGTTCCAGATCGGCGACGACATAATCGATATCTTCGGGCGGGAGGAAGTGACTGGGAAAAGAGTTGGAAAGGACATTGAGGAACACAAGCTCGGCAACGTTGTGGTCCTACTGGCTGTGGAGGAGCTCAACGGGCGCGATCGGGAAGAGCTGCTTGCGATACTGAGGCGCGACGTTGTGGACGCTTCAAGCGTCAAAAAAGCTCTCGAACTCATCTCCTCCACTCGCGCTAGAGAGAAAGCCGAGGAGCTGAGGAAGCGGTACTCCGAAGAGGCTGTGCGCGCTCTGAGCGCGCTGCCACGGAGCGAGGGTAGGAGCATGCTGGAGGCGCTGGCGGAGTTCGTCGCTACGAGGGAATTCTGAATGCGCGCCGGAGAGCTGCTGGTGGTGAAGCTCGGGGGCTCCCTGATCACCGATAAGCGCAAGCCGCTAACCCTCAACCGCGAAGGATTAGAGTCTGCAGCTAAGGCGCTCACGGGGGTTGCGCGCGGCAGGAAGCTTGTAGTCGTTCACGGCGGCGGCAGCTTCGGCCACTACGCTGTCGTGCAGGCTGGCGGCTCGAGGGAGAGGCTGGTCTCCGACGTCTCCTACTGGATGAGCGTTCTCAACCTCGAGGTGGTGTCAGCTCTGCGCGCAGCCGGGGTGCCGGCGGTCGGGCTGCCCCCCCTCGCCGTAGCGCGCATAAATAACGGGCAACTCTCGCTTCAGAGGAAGGCCCTCGAGAGCTACCTCAAAGCCGGCGCCGTACCAGTCACCCATGGCGGCTTAGTGTTACGGGATGGGCAGCTTGAAATCCTCTCCGGCGACGTGCTAGCCAGCGAGGTTGCCGTAAAGTTGGCGGCAAAAACCCTTGTGTTCTTGATGGACATCGACGCGGTTTACACAGCGGACCCGCGTTTAGACCCTCAAGCCCGCCGGCTGGAGGTTGTCAGAAGGTCGGATCTGGAGGCGGTAAAGGGCGGCAGCTCGGGTATCGATGTGACAGGAGGTTTGCTCCTTAAGCTAAGGGAGGCCCTCCGCGCGGCGGAGGCTGGAGTTAGAGTGACTTTAGGAGGCGTAGACGAACTTCAGGCTATGGTTGAAGGAGAGGCGGGGAGATATACCAGGGTGGAGCCTTAGCTGGCGCTAGCGCGCGCCACGCTGCTCTACGCGCGAACTTTCGTGGGCGAGCCGCCCGCCAGCCTCCTACCCTACTACCACCCTGTACCGGGTGCGCTAGACCCTTAAACCCGATATTTTCTTATAATAGTAATTTTTTGCTGGCTCGGCGCTCGGGACAAAACCGTTTTGTCTGCGCGCTGAAAGGCGGTTGCACGCTGCTGAAACCTTTCACCTGCCTAACTACTCCAGCATATTTTCTATAGTGTTGTTGCGTATTCTCTATTCTTTTCTTTAACTTTCTAGTTAAAATTTTTTACTTTCAGTCTTCTCTACATCATCTTTTTAAACCTCGGTTTCGCTTGGAGGCTTGTGGGC
>Ga0080004_1156464_pt1 | contig 24865 bp, 26 predicted proteins | sample WasSprMetagenome_FD_69207 | JGI IMG/M metagenome (GOLD analysis project Ga0080004, IMG submission 69207) | Sulfidic aquatic microbial communities from Washburn Spring, Yellowstone National Park, USA - WS (SPADES assembly) (version 2) | ecosystem: Environmental > Aquatic > Thermal springs > Hot...
ATACTGATCCTAACCTTCAAGACGAAATTGAAAGCAGGATCCTGTATGATATTTTAGAGAAAGAAGTGATACCATTGTTTTACACTCGTGGTAGTGATGGCCTTCCTCGTGGTTGGATCAAGAAAATGAAAAATTGTATGATAAGTATCATCCCAAGGTTTAATTCTAACAGGTTAATAGAAGATTATACACGGAAGTTCTATCTTAAATGTGATACTAATTTCTTGAAGAATAAAGAAAATAATTATCAACACATAAAAGAATATGTTGAATGGCAAAAAAAAGTTGTGTCAGTTTGGGATAAAATAAAAATTTTAGAAATAACAGATAACATTCAAGGTTCTTATAATTTAGGTGATAAAATTGAGGTAACAGCAAAAGTTTTTACTGACAATTTGTCAATTGACGATATTTCAGTACAACTTTATTATGGCTATCTTGATTCAAAAAGTAGGATCTCTGAACCAAAAATCAAAGAAATGAATGTTGTGGATAAAGAAAATGGTGTATTCAAAGGAGAAATAAAGATAGATCGTGTAGGCCATTGTGGATACGTTGTTCGTATATTACCAAAGTTTAAAGATAAAGTAATATATATCCCTGGTTTGATAAAATGGGAATAATAAAAACGGAGGAGGAAAAAATATGGATGAAAAAATAAAAGATATGCCAACGAGTATACCTTCATCAGTAGTTGAACGGAAGACAGAATTTGTGCCACAAATAACTGATCTGTCGGCAAGTTATGGTGATACAAAAATAGTGTTGTTACCAAGAGATCCATGGTGGTGTTTTGCATACTGGGAGATTGGAGAACAAACAAAACAAGAGTTAAGATCTATTTATGGCGAAAATGTGAAGTATGTAATACGTGTTTACGATGTAACTAATGTTGTAAACTTTAATGGTAAAAACGCAAACAAGTATTTTGATATAGAAATAAACCCTGCTGCTAACAACTGGTATATTAATGTTGGGGAACCAAATCGTAGTTGGTGTGTAGATTTAGGTCTTATTACTTCGGATGGCAAGTTTATCGTCATCACAAGATCTAACATAGTTACAATGCCAAGGTATGGTGTATCACCACTTACTGACGAACAATGGGCTGTTTTACAACGCGAGTTTGAACGATTGTTAGAACTTTCAGGTGTGTCTATGATAGGTAAAGGATCGTTTGATATAGCAAAACTTATGAGAGAACGTTGGGAGGAACTTTTAGCTATATCTCAAATACCACAGTTTATAAGTTCAGGGTTTGTTTCATCTTTTGCTAAAAGAGAGCTTGAACAAAAACCTAAAGAGTTTTATTTAAAAGCTGATACAGAACTTATTGTTTACGGTAAGACGTTACCTGATGCAAAACTTTATATCAACGGTGATGAATATAAATTATCTCCCGATGGCAGGTTTTCATTACGTATGAGTTTACCTGATGGTGAGAAAGTGATACCTATAAAAGCTGTTTCTTCAGATGGAACAATGCAGAAACAAATTATATTTGTTGTGATACGAAAGAGTGAAGTAAAGTAATAAAGTGAGTAGGTGAAAAAATAAGAAAGTTTGAGGTTGTAGGAGAGGCTTTCAAACCTCTATCTTGCAAATTGAAGAGTGATGAAAAATAATTCTGTAGTAGCAGGATGTATCTTTGCCTTAGATGATAAACAAAGTAGAGATTGATACTCTACAACTACAAAAATATAATTTTTACAGTGTTTCCCAAATAGTAGGCTCCTACAGTTTTTGTAGAAGCTTTTTGTAGACGGAACTTAAGTACCGTCTACCGCTACTGAATAAGCTAAATAAAATAAAAAACTTTAAAGTGGGGAATTTATGAACATATTTGATTTTTTGAAAAAGAATAGGCAGAATATTTTTATAATAACAGTAGTAGGTTTTATTGGAGGTATTTTTTTAGGTTTTGGTGGATATCTAAGATATTCTTCAGTCCTTGATACAGCAGCAGTGGTTAATGGTGTAAAAATACCGTTGCAGAAATTTAACCATCAGGTTAGTTTAGCAATAGAAAATTATCGTAATCAAGGGAATGAAATTACTGATGAAGTAATACGTTCTATAAAACAACAAGTTCTTCGTGATTTAATACAAGAAGAAGTTTTTTGGCAGGAAGCAAAAAAGTATGGTATTACAGTTTCAGATCAAGAGTTGTATTACGACATAATGCGAATTCCAGCATTTCAAAAAGATGGTAAGTTTGACCGAGAAACATATTATCGTACTTTGATATTAAGATTAAAAACTACACCGAAAGAGTTTGAAGAATCTCGTAGGAAACGTATTGCAATGTTTAAACTACGCGATTTTATTATCTCAAGTGTTAAACTTTCACCACAGGAGGTGGAGTTGTATTATAAGTTACATCAACCAAAAAATGATGAAGAAAAACAAAGGTTGTATAATCAGCTGTTACAAGAGAAGCAAACAGCAGTTCTTGAAGAATGGTATAAACAGATCAATAATAATTTAAAAGTAAAGATTTATATAAAAGATTTATAAAACATAAGACGGAAGTTTACGTCTTCTCCAAGCTTGTCTCACCATTACTGCAAGAATTACAAAAATTGTCAAAAGATAAATTCGTGTAAAAATCACTATAGGTAAAGTTTCTTTACTCACATTTTTAAGCAAAATAACATTTATTCCATCAGTTAAAAGATAGCTTACAAGAATTATAATTAGTATTGCTGGTGTAATGTATTTTATGATGAACTTATAAATTTTTGGTAGTTTTATATCAGCACCGAGATGCATTTCTTCCCATGCTTTGTCTATTCCAAACACCCAAGAAAATAAAATTGATTCAATACAACCAAACAAAACTAAACAAAATGTCCCACCCCAGAAATCAAGTTCATCTACTACTCCGTATTTGAATAAAAATATTGATGGTTGACATAAGAAAAATGTTACGATACTATAAATAAACACAGCATCTTTTTTAGGTAAATTAAATTCGTCTTCAAGAAAAGCAATCGTAGGTTGTGCTAAAGAAACTGACGAAGTGATCCCTGCTAAAAATAAAAGTAAAAACCAGCAAAAAGCAAAAATTGTCCCTAATGGAATTTGTTTAAATATCACAGGCATTGTTATGAAACCTAAATTGAACGCTCCTTTGGAAGCTACTTCAACAGCGTTTTGTGGTCCTAAGAAAGTAAACGCTGCTGGGATCACAATAGAACCGCCTAAAACAACTTCTACAAACTCGTTTGTAGCAGCAGAGGTTAAACCTGAAAGAATTACATCGTCAGTTTTTCTTAAATAACTTGCATAAGTTAGAATAACACCAATACCTAATGAAAGTGTAAAAAATATTTGTCCAGCAGCTGCAAGCCATACTTTCGGATCTTTAAGTTTTGAAAAATCTGGACTCCATAAAAAGTTAAGCCCGTTTATAGGATTGTTCTCAGGTAAAGAAGGGTTAGGTGTACCAAGAGTTAAAACACGAACCACTAAAAAAATTGCTAATAATAACAATATCGGCATTGCCCAATTACAAAATTTTTCTATACCTTTTTTTATACCGAAATATACAATTGTAATATTAGCAACAAAAGTTAAGGTAAAAAATAAGTATGAATACCAACTAGAAGTATACCATTCTAAAAACTCACGCATTTGTTCTGCAGAAGATAGTTGTGCAAATTTTGGTGTTAAAGTAAAAATGGTATATCCTAAAAGCCAAGATTCAATATATGTATAATACATAAAAATCACTAACGGGCCAAAAATACCGATGACACCAAAGTATTTTATAAACCTGTTTTTTTGCCACATAGTATGAAAGATCCCAGGCGCGGTCCCATGTCCAAACCCGCCACCAAACCGTCCTGCAGTCCATTCTATCCACATAAGTGGTAAACCTAATAAAAGAAAAGATATTATATATGGTATCATAAAAATTCCGCCACCATTACGAACTGCTTGTACTGGGAAACGTAAAAAATTACCTAATCCTACTGCTGAACCTGCTACTGCTAAAATTGTACCTAATTTTGAACCCCAGGTTTCTCTTTGTTGCATTTTTTTTGTTCCTCCATTAGCTAATTTTAGGGTTGTGATTTTTGTATGACGCTTCTTTTTTCTCTTGCGATTATATTACAAAAAATTTGTGAGTAATTCAAGTTTGTTCAATAAGGTTGAAAATAGGAAAAAATTTTTGTATAAAGAAAGACAATTTTTAAATGGATTATGATAGACAATGAAAATTTTAATTTTTTTATTATTACTATACAGTTGTACGCCATCGCCACAACGGTTACTAAAACAGGCAATAAAAGATGAACAAAAACAAAATTATACTTCTGCTGAACAAAAGTATTTAACTATAGTAGTGAAATATAACACAAGCGATGTTGCCCCGGAAGCAAAATATAGATTAGGATTATTGTACAAAGATATATTTAAAGATTATACTCAAGCACAGTTGTGGTTTACTAAAGTTATTGATGAACATAAAGAAAACCAATTCTGTAGGTTAGCTCAGATAGGACTTTTAGAATCGCCTGATTATCTCGGTATAATAGATGGCAATAAAATTGTTTTAGGTGACATTGAAAGTTTAGGAAAGAACATGCGGTTTGTTACTGAATACAAAAAATTGGATTTTGATTTATATTTAGCTACAACAAAATTATACGCTGGTGAGACAATAGTTAAACAATATACAAAGTTCTACTATAAAGACGGAGAAGCGGTTAAAGAATCTTCTGTTAATTTAAAAACAGATAATACAGCTAAATATACAACAATTTTTAAATTACCAATACAAAAAAATAATTCATGGACAACTGAAAAAGAAGGGAAAACAGTTGTTTATACGATTGTTGATACTAACTTAGTAGTTAAAACAAAAAAAGGATTTAGTTTTGAAAACTGTATAAAAGTTATGGAACAAAATAAAGGTGAGAAAGGGGTAAGGTTTTTATATTACGCACCAAATAAAGGATGTGTAAAAATTACAACTGCAAATATTGCAGAACTTTATAAAGAATATCCAACCATAGAACTTGTAGAATAAAAATTTTATCAAGGGGAGAGAAATGAAGGAATATAAAATAGCAGTGATTCCAGGTGATGGTACAGGACCAGAAGTTGTGTCAGAAGGGATTAAAGTTTTAAGTGCTGCGGCAAAAAAATATAATGTAAAATTTGAATTTGTATATTTTGACTTTGGTGGAGAACGGTATCTAAGAACTGGTGAAACATTACCAGATTCTGCAATTGAAGAACTTAAAAAATTTGATGCTATATATCTTGGTGCGATAGGTCATCCAGATGTTAAACCTGGAATATTAGAATTAGGTATATTATTAAAACTAAGATTTACTTTTGACCAATATATAAACCTTCGTCCAGTAAAATTATTTCGTGCTGAAGATTGTCCTATAAAAGATAAAAAGCCAGAAGATATAGATTTTGTCGTTATTCGTGAAAATACAGGAAGTGTTTATACAGGTATTGGTGGTGTAATGCAAAAAGGGACCAAGTATGAAGTAGCAACTCAACTTATGGTTTATTCGTATCATCAAGTTGAACGTTGTATACGTTTTGCATATGAATATACAAGAAAAAGGAATAAAAAGAAACTATTAACTTTAGTACATAAAACAAATGTTTTGACATATTGTGGCGATTTATGGATGAGAGTTTTTCAAGAAGTAGGTAAAAAATATCCTGATATAAAACAAGATTACAACCATGTTGACGCTTGTTGTATGTGGTTTGTAAAGAATCCAGAATATTATGATGTAGTTGTTACTGAAAATATGTTTGGTGATATTATAACAGATTTAGCAGCGATAATTCAAGGCGGTTTAGGAATAGCAGCTGGAGCAAACATCAATCCTGATGGTATCTCAATGTTTGAGCCAATGGGAGGTTCTGCGCCAAAATATACAGGTAAAAATATGATAAACCCATTAGCAGCAATATATGCTGCAGCTATGATGGTAGAATTTTTAGGTGAGGAAGAAATGGCGAAATCTATTGAGAAGGCTATCCAACAAGCATTGTTAAGTGGTAAAATAAAAAGTTTATCTGCAGGTAAGATGGGACTCACAACTACAGAAGTTGGTGATTTAGTAGCAAGTTTGGTATAAAATAGTTAATAGTTTATAGTTAGTAAAAACAAATTTATAAAAATTTTTGTTTTGAATTTTAAGGGGGTAGGAATATGTATAATGTAGCAATAGTAGGTGCAACAGGTGCTGTAGGTCAAGAGATGTTAAATATGTTACAATTAAGAAATTTTCCTGTAAACAAAATTTATCCGTTTGCATCAAGTAGGTCAAAAGGTAAAAAAATAAAATTTAGAAATGAAGAATATGAAGTTATAGAACTTACAAAAGAAAATGTAGAAAAATATTCAAAAGAAATCCAACTTGCATTATTTTCTGCTGGGGCAACTGTATCAAAAGAGTTTGCACCAATTTTTGCACAAAAAGGTATTTTTGTAGTTGATAATTCTTCAGCATGGCGTATGGAACCAGAAATTCCTTTAGTTGTCCCAGAAGTAAATCCTCATACTTTGTCAAAAGATAAAAAAATTATTGCTAACCCTAACTGTTCAACAATACAGATGGTTGTTGTGTTAGGACCAATACATAAAGTTGCAAAAATTAAAAGAATAATTGTCTCAACCTACCAGTCAGTTTCAGGAGCTGGTGGTAAAGCAATGGTTGAGCTTTTTGAAGAAACGAAAAGAGTTATAAAAAAACTTGAAGAACAACCATCTTTAATTTCTACTGATAATTCAATATTTATGACTGAAAAACAACAGAATTTTGTTTTCCCAAAACAAATTGCTTTTAATTTAATCCCACAGATTGATATTTTCTTACAAAATTTGTATACTAAAGAAGAGATGAAGATGGTAAATGAAACAAAGAAAATTTTAGAAGATGATTCTATTAAAATTTCAGCGCAATGTGTACGTGTACCAGTGTTCAGGGCTCATTCAGAATCTGTATGGATTGAAACAGAAAGAAAAATTAGTTTGCAAGAAGTAAAAGAAATTTTAAACAACCAACCATCAGTAAAAATTGTTGATGACCCGTTTAACAATGAATCATCTTTAAGATATCCAACACCAATAGATGCTACATCACAACAGATTACTTATGTAGGTAGAATAAGAGAGGATTTATCCTGTGATAATGGTCTTGTTATGTGGATTGTTTCTGACAACTTATTAAAAGGAGCTGCTCTTAATGCTGTACAAATCTTAGAAGAGATGATAAAAAGGGAAATTGTATGAAAAAATTAATAGTAAATGCTGACGACCTCGGACTTAGCCCGAAAATTAACCAAGGAATTATACAAGCGTTTAAAGATGGTGTTGTGACAACAGCAAGTGTAATGGTTACAAAAGAAGGGTTTGAAGATGCGGTAACATTAATAAAAGATAATCCGAGGTTGGTTGTTGGTATACATATAGATTTAGATGAATATTTTGAAATAGATCATAGTCGTGGCCGTATCGTAGGTTATAAAGTATCTCCTTTGCCAATAGATGAGATTTGTTCAAAAATAAGACAACAAATAGAAGCTTTGTTATCAAAAAATATAAAAATAGATCATTTATCAGGGCATCATCATGTGCATTTAATTAAAGAAATTTTTCCAAAAGTTGTCGAGTTGATGAAGGAATACAAAATTCAAGGTATGAGATTTAGTAGAAAAATTATGTCTGATCCTAGTTTATATGATGAGTTCAAAAAAATATTAGATGAAAACGATATGATTTATCCGCCATATTTTATTGAAGGATGGTATTGGGGAAATATTGATGAACCATATACTATTGCTGAACTTATGACACATCCGGGTTATGGTGAACTATGGCGTGAGTATGAACTTTCAGCAAGTTGTGACCCCAAACTTAAAGTATATCTTAGAGAAAAAAATATTCAACTTATTACTTATACAGACTTAATAAACGAAGTTAGGATGTTAAAAAACACAAGTGGCAATATATAAACTTGTAGTTGAATACAACGGCAAAAATTTTTATGGTTCTCAAAAACAAAGCTCTTTGAGAACAGTTGAGGGTGTTTTAGAAGATTTTATAAATAAAATATTAGATACAAAAAATTCTAAAGTTTCTTTTGTTTCCAGGACGGACAGAGGGGTACATTCATTAGGCAATATAGCAAAACTTGTTTGTGATAAAGAAATTAATGTAAAAGAGTTTTTACAAAAAATAAACTATTTTTTGCCGGAAGATGTAAAAATTGATAAAATTAGTAAAATATTAAAACAAACTAAAATTAAGCCAAAGTACAAAGTTTATCATTATATTGTGTATAATTCTTCAACACCGCCAGTGTTGTTGAAAGACTATTGTTTGTGGATAGAAAATAAAATTTATATTCCAATATTGAAAGAAGCAATAAAAATTATTACAAGTAGCAAAAATTTAAATTTTGTTGCAACAAAAGAAGATGTAATTAAAAAAAGGACGATTGGTTGCAGAATAAAAATTAAAGTAAGTAAACTCCAACAATTTTTTATTTTCAAATTCATAGGAACAAAGTTTACTCAACATATGATTCGTAATATAATGTCGTTATTGATACAAACTGCAACTAAAAAAATCTCATTAGAACAACTTAAAAAAATAGTTTTAACATGGAAATATTGCAAAATAAAACCTCTTGATGCTAAAGCGTTAATATTAACAAAAATTGTAATATAAAGAGTTGTTAATAATATATAAAAACAATTAAGAAATTTACCAGTTGTATAACCAACTTGCAATACTTGAATTACAAGCAAAAGTGTATCATACAACAGCAGAAGAGTATAAAAAGAAGATTAAATTATGAAAAATATAAGTTGTGTAATACTTGCTGCAGGTCAAGGGACAAGGATGAAGTCTGAAATACCAAAAGTGTTGTTTGACATTTGTGGCAAAACAATGATTGAACATTTACTTGAAGCTGTTAAAGAATTAGATTTTAATAAGATTTACATTGTGATTGGCCATAAAGCAGATTTAGTAAAACAAAAAATTTTGGAATCTTCTGTTGGTAAAAAATTGAAGGACAAATTGGTGTTTGTTTTACAAGAAAAACAACTTGGTTCTGGCCATGCAGTAAAAGTTGTAGAAAAACATGTATCAAAATCTGAAAAATATTTGTTAGTTCTTTCTGTAGACGTTCCTCTTATTAGCAAAGAAACTTTAAATAAATTAATAACACAACATTTTTCTAATTCAGTTGAATGTACAGTGTTGTCAGTAATTTTGGAAAATCCCTATGGGTATGGTAGAATAGTCAGAGATATTTCTAAAAAATTTGTTGCAATTGTTGAAGAAGTTGATGCAACAGAACAACAAAAATTAATAAAAGAAATTAACACTGGAATATATGTTTTTTCTTTACCAAGTTTGTGGCAAGCTTTAAAACAGATTAAACCTGATAACAAAAAAGGTGAGTATTATTTAACAGATACTATAAAATTTTTTTCTTCTAAACAGACAGTTTTGTGTGAAAATATTAACGAAGTAAAAGGTGTAAATACAAAAAAAGATCTTGTTGAAGTGATAGAAGTGGTAAGAAAAAAAATTTTAGAAAACTTGATGTTATCCGGTGTAATTATTGTTTTGCCACAGACAGTTTATATAGATTGTAATACTAAAATTGAACCTGATACAAAAATTTTGCAAGGGTGTGTAATAACTAATTCTGAAATTGGCAAAAATTGTACTATAGGTCCTCATAGTTTTATTTCGGATAGTAAAATAGGTAATCATACTGAGATTGTATATTCTTATATAAATTTTGCGGAGATTGGTGACAAATGTAGTATTGGACCTTTTAGTAGAATACGACCTCAAACAAAAATTTGTGATGAAGTTAAAATAGGAAATTTTGTTGAAGTGAAAAAAAGTAAAATTAGCAGTGGTGTTAAGATTAATCATTTGTCTTATATTGGCGATGCTATAATAGAAGAAAATGTTAATGTTGGAGCTGGAACTATTACCTGTAATTACGATGGTATAAAAAAACATAAAACATATGTTGGTAAAAATGTGTTTATTGGTTCAAATGTAAATCTTGTAGCACCAATTAAAATTGGTAATAACGTAGTTATTGGTGCTGGCTCAACTGTGACAAAAGATGTACCAGAAAATACTTTAGTGATAGCTCGTGCACAAGAAGTGTATAAGTATAATCATAGAATAATAAAAAAGTTGTTTGGAAATTAAAAAGGAGTTTTTTTATGATGGTAGGATCATTAAAAGTTTTCTGTGGTTCTGTGAATAAAGAATTGTATAAAGAGATTATAGAACATTTGAATATTCCTGCTGGGAAAATTTATGTAGGTAGGTTTGCTGACGGAGAAATTGAAGTAAAAATTGAAGAAAATGTCAGAGGAGCAGATTGTTTTGTAGTTCAGCCAACTTGTCCACCTGTGAATGAGAACTTGATGGAGTTGTTAATAATAATAGATGCGTTACGTCGTGCTTCTGCTGCAAGGATTACTGCTGTGATACCATATTTTGGTTATGCAAGACAGGACAGAAAAACAGAACCTCGTGTGCCTATTACATCAAAACTTGTGGCTAACCTTATTGTAGCGGCTGGTGCAAACAGAGTTTTAACAATGGATTTGCATGCAGGACAAATCCAAGGATTTTTTGATATTCCAGTTGACCAGTTGTACGCAACACCTGTATTTTTAGAATATTTCAATAAACATCCTGATTTTCAAGATAAACAACAAGTTGTTGTAGTATCACCAGATGCAGGCGGTGTCGAACGAGCAAGAGCGTTTGCAAAACGCTTTGGTGTATCGTTGGCTATAGTAGATAAAAGAAGGCCTTCGCCTAACCAAGCAGAAATTTTACATGTTATAGGTGATGTGAAAGACAAGATAGCTTTAGTTGTTGATGATATAATTGACACAGGTGGAACATTATTAAAAGTTGTAGATAAACTCTTAGAACATGGTGCTAAAAAAGTATATGCAGCATGTACGCACCCAGTTTTAAGTTCATCTGCTGACAAAAAAGTTGAACAATCAAAACTTGAAAAACTTGTTGTTTCTAATACAATACCGCTTGGGAATAAAAAAAATGATAAAATAGAAATTTTGTCAGTAGGTAAACTTTTAGCTGAAGCAATTAAAAGAATTAATTTAAACACTTCAATAAGCGAACTTTTTGTATAAAGAAGGGAGATAAAAATATGGAACAAGAAATTAAAATACCAGCTGAAATTAGACAAACTACAACAAAAAGTGTGTTAAAAGAATATAGAAAGAAAGGGATACTACCAGCAGTAGCATATGGTAATAAAATAGAAAATATGTATCTTTGGATAAAAGATAGAATAATCGAACATTTAATCAAAGAAACAGCAGTTGAAGGTACAGTATTTTATTTAGTTGTGGATGGTAAAGAATATCCTGTGGTTATAAAAGAAATACAAAAAGATCCATTAACTGATAAACCTATCCATGTAGATTTCCATGTTATTTCATTGAAAGAAGAAATTGAAGTTAAAGTTCCTATCCATCTTAAAGGAGAAGAAGAAGTTTTGAAACACACTGGTGGAATTATAGATTTTCCATTAAGAGAAGTAAGAATTAAATGTTTACCAAAAAACATACCTCAATATATTGAAGTAGATATTTCAAATTTGAAAATAGGACAAGCGATTACTGTAAAAGATATTCTTCAGGAAAAATTTGTTATTTTAGAACCACCTGATAGTATAATAGTACATGTGTTATCAAGAAAGAAAGAAGAAACACCAACAGAGACAGTTGTAACTCAAACAACAGAACCAGAAGTTATATCTAAAGGAAAGAAAGAAGAAAAAGAAAAATAGTTAGGTTTGGAAAAAATGAAAATAAAACTTATTGTAGGTTTGGGTAATCCTGGAAGAGAACATATTTATGATAGACACAATATTGGATTTATGATAATAGACTATCTTGCTAACAAGTTTAATTTTAAATTGTTTAACCATAGAGATTTTGCTGTTGGGAAAACAAAAATTTACGGAAGAGAAATCCAGTTTTTAAAACCTTTCACATACATGAATCTTAGTGGATTAGCAGTTGAACAACATATTAAAAAGAAAAAAATTTCGCCACAAGAAATATTAGTTATATTAGACGATTTTTCAATTAATTTAGGTACAATACGTATTCGTCAACGAGGTTCTTCAGGTGGACATAATGGACTTGGTTCTATTATTGAATGGTTAAAAACAGAATATATACCAAGAATGAGAATAGGGATAGGTCCTTTACCAGAAGGTGTTGATCCTAAAGATTTTGTATTACAAAAATTTTCTCGTGAAGAATTACCAATTGTTGCAAAAGTTAAAGAAGAAGTTGTAAGTTTAATAAAAAAAATAGTAAGAGAAGGTGTGGAGAATTTGACTATAGAAGTGAAATGAGTTAATGAGTTGATGGGTTATTGAGTTGATTAGTTAATAATTCATAATTTAAAATTTAAAACTCAAAAACTCAATAAACTCAATAGACTCATAAATTCACAAACTCAACGACTCTTTTTACTGGGTGCGTAGCTCAGATGGTTAGAGTGCCGCTTTGACATGGCGGAGGTCACAGGTTCGAGTCCTGTCGCACCCAGTTTTTGTTTTTTTATTAAAAAAATTTTAGTTGCTAAAACTATCAACAATTTTGTTGGAGATTTTTATTAAATTTTATCTTTTTTTATCTTTAAATGAAATTGCACAATAGTCAAGATTTAGAGACACTTCGTCATTCAGCAGCACATATTTTAGCATCAGCTGTAGTTGAGTTATATCCAGGCACAAAATTAGGAATAGGGCCAGCTATTGAGAATGGTTTCTATTATGATTTTGACCTACCTGTAAAAATAACAGAAGAAGACCTGCCTAAGATTGAACAAAAAATGTTGGAAATTATACAAAAAGATTACAAATTTGTTCGTCAAGAAATTGATAAACAAGAAGCTATAAAAATTTTTAAAGAACGTAATGAAATTTATAAATTAGAACTTTTAAACGAAATCCCAGAAGAAAAAGTTTCAATTTATATTCATAACAATTTTTTAGACCTATGTCGTGGTCCTCATATTACCTCTACGGGACAACTTAAGTATTTTAAACTTTTGTCTATCTCAGGAGCATATTGGCGTGGGGACGAAAAAAATCCGCAATTAACAAGGATTTATGGTACAGCATTTTTCACCAAAGAAGAACTTGATAATTATTTATATCAACTTGAAGAAGCAAAAAAACGTGATCATAGAAAACTTGGTAAAGAATTAGACCTTTTTGAAATTTTTGAGGAAGAATTTGGTAGTGGATTAGTTTTTTGGTTGCCGAAAGGAGCAATAATAAGAAAAATTATAGAGGACTATTTAAGAGATTTTCATTTAAAAAATGGATACCAGATTGTTTATACTCCTCATATAGCAAAATCAACTTTATGGGAAATTTCTGGCCATTTGAGTTTTTATTCAGAAAATATGTTTTCTCCTATGGATGTAGAAGGACAAAAATATATAATTAAACCAATGAATTGTCCAGGCCATGTCCTGATTTATAAATCTAAACTACATTCTTACAAAGAATTACCAATAAGATTTTTTGAACTTGGTACAGTATATAGATATGAACGTTCAGGTGTTTTACATGGTCTTATGAGAGTAAGAGGGTTTACTCAAGATGACGCACATATATTTTGTACTCCAGAACAAGTAGAAACAGAAATTCTTAAACTTTTAGATACTGTGATCGTAGTGCTAAATAAATTTGGATTTAAAGAATATAATATAAAACTTTCAACAAGACCTGAAAAATATATTGGAGAATTAGACAAATGGGAACTTGCTGAAAATGCATTGAAAACTGCGTTAGAGAAAAAAGGTTTAGAATACGACATTGATCCTGGAGAAGGTGTTTTCTATGGTCCAAAGATTGATCTTAAAATAAAAGATGCAATTGGTAGACTATGGCAATGTTCTACAATACAAGTGGATTTCAACTTACCACAAAGGTTTGAAGTAAAATATAGAGACAAGGATGGCCAAGATAAATATGTGATAATGATTCATCGTGCGTTATTAGGTTCTCTTGAAAGATTTTTTGCAGTTTTAGTAGAAAACTACGCAGGAGTTTTCCCGTTTTGGTTATCTCCTGTCCAAGTAAGGATCTTACCTATAAGTGATAAATTTTTGGAATATTCTCAAAAAGTTTTAATAGAACTACAAAAAAATAATTTTCGTGTTGATTTAGATGATTCTGGAACAACCTTGCAATATAAAATCCGTAACGCGATTTCCCAAAAAATTCCGTACCTTGTAATAATTGGACAAAAAGAACAACAAGAAAACAAAATTTCTGTCCGTCAATACGGTTCAGAGAAAACAGAAGTTTATAATTTAGAAGAATTTATTAACAAACTAAAATCTTTATTAGAATAACAATGAACAATAAAAATAATATCAAATTAAGGAGGGAATTAAAACTAAACCATGGATTTCAGAAGATATAGAGTAAACCAATACATCCGTGCAAGAGAAGTAAGATTAGTAGATGAGAATGGCCACCAGATTGGTATAATGTCTATTCAAGAAGCATTGAAAAAGGCTAAAGAAAAAGGGCTTGATTTAGTAGAGATAGCACCTGATGCGAACCCTCCTGTGTGTAAAATCATGGATTTTTCAAAATTTAAATATCAACAAGAAAAAAAGGAGAAGGAGTTGAGGAAAGCAAAAAGACATACTGAGATGAAGGAAATTTATATAAAACCTACTATAGCTGACCATGACCTTCAAATAAAGTTAAATCATATTAAAGAGTTTTTACAGAAACAACATCCTACAAAAATTTTGATCACATATTTTGGTAGAGCAGCACAATATATTGACCAAACTTCGGAACAACTGCTTGAAAAAATTAAAAATGAACTGCAAGATTATGGAAATTTTTTAAATATTAAAAAAGATGAAAACAGAATTTTAATGATTGTAGAACCAAAAAAGAAATAGAAAGGAGAATCTTATGGTAAAACAAAAATTAAAATCACATAGTGGTGCTAAAAAAAGATTTAAATTTACGGCTTCAGGTAAAATAAGATATAAAAAAGCAGGGAGAAGACACTTGTTAATAGGTACATCAACATCAAGAAAGTATAGATTAAGAAAAGAAGCTTTTGTTGAAAAAGCAAATGTTAAAGAAGTAAAATTAAATCTTCCATATGGAAGAGATTAAAAATTCTAAAAATAGGAGGTGTGAAATCTTATGGTAAAAATATATTATGATCAAGATGCAGATTTAAACATGTTAAAAGATAAAACAGTAGGTATAATTGGTTATGGTATTCAAGGAAGGGGACAAAGTTTGTGTTTACGAGAATCAGGTGTAAAAGTAATAGTAGCAGAACTTGAAGGGACACAAAATTATCAACAAGCAATGAATGACGGTTTCCAGGTGTTTACAGCAGAAGAAGTTGCTAAGCAAGCAGATATAATCCAGATTTTGACCCAGGACCATGTCCAAGCAGAAGTTTACAAAAAATCGATAAAAAAACATTTAAAACCAGGTAAAGCATTATGTTTCTCTCACGGGTTTAATATACATTTTAAACAAATCAAACCATCAAAAGATATTGATGTTTTTATGGTAGCGCCAAAAGGTCCTGGTGCGTTAGTATGGGAAATGTATAAAGAAGGGAAAGGTGTCCCAGCACTAGTTGCTGTGTATCAAGATGTAACTGGTAATGCTTTAAAGTTAGCATTAGCCTATGCAAAAGCAATCGGAGCTACACGAGCAGGAGTTATAGAAACAACATTTAAAGAAGAAACAGAAACAGACCTTTTTGGTGAACAAGTTGTTCTTTGTGGTGGTGTTTCAGCATTGATACAAACAGCGTTTGATGTATTAGTAGAAGCAGGTTATCAGCCAGAAATAGCTTACTTTGAAGTTTTACACGAACTAAAACTTATTACAGATTTGATATATCAATATGGTATCTCTGGAATGAGAAGAAGAGTATCAAACACAGCCTGTTACGGCGACTTAACTCGTGGTCCTCGTGTGATAAATGAAAAAGTTAAAAAAGTAATGAAAAAGATATTAAAAGAAATACAAACTGGTAAATTTGCCCGTGAATGGATTAAGGAAAACAAAACTGGTAGAAAAAAATTTAACGAACTTTTAGCAAAAGGTGACCAACATCCGATAGAAGAAGTTGGTAGAAGAATTCGTGAGATGATACCTTGGATGAAAAAATAATCTTTTTGTTGAAAAAAATTTTTTCAATTACACCGTTTCTTATCTCGAATTAGAAGATCCCGAGGAGAAACTATATTTTTATAACTAATGATTAAAGAAGGGAAAAAAATAGTATACATTTTCTTCGTTATAAGTGTAGTTCTTTGGCTATTAAGTTTTTTAGTCAAATTTTTACTACCTATAACAATAATTTTTTGCTTAATTACCATTTTATTAATCAATTTCTTTCGCGATCCCAACCGTATTGTTAAAAAAAACGATTCAGTGTTATATTCCCCTGCAGATGGTAAAATTTTTGATATTGTAGAAACAGGAAACACCTATTGTGTAAAAATATTTATGTCAATTTTCAATGTGCATATTCAACGTAGCCCAACTGACGCTGTAGTTAAAAAAATTGAATATAAACAAGGAGAATTTATTCCTGCTGGGAAAAAATATTCGGATATAAAAAATGAACAAAACATTGTTGTTCTTCAAGATCAAGATCAAAATGAATTTATAATTACCCAAATAGCTGGTATCTTAGCAAGACGTATTGTTTGTTGGGTTAAAGAAGGGCAAAAAATTCAACAAGGCCAAAAAATTGGAGCCATACTTTTAGGTTCACAGGTAAATTTTGTCTTTCCGAAAGATAAGTTTAGATTATTAGTCTCAAAAAACCAAAAAGTTTTTGCAGGTACAACAACAGTTGCTGTAAGAGTAAAAAAATAATTTATGATTACAAAAGTTTATTTATTTCCAACAATTTTCACAGCAGCAAACATGTTTTGTGGTTTTTGGTCAATTGTTTTAAGTATCAATGGCAAATTTGTACCTGCTAGTTGGTTAATAATATTAGGAATAATTTTTGACGGTATAGATGGTTTAATTGCACGGTCAAAAAATATATCTTCAACACTTGGAGCTGAACTTGACTCTTTAGCTGATTTTATTACATTTTGTATTGCACCGATAGTTTTGGTTTGGCAATTAGTTGGATATAGATATAGTTTTTCAGGTATAATGATATGTTTTTTGTATGTATTTTTTGGAGCATTAAGATTAGCAAAATTTAATGTTTTTTCTTTTAAAGAAAGAAACGAAAAAATAACATTCTATGAAGGTTTACCAACTCCTGCAGCTGCTGGTATAATCGTTTCAATAATATTGTTATTAAGTATATCAAGTGGTTGGTCAGGTATTACTAAAAGACATTTGACATTTTTAATAGCTATTGTACCTATATTAGAAAATTTTCTTCCTGCTTTTATTTTGGTATTATCTTTATTAATGATAACAAAATTACGATATCCTAAAATGAATAATATAGGACTTACAAAAAAAGTATCACTAAAAGTTTTAACTATTGTAATAATTACAGTTTTGTTAATTTTTTCATACCCAGAAATTTCTGTATTTCTAATCTTTTCAGCTTATATTCTTTATGGTATTATAGAATATTTTGTAAGACTTTACAAAATGAGAAAAGCAAAAAAACACTATAATGTTGATGAAAACAGAACTTGATAATATAAAAAAAGAAGTTGTTGAGGCATATAATTATCTTCTTAAAAACAAACTTCTTACAGGTTTTGATATAAATATATCTGTTCGTATTGGAGACAACAAAATCTTAATAACACCACAAGGAAAACAAAAAATAAATCTTACTCAAGAACACCTTGTTGTTATTGATATTTATGGGAACAAACTTGATGGCGTAACACAACCTTCAGGCGAGTGGCGTATTCATACTGTAGTGTATCAGAATAGAGACGATATTAATGCTGTAGTCCATACCCATCCTGTCTATTCAACAGTTGTTGGTATTAGTGGTCTTAATATAAACAAACCGTTGTTAGCAGAAACACTAGTTTATTTTGAAGGTATAGCACAAGTAGAATACGCAACTTTTTATACTGAAGAACTTGCAAAAAAATTAAAAAAATACTTACCTCACAACGATGTTTTTATTTTAAAAAATCATGGATTAGTAACTATCGCTGAAGATTTACAAACAGCCGTTATAAAAACAGAGAAATTTGAATATTTATCAAAAATTTTTTGTCTTACAAAAATTTTAGGTAAACAACGGTTTCTTACTAAAACACAGGTTAAAGAAATAAAAGAAGTATTGAAAAATTTACCAAACAATTGATTTTTAAAAATTTTTGTTGTAAAAAAATATTTAGTTTCTAATTTTCCCAGCAGGAGGTAAATTACTATGGGCGCGTTAATAGGTGGAATAATAGCAGTAGCGATAGGTGTATGGTTATGGATTATGTGGCCAGGACAAGCTATTGTTTTGCAAGGTAGTATACCTATAATGTTGATTGCTGCAGGACTTTTAGCAATTATTGCAGGAATTACTTCAATAAAAGATACTATTGAAGCAAAAAAGCTTGAGAAAGAAGCTCAACAACAATCTAATTCATCGTCGTCACAACAATAAAAAAATAAATTTTTGTTTATAACATTTATTTATCTTTTACCTTACCAAAACAATAATTATAGGTAGAAAAACTTTTTTATACTTATCTATTGACAATACATTTTTTATTTTATAAAATTGTTCAAATTTTGAACATCTGTTGTAGAACAAAGAATAATCACGTAGATTGAAACAGATGAAAAAATGCTAATGTTACTAATATATCATTGCGATCCCGTTTTAGAGACAGCTGAAAAACCCACTTTTTTTGTCATTGCGTGCGTCAGCGAAGCAATCTCGTAGTTAATAGATTGCCACTCCCGCAAATTGCGGGATCGCAATGACAAAAAGTAGCCCTTACGAGTATTTTTTCCTTTGTCATTGCGAGGAGTCCCACAACTTGCGGGACGACGAAGCAATCTAATTACATAATAAACACTTACATATAATAAACAATGAACAATACAGAATTATTAGATAAAGAATTTCTTGTAATAAAACAGATTTCAGAAAACCCACAACTTGATCAGAGAACAATTTCACAACAAACCGGTCTTTCGTTAGGTCTTGTCAATTTGATAATAAAAAAACTTGTCAAAACTGGGTATATAAAAATAAAAATGTTAAATGGTAAAAAAATAGAATATATTTTGACACCGAAAGGATTATCAGAAAAAATTAAAAAAACATATAACTATGTTTTAAAAACAATAAATTATTTTTCTGACACAACTGAAAAGATAAAACAAGTTGTCTTTGAAGAATACAAAAAAGGCAAAGAAGAATTTTATATTCTTGCTGACGATGAAATTTATAAAATAATAGAATTTTGTTTCAAGGATTTATCTATAACCGATGTGAAATACAAAAGAATTTCAAAAATACCCAAAACAACCAAATCAACTGCTGTATATCTTGTAGCAACAGAAAACAATGTTTTCAACAATACAAAAAACATAATAAATTTACTTCAATATTTTTAACTAAAGGATCAAACTTATGCCATACAACTGGTCAGTAGACGAAAAAAAATTTAAAAAAGAAGACCCAAAAGCATACAAAATCTGGCGGATACAACAAATGATAAACTATGGTTTAGCAGGCGAAAAATTAGATGAAAAAGAAGTAAGAAAGTATTGGAAAAAACTTTTTATGGATGAACCAACAAGAAAATTTTTAGAATTATTATTATGGAACAGAAAACCAAAATTTTAACACCACAACAAAAAGAATTTTTAGACATAGTATCTGAAGATAAATATTTATGTAAGAAGTTTTATCTAACAGGAGGTACACCACTTTCAGCATTTTATCTTTATCATAGAATCTCTGAAGATATTGACCTTTTCTGTGAGGAAGAGATAAATTTATTACCTATAAGAGCATTTTTAGGTAAAGTTCAGAAAAAATTAAAGTTGAAAAAAATTGATCACAGAGAATGGAAACAATTTTTCATAGATTACGCAATATCGTTAAAAAAACAGATATTTAAATAATCTTTGTGATGAAGAAAAAATCAAAAAGGATGACAGGTTTTTATTATAATATAATATGTAGGGCACGGCTTCAGCCGTGCAAATTTATGACAAACTTTTTACACCACATAAAAACCAAATTTTTCGCTACAGAAACAAAAAAACGTTTGGCTGAAAATTTTTTATCTTTGTCTATATTACAAGGTTTAAACTATATTTTACCACTAATAACTTTACCATATTTGGTAAGAGTTTTAGGCCCTGAAAAATATGGCTTAATTGCCTTTGCTCAAGCATTCATTGGATATTTTATGATTTTAACAGATTATGGTTTCAATCTTTCAGCAACAAGAGAAATATCAATAAATAGAGAAAATAAACAAAAAGTTTCTGAAATATTTTCTTCTGTTTTGACAATAAAATTTTTTCTTTGTATATTAAGTTTTCTAATTTTAGTTTCTCTTTTATTCATCCCAAAATTTAAAAAAGATTGGTTGGTTTATGTTTTTACTTTTGGTATGGTTTTAGGTAATGTTTTTTTTCCTGTTTGGTTTTTCCAAGGTATGGAAAAAATGAGGTATATAACAATTTTGAATATAATTGCTAAAAGTATTTTTACGATTTGTATATTTATATTTATAAAAAAAATGTCTGATTTTGTGTATGTTCCTTTAATTAATTCTTTAGGATATTTAGTCGCTGGTATGTTAAGCCTAAGAATTGTCTTTATAAATTTTGCTGTGAAATTTGTTATTCCGTCTTTGGGAGGTATAAAACACCAGCTAAAAGAAGGTTGGCATATCTTTATATCTACCGTTGCTATAAGTTTGTATACAATAAGTAATACATTTATTTTAGGTTTGTTCACAAACAATACTATTGTAGGTTATTACGCAGCTGCTGAAAAAATTATAAGAGTAATTCAAAGTATGTTAACTCCAATTTCTCAAACTGTTTATCCTTACATAAGCAAACTCGCAAGTGAATCTAAAGAAAAAGCATTAAATTTTATAAAAAAATTGCTGAAAATTATAGGTCTTGGAAGTTTTATAATTTCGTTTTTAATTTTTATTTTTTCTTCCCAAATTGTTTATATTCTTTTAGGTAGTCAGTTTCAAAATTCTATAATAGTTTTAAAAATTTTAGCATTTTTGCCATTTATAATTGGGTTAAGTAATGTTATGGGTATTCAAACAATGTTAACCTTTGGTATGAAAGAAGTTTTTACAAAAATAATTATTTCTGCTGGGATAATTAATATATGTTTAACTTTGTTACTTACTCCAATTTTTTATCATATTGGGACTTCTGTTTCAGTATTATTAACAGAAATTTTTGTTACTTTTTCCATGCTTGTTTATCTAAGAAACATTCTATTTAGAAGAGAGGTTGAACATGCAAAATAATTTTATTTTAGGAGCAGGAATTACAGGACTTACTGCCGGTATTAAAACTGGTAAGAATGTATTTGAACAATCTATTATTCCAGGTGGTATATGTGCTTCTTATTATGTGGATATTAAAGGCAATAAGTTCTATCATCGTATGAATGAAGAAACATATCGTTTTGAAATAGGTGGCGGGCATTGGATTTTTGGTGCTGATAATGGAGTGTTAAAATTTATAACTTCTTTTGTTCCTGTTAAAACCTATAATAGAAAATCAGCAGTATATCTTGTAGATTTGGATTTATATGTTCCTTATCCTTTACAAAATCATCTTTATTATTTGCCAAAAGATATAAGAGAAAAAGCAGCAGATGAAATTATAAAGAATCTGGATAAAAACATAGAATCGGTCTCCACCATGGCAGATTGGCTTGAATTAAATTTTGGTAAAACTTTATGCGAACTTTTTTTCTTTCCATTTCACCAACTTTATACAGCAGGATTGTTTACAGAAATAGCACCTCAAGATAAATTTAAAACTCCAGTAAATAAAGAACTAATTTTAAAAGGACTTAACGAAGAAACGCCACCAATTGGCTATAACGCTACATTTGTTTATCCACAAAATGGACTTGATGAGTTAATAAGAAATATTGAAAAAAGATGCAATGTCCATTACAACAAAAAAGCAGTTAAAATAAATTTAAACCATAAAGAAGTTCTCTTTGAAGATGGTAGTGGAGTTAAGTACGAAAAAATAATTTCAACTTTGCCATTAAATAAAGTTATTCAGATGACAAACATTTCTTTTGATGATGTTAAATTACCTTATACCTCTGTTTCTGTAATAAACATTGGAGCAAAAAAAGGAGAAAAATGTCCTCAATACCATTGGATTTATATTCCTAAAAGTAAATCAGGTTTTCACAGAGTTGGATTTTATAGCAATGTAGATAATTCATTTTTACCTTTATCTGCAAGAAAAGATAATAATAAAGTTAGTATCTATGTAGAAAAAGCATACAAAGGTGGGACAAAACTTTCAGATGAAGAAATAAAAAATCTATGTGAGAGTGTTGTTAAAGAACTGCAAGATTGGAAGTTTATAGAGGAAGTAGAAGTAGTTGATCACAACTTTGTAGAAGTTGCCTATACTTGGAAATATCCTGATTACGATTGTATAGAAAGAGTGATAGAAGAACTTAAAAAATATAATATTTATCAAACAGGAAGATATGGCAAATGGAAATTCCAAGGTATCGCTGAATCTATAAAGGATGGGGTGAGTATAAACTTATGAATGTATGTAAAAAAATAAAAAAAGTTGCTCTTTTAAGTATTGAAAATGGAATATCAAAGTCAAAGGGAGGTCCTACACGAGTAATATATAATTTATTAAAAGAACATCAAAATGATACAAATAAAATGATAAAATTGTTTGCTGTTTTTTCGAAATTAATCGTGTCTTATTATTATGACAACACAGTAGAAGAAAAAGTTGGTAATAATAATGTTTCTATTATTAGGAAATACTTGAGAAAAAATATGCCTATTTACATCTTTGTTTCATGTTTAAGGTTAATTAAAAATTTTTATAAACTTTATAGGCGTGAAAAAAATTTTGATGTTATAAATGCCCATGATGTAATTTCTGGATTCTTATATTTAATTTTTTTTAAGAGAAAAATAAGAGCTCCTCTTGTTTTAACAATTCATTCCAAGGGAAGTTTCACTAAAAGAGAACTAATTGCTCAAAGGTTTGTTAAAAATTTATTTATGTTTGTGGAGAAATTTACTGTTTTAAATTCTGATATGATTATATTTCCAAGTAAAGGGGCGTTTGAACATTTTTCTGAAGATATAACTGAAGTAAGAAAAGTTTTATACAAAGTTAAAATAATAAATAATGGGATAGATGTAAATGAGAAAAATTATTACGATGAAGAAGGAATTAAATGGATTTTAAAAAAAGTAGGACAAAGAGATATAATTCTTTCCGTAAGTCCTTTGGTTGTAGAAAAAGGAGTTGATATTTTGATAAAAGCTTTTTTAAGTCTTAAAGAAGAGATATTAGAGAAGACATATTTGATAATTATAGGTGATGGGCCAGAATATTGTAATTTGATAAGGTTAATTGAAAATTATAAACGAGATAATTTACTTATAATTAATAAAGTACTTCCTCACAAAGATATAATTTCTTTAATGAAAAAATCAACGATTTTTGTTTTACCTCATAGAATTTCTATATTCGATTATGTCTTAGTAGAAGCAATGTTGGTTAAATTGCCAATTATTACTACAAAAGTTGGAGGGAACTTAGAAATATTTGTGGAAAACAACTCTGTTTTGTTTGTTGAAAAGGAAGATGTTGAAGGATTAGCTAACGCTATAACTTATTTATTGGAAAATAAACAAGAAAGAGAAAAAATTGTGAATATTGCTTTCAATCTAGTTGTTTCAAAATTCACTTTGAAGGAAATGTATAAGAATTATTGTGATGTGTATTCAAAAATAGTATAGCAAAACAAAATTAAATAATATCAAACTCAAGAAAATATCTTTTAATAATCACTATTGGTATAACACATAAAAATAGGAAGGAAGTTTTCTGTGAAAATAGCAATAATAAAAAATTTTTATGAACCTTATAATATTGGTGGGGCTGAAGGGACAACTAAATTTGTTGCAGAAAGTTTAGCAAATAAAGATATTGAAATAGTTGTAATAACACTTCACAACAGGAAAAAAAACGAGGTGGAAATAAAATCTGATAGATTAAAAATTTATCGTATTTATCATCATAATTTTTATCTTCCTTATCCTATTGAGAAGAAAAGATTTTTCTTGTTAAAGATATTTTGGTGGATTCTAAATTTGTGGAATCCGTTTATTTTTTTTAAATTAAAAAAAATTCTAAAAAAAGAAAAGCCGGATGTGGCCCAAGTACATAATTTTTATGGCTTATCTCATTCTATTTTTTCTGCAGTGAAGTCCCTGCATATACCAGTTATTTTTTTTGCTCACGACTTTTATTTAGTTTGTAAAAATTCAAGTTTTATGAAAAAAGGAAGATTATGTAAAAATTTATGTCCAATTTGTGCATTATTTATGTTTTATAACAGATTATTTGTTAAGAAAATAAATAAATTTTTCCTTTTATCGTATTTTTCTTATGAAGTATTTAGAAAATATCACAAAATTCCAAAAGATAAAGTTTTTATAAAACATAATGCTTGTAGAGTTCCAGTTGAAGAGATACAACAAGCAATGGAACATAGGAAAAATTTACAACAAAAAAATTTTATACAATTTAACTATGAA
>Ga0080004_1152093_pt1 | contig 24849 bp, 23 predicted proteins | sample WasSprMetagenome_FD_69207 | JGI IMG/M metagenome (GOLD analysis project Ga0080004, IMG submission 69207) | Sulfidic aquatic microbial communities from Washburn Spring, Yellowstone National Park, USA - WS (SPADES assembly) (version 2) | ecosystem: Environmental > Aquatic > Thermal springs > Hot...
GGTCCGTGAACCACCTGAGGGCGGCGCTGCCCGCTGTGTGGAGGACGCAGATGTTGGCCACTGTGCCCGTGACGACGAGGTGCTTGACGCCGTAGGCCCTGAGGAGGTCCTCGAGGGGTGTGCCGTAGAAGCCGTCGTACCTGGTCTTCTGGACCACGATGTCGCCGGGCTGGGGCTTGAGCTCGTCCACGATCTGCCAGCCCCAGGTCCCGTGCCTGGCGTGCTCGCCCCAGATCTGGAACTCGGGGTCTCCCTCGTAGTGGGTGTCCTGGGTGTAGAAGACCCTGGCGCCGCTCCCCCGGGCCCTGTCGAGCAGCCTCCTGATGGGCTCGATGGTCGCCGCCGCCGAGGGGACGACGAGCCTGCCGCCGGGCTTCACGAAGTCGTTCTGCATGTCCACGACGACCACGGCTGCCTCCCTGGCCGGGAGCTCGACAGCCTCCGCGACCGGTACCTCGGGGACCTCCACCCTAACCCCTCTGATCATCGCTTACCCCGCCGCGCCCGCCCGGAAAAGGTTTGCGCACGGCCAAGCAAAGCAGATATACCAGTCCGCCTCGCACTTGAGGAGGATGCGCGACGAGCCGATTAGGGCGAACGTGAGGAGGCGGGCGGAGATGATAATAGCTATCTCGAAGGGAGGTGTTTCGCCGGAGCTGGAGGAGGCGGTTAGGCTCGTGAGGGAGGGGTTCGGGGCGAGGTATCCCGAGACCTAGCTCTCCACTCGCGGCTTCGCGCCTGGCCTCCCGGCGGCGCGGGCGGTAAGCTTAAGGTGCGCCCGCAACCTGTAATCTCGATGGAGGGCGCTACGAGGAGGGCTGGGAGGCGGATCAGGTTCATCGGCTACCTGAGGCTCACGGGGCGGAGGGTGAAGTACGTCAGGGTGGAGTGAGGCTGTCCGCGCTAGGATTCGCGTGACTGGGGGTGTGGGGTCTGGGCTTGCTGGGCTGCTGAGAGAAAGGATTGGCTTATCCCAGGGGTGGGGCTAGGCTTTCAGCGCGCCCGTTAGGTAGCCTCTTATGAGGTACTTGCCCAGCAGGAAGTAGAAGAGCATCACTGGGAAGGCGTAGAGGAAGGTCCCCGCCATCTGGGTGTTCCACTCGGCCGCCGTTGTTCCGAGGAGGTTCGCGAGCACCACGCTGGCGGGCTGGTTTGCGCCCTTGGTGAGGATGAGGCCGAAGAGGAAGTCGTTCCAGATGCTGGTGAACTGGAAGACGGCTGTGACGACGAAGGCTGGCCAGGATATGGGGAGGACTACGCGGGCGTAGATGGTGGTCTCGTCCGCCCCGTCGACCCGCGCGGCGTCGATGAGGCTCTGGGGCACCTCGTCGAGGAAGCTCCTGAAGAAGAGGGTGCAGATGGGTATGCCGTAGGCTGTGTGCACGAGGGTCATGCCGAGCAGGGTGTTGTAGACGCCGAGCCTGCTGGTGACCATGATGAGGGGTATGGCGACGGCGTGGTAGGGGATGAAGATGCCGAAGCTCAGCAGCAGGAAGACGACGTCGGAGTGCTTGAACCTGATCTGCGAGAGGAAGTACCCGTTGACGCTGCCGATGAGCGTCGAGAGGATGGTCGCGAGGACTGTGAACACCAGGCTGTTGAAGAGCCCCTGCCTGAGCGCCTCGAAGGCCCTGGTGAAGGGCACGAGGGTGGGCCTCGAGGGGGGTACCACGGGCACTGTGAGCCTGGCCTCCAGGTCGTCCTTGAGCGCCGTGGTGATCACGGACCAGAAGGGGAGGAGCCAGAGGAACGAGAGGACGCAGAGGATTGCCACCGCTGCCGCCTCGGCCTTCCTCACGCCCATCACCTCCTCCTGAGCGAGGACGCCAGGTAGGGCGCGACCACCGACACCACCATTGCGAGCAGGATCGTCGCGAGCGCGGCGCCGTAGGGGAAGTCCGTCTCGAAGAAGGCGCGCCTGTACATCAGCAGGGCGAGGACGTACGTCGAGACCCCGGGCCCCCCGTTGGTCAGGACGTAGATGAAGTCGAAGGCCTTCAGCGCGAAGACCATGAGCACGACGAAGGACGACAGGAACCACGGCTTCAGCTGCGGCAGGATCACGAACCGGTACACCTGGAGGGTGGTGGCGCCGTCCACCCTGGCAGCCTCGAGGTGCTCCACGGGCACGGACTTGATCCCCGCCAGGAAGACGAGGGCTGTGTACCCCGAGAACTGCCAGATGAGCGCCAGGATTACGCTGTAGAGCGCCAGGCTGGGGTCGCCGAGCCAGTTCACCCTCACGCCCGCGAGCATGGAGAGCAGGGAGTTCGCAACCCCGAAGGTGTAGTTGTACATCCAGGCCCACATGGCGCCGGTGACGACGAAGGATAGGGAGAAGGGCAGCAGGAACAGCATCCTGAACGCGCTCTCGAGCCTCTCGGAGACCGCGCTCATGAGCACCGCCAGGAGGAGGCCGACCGCCATCGAGCCCGGGATGAAGAGCAGTATGAGGAGCGCGTTGTTCCTCAGCGAGACGTAGAACACGGGGTCGTTGAGAGCCTTCCTGTACTGCTCGAGCCCCGCGAGCTCGTAGGTTATCGCGAGCCCCCTGCTCTGGGTGAAGGAGAGCAGCACGTTCCACCCTATGAGCGCGTAGATGAAGAAGAAGGCCACGGTGACGAAGAGTAGGAAGAGCAGCGCCATCACATGCCTACCGCTGATGGCCACTTCGCCCACCTCGGGAGAAGGGGAGAAAAAGACCCATTTAAATGAGCTGGTGGCTCAGCCCGTCAGCTTCCAGGTCTTCGTGTAGTCGGCCTTCGCGGCGTTGATGGCGTCGATGATCGCCTTGCAGGCGGCGGCGACGTCCCTGTCCGTGGCGAACTTCGAGGCTATGTCGTTGAAGGCGCTGGCGAACTTCTCGGGAGCCCCGCTGCCGTGCACGATGCTCGGGGCCATGTACTTAGCAGTCCTGAAGTCCTGGATGGCCTGCCTCTGGTAGGGGCCGTAGGGCGTGATGTCGCAGTCCACGCGCGCGGGGATGGAGCCCTTGATCGGGTTGAAGGCGTTCTGGCCCTCGCAGCTGCCGACCACCTTGAGCCACTTCACAGCGTTCTCAGGGTGCTTGGCGCCCCTGGGCAGCTGGAAGGAGTCCGAGACGATCATGAAGATGCCCTCGGTGCCGGGTGAGGGCATCGCGCCGTAGTCCACGCCGAAGGTCTTGCCCGCCACGTAGAACTCGCCGTTAGCCCAGTCGCCCATGATCGTGAAGGCCGCCTCGCCCCTGATCACCTTGGCGACCGCCTGGTCCCAGGTCAGCGAGGCGTAGTCGGGGTTCACGTACTCCATGTACCTCTTCATGATCTCGAAGGACTTCACGAGCCTGGGGTCGTTCGGGTTGCTGAGCTTGCCGTTGATCAGGTCCTGGTAGAAGTCCACGCCCTGGCTGAGGAAGATCTGCTCGATCGCGTGGGCGATCTCCCACTTGCCGATGCCGCCCATCGCGATGGGGTACTTCATCCCCGCTGCCCTCAGCTTCTCGCAGGCTGCGAAGAAGCCGTCCCAGGTCTTCAGCGTGCTGGGGTCGATGCCGTACTGGTCGAGGACCTTCTTGTTGTACCAGAGCACGTTGGCCCTGTGGATGTTCACCGGGACAGCGTAGTAGTGGCCGTTCCAGTTCGCCATGTCCTTGATGACCGCCGGGAAGGCCTGCTCCCAGCCCTCAGACCTCCAGAGGTCGTCGATCGGCTCGAGGTAGCCGGCGTCGATGTAGGGCTTCATCTCGTAGCCCAGGTGCATCTGGAAGGCGTCGGGGGCCTCGCCGGCGGCGACCATCGCCTTCATCACGGCCTTCATCACGTAGCCCGCGCCGCCCGCCACGGGGCTCTGGATCACGCCGACGTCCGGGTACTTCTTCTGGAACACCTCGACGAGCGCGTTGATAGCCGCCTTCTCGCCGCCGGAGGTCCACCAGTGGTAGATCTCCAGGAGGTTGGCCTTGGGCTTAGCGGGCGCGCCCGCGCCCGCGAGGAAGTAGACGGCGAGGCCGACAACCACAGCCGTAATGACAACCGCGATGGCGACGATAGCTGCTGTCGGGAGACCCTTCTTCTGCGGGGTTGTCATCGTGCATGATGCACAGTTCTTAGTTATAAGCTTTTCTGAGTTCTCCCTTTTATTTGCAGGCATCGAGCAACGGCTCCTAATAAACGTAATGCTTCTGTATAGTTTACATAGGGGAGGCGTGAAGGCTCCGCGAAGCTGTGCGGAAGGTAAAGAACCCTGGTTGGTTTCCTCCCAGAGGGATTCCTCACTTCTGCTGCTTCTCCCCCTTCTCCTTCTTCTCGGTCTTGGACTTTCTCTTGCAGGGCATCGACAGGGCTAAGGGTTAGAGGTATAAGATGCTAACGTTTGGCAAGAAGATGGTGTATGGGGTTTGTCGAAATAATATGTTCGCAGTGCTAGCTGGGGGTTCTCGGCTGCGCGCGACTTGTCGCTGCCTGCACGGCTTTGACGAGCGCCTCCGCGAGGTCTGAGGCTTGGGCGTTCCAGAGCCTGTGGTAGAGCCCTCTCCTGGCCAGCAGCTCCTCGTGCCTGCCGACCTCGACTACCTGGCCGTCGCTCATCACGTAGATGCGGTCCGCGTTCCTCACGGCGGCCAGCCTGTGGGCTATGACGATCAGCGTTGCCTTCTCCTCGCGGACGATCTTCTGGAGCTCCTGGAATATCCTCAGCTCCGTGACCACGTCGATGTTGCTCGTCGCCTCGTCGAGGACGAGGACGCGCGGCCTCGAGACTATGGCGCGCAGCAGCGAGAGGAGCTGCCGCTGGCCCTTGGAGAGGTTCTTCCCCTCCTCCACGACCTCGCCGTCCAGCCCGCCGGGGATGCTCTCGATGATGCTGCGGACCCCGAGCCTGTCCACGAGCTCCTCAACCTCCCCCCTGGGCGCCCTCCTGCTCGCTGTTATGTTGTCGATGACCCTGCCGGAGATCGCGGAGGGCTCCTGCGGCACGTAGGCGATCACGCTCCTCAGGTACTCGAGGTCGTACTCTTCCACCGGCACGCCGTCCAGGAGGATTTCCCCAGACTTGGGCTCGTAGAAGCGCAGGAGGAGCTTGGCGAGCGTCGTCTTCCCGCTCCCCGTGGGGCCGACGACCGCCACCATCTCGCCCGGGTGCGCCTCGATGCTGACCCCCCTCAGCACGGGCACCCCATCCTCGTACCAGAAGGTCACTCCTCTGACCTCGACGTGCCCCTCCACGGGCTTCCTGAGGCTGCCGCTGGTCTCCTGCTCGAGGCTCAGGAGCTTCACCACCCTCTCGGCGGACACGAGGACGGACTGGAAGGAGTTGACGAACATGGCTAGCATCTGCAGGGGGCCGAAGAACATGTTCAGGTAGCCGAAGAAGGCCACGAGGGTGCCCGCGGTGAGCCTGCCCGCGGCGAGCAGCTTGCCACCGTAGTATATGATCACGGCGAGGCCCGCCACCCTGATCGCGGAGAGGACGGGGTTGATCGCCGAGACCACCCTGGTAGCCTCGATGTTCGACTCCATGTACGCCCTGCTCACCTGCTCGAACTCGGACTCCCTGGAGCCCCTGCGGTGGATGAAGGTCTTGACGACCGCCGCGCCGGAGGCGTCCTGCTCGACCCTCGCTGAGACCTCTGCGATCATCCTCCTCGCCCTGGTGAAGGCGGCCCTGGCCTTCCTCGCGAAGTAGAAGCTGACGCCGAACACCGCGATGATCAGCGGCAGGATGGCCAGGGAGAGCTCGACGCTCAGCGTGAACATGATGAGGAGGGCGCCGGACATGATGAGGAGGTCTGTGAAGAACTCCACGATGCCCTGAGTGAAGAGGTCGGAGATCACGTCCACGTCGTTCATCACCCTCGAGACGATCTTGCCCGTGAGCTCGCTCCTCAGCCTCTCGACCCTCGCGCCCAGGATCGCCTGGAAGAGTCTCTCCCTAAGGTCCCTCACGAAGCTCTGGCCGGCGATAGCCGTCGCGTAAACCCTGGCCACGCCGGCCGCCCACAGCGCGAGTGCCGCGGCTAGGTAGGCTAGCGAGAAGGTGAGGACCCCGCCGAGGTCCCGGGCGAGCGCGGAGTCCACGACCCTGCCGGTGAGGATCGGGAAGGCCATGTTGGCCGCGAACCTCACGAGGGCTGCGAGCAGTATCACCGCGAAGTACTTGGCGTAGGGCCTGAGCAGCGGCAGCAGCTTCGAGAGCACCTCCCTGGCCGGGGCGGTGGGCTCGGCCTCGTCGAGCCTGCCTAGACCGTGCCACCACGCCATACCTGCGCCACCTCCACCCTGGGCTTCAGCTCGGCGACTATCCTCCCGGAGTCCATCACGAGGACCCTGTCTGCGAGGGCCATCGTGCTGGGCCTCTGGGTGATCACGATGATCGTGTGGCCCTTGAGGTTCCTGGTCAGCGCGTCGTAGATAGCCCTCTCGGTCTCCGCGTCGACCTCGGACGTCGTGTCGTCGAGCACGATCACCTTGGGGCGCGCCAGCAGGGCCCTGGCGAGCGCGACCCTCTGCCTCTGCCCGCCGCTCAGCGTCACCCCCCGCTCCCCCACCAGCGTGTTGTAGCCCTGGGGCAGGCTGGCTATGAAGTCGTGGATGTGCGCGAGCTTAGCGGCCTCCACCACCTCCTCGTCCGTGGCGTCGGGCCTGGCGAAGGCGATGTTGTTCCTTATGGTGTCGGGGAAGAGGTAGATGTCCTGGTGCACTATGGTGACGTTCCTCCTCAGCGACTCCAGCTTCACACGCCTGATGTCCTGCCCGTCTATCAGGATCGCCCCCCTCTGGGGGTCTGCCAGCCTGATGAGCAGCCCGGCCAGGGTGCTCTTCCCGCAGCCCGGCGGCCCTGTAATCGCGACGACCTCCCCCGGCTTGACCTCGAAGCTGACGCCCCTCAGGACGTAGTTCTGCCCGTCGTAGCTGAACCACACGTCCCTGAACTCAACCCTGCCCTGGGTGACCCGCAGCTCCGCGGCGTCGGGCGCCTCCTCGACGTCCGGCTTCGCGCTCAGCACCTCGTGGACCCTGGAGATGGCCACCCTCGCCCTCTCCATGTTGACGATGACGAAGCCGAGCTGCGTTATGGGCCAGGAGATCATGCCCGTGTACATCGTGAATGCCGTCAGGTCGCCCACGGTGAGGCTGCCCGCGGCGATCTTCCAACCCCCGAGGAGGAGGATCACCACCAGGGCGGCATTGTTCAGGAGGTTGAGGGTGGGCCAGAGGAGCGCGCGGTACCACCCCGCCTTGACCAGCGCCTCGTTGAAGGCCTTGTTGTGCTGGGAGAAGCGGTCCAGCATGTACCTCGCGGCGTTAACAGCCCTTATGGGTATGATCGAGACTATAGTCTCCTGGAGTATTGTGGACATCCTCGCGTACTGCTCCCTCGAGATGTCGAAGAGCCGCCTTATCCTGGGCGAGAGCTTCCTGGGGAGCAGCGGCAGCACGAGGAGGACCGCGAGGGTGAGGAGCGCCAGCTGCACGTCGATCGCCAGCATGGCGGCGATGGAGAACACCACGAGCACGCTGCCCCCCAGGAACGTGGTGAGCACCTCGAAGAAGCCCTTCACCTGCTCAACGTCCCCTGTGACCCGCGCGACCAGCCCACCAGCACCCTGCCTGTGTATGAAGGAGAGCGAGAGGTCGTGGAGCTTCCTGTACAGCTCTACCCTGAGGTCGAAGGCTACGCCCTCGGACAGCCTCCTGGCGCTGACCCCCTGGATGTACGCGAAGAGCCCCTGAGCCGCCGTGAGAGCGATGAACGCAGCCAGCAGGGGAGGGAGGCTCTCCCACCTCATCGAGATCGCTAGGTCCACGGCCCGCCTGGCAACCAGGGGGGCGTAGACGCCCGCCAGGGCTGCTAGGAGCGCTGCCACGGTGGCGAGGGCGGCGTCGCGCTTGTGCCTCGGCAGGTAGGCGAGCAGGTCCCACAGCCTCATTCTATCTATAGCACCATCTAGAGATACAGAGGGGCTCTTTAAAAGCTTTGCCCTTCCGCGCGAAAAGATGACTTCGCATTCAACTGCGCGGAGAACTTAAGTGGCTTTGGGGCGTAACGGTCGGATACTCCGTGAGCGATGCTAAGAGGCACCTTGAGCTGGCTGAAAAGTACCTTGAGGAGGGGAGGGCGCTAGTAGAGAAAGATCCAATCCAAGCTTCGGAGAAGCTGTACAAGGCCGCCGAGGAGGCCGTGGAGGCGCTCGCTCTTCACCTCGGCCTGAGCGAGGTCCTTGAGAAGGTTGAGGGGAGGGGTCGGTGGACCACCACGGATCTCGAGAAAGCTGTCCTAAAAATATCTGCGAAGATCGGTAAGTGGTTCGGCGCGGCGTGGGACAGGGCGTGGGTGCTCCACGTCTGGGGCTTCCATGAGGCGAAGCTTGACAGCGAGGACGTGAAGGAGAGGCTACCGGATGTGGAGAGGATGGTGCTGGAAGCGAGGAGGGGGGTTGTGCGGTAGAAGCCGCGCTGGCGGAGCATCCCTAGATCGCGCTTTTAAATCCGGAGAATCCTGCGTTGATAAGCTAGTGACAACCCATGAAGCGCCGAGCGCATTGCTGCAAGCTCCAGGAGAAGCTCGAGTGTCTAACGGGGAAGTGGTGGTTCGCGGCTTTAGCGGTCCTTGCCGGGACGCTCCTACCGCCTGCAACTACGAGCGCGCGGCTGGAGCAATAACCGGCTTCTGGGGCATGGTGGTGATTTCGCGGAAGCTGCACCCCGGCGACTATTTTAAGCGCCGCGTGGGTTCGCAGTGGGGAGGGTTACGGAGCTGGGGGTGCCGCCTGAGCCACTCGACTTGAAGAGCAGGATCAAGGCTCTCCACAGGGAGCTCGAGGGCGTCCTGGGAGGGCGGGGCTTGGAGGCCGCGATCTGGGCTGGGATGCTCCTGCCAAGCTACCTCTGGGAGCACTGGGGAGGGGAGCTGAGCGCTGCAGGTGTGAAGTGGCAGGACTTCCTCAAGGTGCTCAAGAGGCACTCGGGGGACGTGGCCGCGTGGGCTCTGCGGGACCAGCTCTCCTGGGAGGAGCTGGTGAGGCGCCTGGCGGCGGCCCTCGGGGGCTCCAGGCAGCTCGACCTGACCTCCTTCCTCAGAGGGCCGATGCCCGGGGAGGAGGGCGGGCGGGGGGAGCCGCCTACCTCTTCACGAAGGTCCTGATGAGCTCCTCGTAGCGGTCCGGCGTGTACACGTCCACGATCTTCCCCGAGTGCATCCTCGCGACCCGGTCGCAGTACCAGGCTAGCTCGAGGTTGTGCGTCACCATGACCACGGTGACTCCTAGCTCCTTGTTCAGCTTCGTGAAGAGGTCCATCACCACCTTGCTGTTCGCGGCGTCCAGGTTGCCCGTGGGCTCGTCCGCCAGGAGCACCCTGGGCTTGCCCACGATGGCCCTCGCTATGGCGACTCTCTGCTGCTCGCCGCCGCTGAGCTGGTTCGGGTACTTGTTAGCGGCGTGCTCGAGGCCCACCAGCCTCAGCGCCTCCAGGGCGAGCTCCCTCCGCTCCGAGGGGGGTTGCCCCCGCTTCACGAGGGGCAGGGCCACGTTGTCGATCACCCTCAGGCGGGGCACCAGGTAGAAGAGCTGGAAGACGAAGCCCACGACCTCGTTCCTGTACCTGCTGAGCTCGGAGTCGCTCCTCACGGAGCTTATCTCCTTGCCGGCGACGACGACCCTGCCGCGCGTCGGCCTGTCGAGCCCCCCTATCAGGTGCAGCAGCGTGCTCTTGCCGCTGCCGCTCGGCCCCACCACGGCTACGAACTCGCCCTTCCTCACGCTCAGGCTTACCCCGCGCACCGCCTCGACCTGGTTCGGGGGCTTCCCGTAGACCTTCCACACGTCCTCGAGCACTATCTCGCTACTCATAGCGGAGCGCCTCCACCGGGTGGAGTGCGGCAGCCCTCCTGGCCGGGATGTAGGCCGCCAGGGCGTTCGCAAAGAGGGGGAGGAGGGTTGAGACCAGGAGCACGTGGGGTGTGAGCAGGGGGCGCAGCTCGAAGCCGAAGGCGGAGATCCTCGCGTACAGCGAGAGGATGAAGGAGAGCAGCGAGCCCGCTGCGATGCCGATGAGCGAGAGCACCGCGGACTCGAGGACGAACAGGATGAGCACGTCCGAGCCTGTGAAGCCGATCGCCTTGAGTATCCCGATCTCCCTCGTCCTCTGCACGACGCTGATAGCGGTGCTGTCGAAGATCCACAGGGCTGTGACCCCGATCCCCACCGCCGAGATCAGCGCTATGAAGAGCTGGAGCGCGCCGACCATCGAGACGAACTGGCTCACCATCGCGGCGGCCGAGATCACCCTTGAGCCGTAGGGGGACAGGGCCTTCACCTCCTCGGTCACCCGGTCCAGGTGGGAGAGGTCCTCGACGAGGATGATCGCTGCGGTGTAGCTCCTCGTCGAGGATACGTAGGTGTAGTAGGCCTCCGGGTCCACGAACACCATCGGGGTGGAGAAGTCGTGCCCCATCATCGAGGAGCCCGTCTGCTTGAGGAGCCCGATCGCGAACAGCTGGACGCTCTTGCCCCGGATCCTGACGGTCAGGGTGGACCCCACATCCAGGGTCTTCCTCCCGGTGCTCGGGTCCCGCCACAGGTTGTAGGAGACTAGGGCGCCGAGGCCCCGGGGCTCGGGCTCCCCCTCCTCGAGAGCCTTGCTCATGTCGCTGACGCCCAGGTACTCGGGGAGGACAGCCGGGTCCACCGCGACGAGCTGAACCGCCTGCTCACCGCTCTCGGTGTACACAGTGCCCTGGGTGATGGAGATGCCGTAGGCCCCCTTCACCCCCGGTATGCTCCTGTAGTACGCTATGTCGACGTCGGTGAGCCCGGTCGCGCCGCCGAACACTATGATGCTGTTAGCAGCTATCGTGCGCCGGAGCTGCTCGACGAAGGCCTGCTGGAAGCTCTCGCCTATCCCCAGCGCCATGCTGAGCGCCACCACAGCGACCGTGACTCCCAGCACCGCGCCTATAGCCCTGCCCCTCTTCTCGAGCAGGCTGGTGGCAGCCAGGTAGAGGTAGTCAGCCCCCCTCATCTCCTAGCCCTCCCCCGCAGGAGCAGTACTGCTAGAGCCGCGGCGGCTGCCAGCCCCGCGGCGAGCAGCAGGGGGTTCCACGACCGCGCCTCTCCCTGGCTTGCCTGCTGCGCCGGGACCGCGTTGACGAGCACCGTCCTCTCAACCTGCTGCACGCTGCCGTAGGGGTCCCTGAAGGTCGCCACCACCCTCACCTCCTGCACCCCGGGCTCCAGGACCCTGAAGGAGAACGGGACGCTCGTCAGGACCTGGGGGCTCAGCTGCCCCAGGAAGGCGTAGGGCGCCCTCACGGGGGAGAGCCCCCTGGACGCGGACACGGTCACGTTCACCGCGTAGACCGGGGAGGTGCCGTCGTTCACCAGTGTCGCGGCGACCACCACGTTGGAGCCAACCTGGGGCTGCTGGGGGATAGCCTCGACGCTGGCTATCCTCAGGCCCGCCGGGAAGAAGACCGAGAGCGTGAAGCTGCCCTGGAGCGCCGCGGAGGAGCCGCTCCCCGTGCTGTACACGACCTGGTAGCCCACAGCCTCGCTGGAGGACGCCGAGGTCGGCACCAGCACGTCGACCTCGACGACCTTGTCCTCGCCGGGCTTCAGCTCGCCGATGTCGATGAAGGAGGGGGTGATGGACAGTGGGCTCTTCTGCAGGCTGAGCAGCACCTTGACGCTGTAAAGCGGCACACCGCCCGCGTTGACCACGTGGAGCCTGAGCCTGGTGGAGGAGCCAGCTCTAACCACCGCGGGGTCCGGCGTCACCAGGACGGCCTGCCCGGACGCCACGTAGAGCGGGAGCGTGTAGGTCCTGGTGACCAGCGAGCCGGAGCAGCTCAGGTAGGAGGCGGTCACCACCAGGGCTGGGGCGGCGGACTGGGGTGCCACCGCGAGCTGGAAGGACGCGGCCTTCCCAGGGGGCAGGGAGCCCACCTGGAAGGTTAGAGGTGCTGGCGAGTCGAGTATCGCGGCCCCCTGCGCGCTGACCGTGAGGGTTAAGCGGCTGACCTCGAACCACCCCCTGTTCCCCACCTCGAGGGCCACCTGCGCCGGGGCGCCGGTGTACACAGTGCTCGGCACGGCTCTCAGCGCCAGGTCCTCACCCCAGCACGTGCTGAAGCCCAGGTCGAGCTCTGTGGAGCCCCCCTCGTGGGTGACTGTGGCTAGGCTGTCGTCCCATGTGTTCTCCCACCAGATGCGCAGCTTCGCGTCGCAGCGCGGCGCGGGCTTGGACACGTTCACCGTGAAGGCCACCACCTTCTGGGCGCCCGGCTTCCACGAGCCGAGCAGCACGGGCTGCTCCGACGTCACATTGGCCGCGCAGAGGGGCTCGAGCTCCGCCCGGGCGTTGATCAGCGTCCTAACGCCCCAGTAGGAGACAGCGACCTGGACCACCCCCACGCTGCCTGTACCGCTCGCGCTGGAGCTCTCCACGACGAAGACGAAGGTGGCGGGCCTGTAGCCAGTCCTCTGGGGGGATGCCGGCTGCGATACCAGCGGCTGCCCTAGAGCGAGCAGTGCCAGCGCTAAGGCCAGCACGGCTGCGAGGGCTAAACTCACCCTCAAGTTGATCGATATATCTCGAGATAGGGCTCTTTTTAAGCCTTGTGCAGCCCAGCGCATATATACCCGGGCCTTGCACATACTGTGCGTGAGAGGCCCTATATTCATTCTCCGCGACCCCTTGAAGTGCACAGGGTGCAGGCTTTGCGAAGTCGCGTGCTCGCTCAAGAAGGAGGGGGCTGTGTGGCCCGAGGCGAGCAGGATCCGCGTCTACGAGCTCTTCCCCGGCGTGGATGTACCCCACACGTGCGCCCAGTGCCGCGACTACCCGTGCGTCAAGGCCTGCCAGTTCGGCGCGCTCCGCGTCGACGACGTAACCGGCGCTGTGCTCGTGGACGCTGAGAAGTGCACCAGCTGCGGCAGCTGCGTGAGGGCGTGCCCCGGCAAGGTCATGAGGCTGCACCCTGGGACTGGGAAGGCCATGGTCTGCGACCTCTGCGGGGGAGACCCCGAGTGCGTCAGGGCCTGCAGGGAGGCCGGGTTCAACGCGCTGACCGTCATACCCTACGACAGGGTCTCCTACAACGTGTACTCGGTCGTGCCCGACGAGGTGCACAGGAGGCTCTACGAGACGTTGTTCGGGGGGTGAGGGGCGTGGGTACTCTCTACGGCTACGCGGGTAGGCTGCTGGAGGTCGACCTCTCGCGCGAGAAGGTGGGCGTGGTTGAGCTAGAGCCAGAGGTCCTCGAGAAGTACGTGGGGGGTAGGGGGCTGGCCGCCTACCTGCTCTGGCGCGAGCTGGGCGGCAGGTGGCGGGAGGTGGACCCCCTCGGCCCCGAGAACATCCTCCTCTTCCTCACAGGACCTCTCACCGGCTACTACCCGGGTGTGAAGCTCGCTGTGTCGGGCAAGTCGCCGCAGAGTAACGGCATCGTGGGCTCTGTCCTTTCGAGCGAGGTAGCCCTGGAGCTGCGCGCCGCAGGCTACGACGGCCTGGTCGTCAGGGGGCGGGCTAGCAGCCCCGTTTACATCTACGTCGAGGGGGAGCGCGTGGAGATCAGGGACGCCGGGAGGCTGTGGGGGCTGGGGGGCAGGGAGACGTTCGAGAGCCTGATGCGCGAGCTGTGGGGCGAGCTGAAGAGGAAGCACATGGCCAGGGAGGGGCTGACGAAGGAGCCCTCCTTCGTGTACATCGGGCCTGCCGGCGAGAACAGGGTCCGGACAGCCGCCGTGATGGCGAAGCTGGCCCACGCCGCGGGTTACGGCGGCTACGGCGCTGTGATGGGCTCGAAGAACCTCAAGGCAGTCGCTGTGAAGGGCTTCGGGCCGATGCCCCCGGCTAAGCGGCCCGAGGCCGTGAAGCTCCTGATACGTGAGGCCTGGCGCAGGCTGACCGCTAGAACCACCTTCAGGCAGTGGGGCACCAGCGCGGGCGGCTACTACTTCGGCGCTGTCACCAGCAGCGAGCCCGTCAGGAACTGGCAGGAGGAGTGGCACGCCAGCAGGAGCTTCGGGCAGCAGTACTTCGAGGCCCACTGGGTGAAGAGGTACTGGGGCGACTACGGGTGCCCGACCACGTGCATGAAGATTTCCCGCGTCCGCGGCGCGGTGACCGACGGCCCCGACTACGAGCTGCAAGCGTACCTCGGCGCGAACCTGGGGGTCTTCGAGCCGAAGTCCTGCATCTACCTGGCCAGCAGGGTGGACGACCTGGGCCTCTGCGGCATCCAGACCGGGAACGTGATGGGCTTCGCGGCTGAGCTGTACCAGAGGGGTATCCTGACCAAGGAGGATCTGGGCTTCGAGCTGAGGTGGGGCGACGCGGAGGCCTTCGCCAGGCTGGCGGAGATGATTGCCAGGAGGGAGGGCCTGGGGGACGTGCTGGCGGAGGGCGTCTACAGGGCGGCGCTGAGGATCTCGAGGGAGAAGGGCGTGGACGCCCTGAGGTACGCAGTCCACTCGAAGGGCGTGGGCATAGGCGCGCACGGGGTTAGGAGCGGGAAGGACTTCCTCCCGGACTTCTCCTACGCCGCCAGCACCCAGGGAGGGGATCACACCTCGGCGCCGGACGCCACCACCGGCTTCGGCGGCGAGCTCTGGTCGGCCTTCGCGGACTCCGCGGTGATCTGCTTCTTCAACATGATAGACGACCTGGCCTTCGACATGCTCTACGCGGTCACGGGGTTCGACATAGACAAGGAGCGCTGGACCCGCGAGCACGGCCGCAGAATCCTGACGATACAGAGGGTGGCGCTGCTCGAGGGAGGCCCCGACGTGCGCTGGAGGCCCGGGGTTGACGACGACCTGCCGCCGCGCTTCTACGAGCCACTACCCTCAGGCCCCTTCAAGGGGCGGGCTCCAAGCCGGGAGGAGGTTGCCAGGAAGAGGGCGGAGTACTTCCGCTTCATGGGCTGGGACGAGAACGGGATACCCCTCGACGAGACACTCGAGGAGCTCGACCTCGGCTTCCTGAAGCCAGCTGTGGCCAGGCTGCGAGGAACAGGCCGGGAGCACTAGCGCCGACGCCGCCGAGAACCTCTCGGTTAGACTTATAATCATGGTTTAACCAGGTATGCTGGGTGAGCCTTGGTTTTGAGGGTTGTCCTGAGGGTTAGGAGGAAGGGTGTTGTCATCCTGCCGAAGGCGCTGCGCGCAGTGGCGGGCATCGAGGAGGATGGCGAGGTTGTTGCTGAAGCCAGCCCGGGCGTGGTTGTGCTGAGGCCGCTGAGGCTGAGAGAAGTGGACGTAGACCCTGAGGCTGTCGAGAGAGTTCTCCGCGAGGAGGGTGAGGCGGAGGCGAGGAAGCTGCATGACCTACTACGTGGTTGACTCGAGCGTTATCCTGGAGAGGATCATCAGGACCTCGCCCCTCAAAGCCAGGGTGGAGCGGCTGTTCGACAAGGCGAGGAAGGGCGGGGTCGTGCTCCTCGTCTCCCTGCCCACCCTGAGCGAGGTGCTCTACGCCGCGTCGAGGATCTACAGCCTCGCGGGGGTTGAGCAGCCGAACGAGGAAGCCTACACGCTGGTGGAGTGGGTGAAGTCCAGGTGCAAGCTCGTTGCGCCCAGCGAGAGCGCCGCGCTGAGGGCTGGGGAGCTTAAGAAGATGCTAGGGCTGGCGCTTGTTGACTGCTACGTGATAGCTGTTGCGGAGGAGGTCGGCGGCAGAGCCCTGTTCCTCAAGCGGGAGCGGGAGATGCTCGGGAAGGAGAAGCTGCTGGAGCAGCTGCCCGTCGAGTTCCTGGCGGAGCAAGGCTCCTAGCGCCTCGAGCCCAGTGCCGCCTCCCACCGCGCCGGCAGCGGCCGTGCTCCCTCCTAGAAGACCGAGACCTGCCTCCCACCGTCCACTGGGATCATGGCGCCGTTGATGTAGGAGGCGTAGTCACTTGCCAGGAAGGCTACCAGGTAGCCCACCTCCTCGGGCCTGCCGAGCCTGCCCGCGGGTATCCCGGACGACAGCCTGGACAGCGCCTCCTCGTAGCTCACCCCCTCCCTCGCCTGTATGTCGCGTGCCAGCTCCTCCACTCTCGAGGTGTGGATGATGCCCGGCAGGATCCCGTTGACTGTGACTCCGTAGCTGCCGACCTCGCGCGCCAGCGTCCTGACCAGCCCGGCGATGCTTATCCTCACCACGTTGCTGAGCGCGAGGTTCGGCATGGGCTCCTTGATCGCCAGGCTGGCCAGGTATATGATGCGCCCCCACCTGCGCTCTATCATCGCCGGGAGCAGCTCCCGCGTCAGGTACACGGCGGGGTAGAGCAGCAGCCTGTACGCGTAGTCCCAGTCCTCCATGCCGAGGTCGAGGAACCTCCCGGGCCTCGGCCCGCCCGTGGAGAAGAAGAATATGTGGGGCCCGCCCACCTCCCTCGCCACGGCCGCTATTCTCTCGAGGTCCTCCCTCCTGGTCAGGTCCCCCGGTGCGACCTCGACGTGGCGGCCTGTCTCCTCGCGTATGGCCTCCCGCGCCCTCCTGAGCGCCTCGGGGTCCCGGGCGTTGATCACCAGGTCTGCCCCAGCCCTGGCGAGAACCCTGGCGACCCCGAAGCCTATGCCTCTCGAAGCCGCTGTTACGAGGGCGAGCTTCCCAGACAGGTTTATCTCGAGCGGCACGAGCGTTTCAACGCGTAGGCCTGTGATAACGGTTGCGCTGGGCACGCTAACCCAGCTGGCCCGCCAGCGAGGCGAGAGCCCTGGCAGCCTCCCGGGGGGTGGCCGGGGGTATTCCCAGCTCCAGGCACCCTGCCGCGTGGTAGGGGTCGCGCGCCACGCAGAGGGGGACTACGCCGCTGCGCAGAGCCTCGACGAGGTTGGCCAGCCTGTCGTCGAGCATCACGAACCCGGCGCCCCCCAGCCTGGAGGTCAGGTGCTCTAGCATGCGGAGCTTGCGGGGGCCGAAGCCGCTATCCCTCCCCACCACGCCCCTCACGTAGCGCAAGCCCCCTATGCGCTCCAGCACCCTGGTGGCGACGCTCGCGGGCTGCTTCGTCACGATGTACACCTGGTAGTGCTCGCTCAGCAGCTCGAGGTCCTCGCGGCTCAGCAGCTCCTCCGACCTGCCGACAGCCTCCAGCTCGAACTGCTCCACGAGCCTCGATGCCTCCGCGTACAGGGCCCTGTCGCTCCTCCAAAGCCTCTCGAGCATCTCCGTCAGCCGCTCCCACCTGCGCATGTACCCCTTCCCGATTAGGGCCCTGTACACCGCGTGCCAGTCAACCCTCAGGTCGACGACTACCCCGTCCAGGTCTAGCAGCACGACGCGCTCCCGCCTCGCCAGCGCCTCGCGGAGCATGAGGGCCCAGTGGCCTAGGTTCCTCTCGGCAGCCTTGAGCCGCGAGAGCCAGCGCTCACGCTCCGCACCCAGCCTCGAGAGAGCCTTGGCGAGCTGGGCGGCCACCCTAGCGGGGTCGAGGGGGTCTGCGTCGCAGCGGTACCCCTTCCTCGCGCCCAGCCTGGCGAGCCTGCCCCAGGCGGCGGGGACCTTGGCCAGGTACCGGAGGCCGTCGAGAACCCAGGAGAAGCCCCCCTCCCTCACGCTCAGCCGCTCGGCCAGCTCCCTGGCCTGCTCGGCGCCGTGGAGGAAGGCCTCGAGGAGCACAGCCGGGAAGTGGTACCCCAGGCTCACGGGGAGGTCGAGGCTCCCCCAGAACTTCGGGTTGAGCTCGACCAGGTAGTAGGTGCCTGTCTCCAAGTCGAGCCTGGTCTCGACCATCAGCTGGCCCGTCCACCTCAGCCTCTCGAGGATCGCCCTCCCGATCGCGTAGAGCCTGGGGTCCTTCACAGGCCCCCTCGCGGCCAGGCTGGCGCCCCCGGTGGGCTCGTACTCGATGAGCCTCTCGTGGGTGAACTCGAGCAGGGGCTTCCCCTCCGCGGCCACCGCGTAGTAGCCGCGCCCCACCCCCGGGACGAACTCCTGCACCAGGCACCTGCCCCTCCTCCGCGCCTCCTCTGCTGCGGACTCGCGGGAGAGGTGGTAGGTAGGCCTCGAGGCGTCTCCCAACCCCTTCACCACGAGCGGGGGCTCCAGGGAGCCCAAGCCCTCGAGGCTACCATCGGCGACGACCTGCCTAGGAGTGGGCACGATGCCCTGGGAGAGCTCCGGGAGCCTCGCCTTGTCGGAGGCCAGCACAACGCCCTCGAAGGGCGGGGCTACCAGCAGCACGCCCCTCTTCTCGAAGCTGCGCCTGCAAGCGGACAGCGCGAAGACGTCCGAGAAGTCCACCGGCATTACGGCGAAGCAGCCCAGCGACAGCGCTGCCTCCAGCACGGCAGCGGGCCAGTCGCTCGAGCTCCTGGTGGAGGGGTGGAGGACGCGCTCCGCGAAAACCCTGGAGTGGAGGTAGGGGTGCCTCGCGTGGAACACGCCAGCGATCCTGACCCCTAGGACCTCTCTCAGCGACTCCGCCATCGCGAGAGCCTTCCTCGAAGCGGCAGACGCCAGCAGCACGCACTCCCCGCTCAAGGGCCTCCTGACCCCCCAGCGCAGATGATTTTTAAAATCCTCTCGCTGGAAGCCCCCCGTGGACCGACCCCTACTCCTCGTGCTCACGCACGATGTCGACTGGCCCCGCCACGGCCCCCCGAGGGAGCACGTCCTGAGGAGGCTCGACAGGTTCGAGCCGGAGGACCAGAGGAGGTTCCTAGAGCGCGGCGAGAACATATACTACGGTGTGGAGCTACTCATGGAGTGGGAGGAGCGGGCCGGCGTGAGGTCCACTTTCTTCTTCCGCCCGGTGTACGACGACGGGAGCACGGTGGAGGGCTACAGCGATGTGATTGCCGAGCTCTCGAGGAGGGGGTGGGAGATCGGGCTCCACGCGAACAGCGGCGAGGACCCGGGCAGGGTGGCCGAGGAGAAGAGGATGCTTGAGGCGGTGGCCGGGAGGGAGGTTGTGAGCATGCGCGTGCACATGCTGAGGCTCAACCCAGCGGTGCTGCCGAGGTTACGGGAGGTCGGCGTGAGGCTTGACAGCAGCCTCTGCTACTCGAGGGAGGGCCCGGACCCGCGCAGCTCGGGCTGCCTGCTCTTCGGCGAGGTGGTGGAGCTGCCCATAACAGTGATGGACGCCTACCTCTTCACGTACTGGGGCGTGAAGCCCGGGAGGGTCGTGGACGTGGTGATGGGCTTTCTCAGGCTCGTCAGAGAGTCCGGGGGCTGCATCGCCACGCTTCTCTGGCATGACAACAGCGCCAGGATGAAGGGTGGTCGCGAGTACTCCAGGCTGCTGGAGGAGCTTCAAGCCAGCGAGTGGCTGGAGCCAATACGCATGCTTGACGCGCCCCGCCACCTCCAGGGGCACGGGTGCCAGTGCTACCCAGCCAGCGCGGGCCAGTAGCGCCAGACTGCTACGCACTCCAGAACTCTGCCACGCGCGGCAGCCCTAGAGGCGTGCTCCCCCACCCCCAACCACCTCTTGAACTCCTCCTCTAAGCTCTCCCTCGGGGTGATCCTCATTTTTCGTGGCGTGCTCTAAGAGGACAGCCCTGTGCACCTTCCCGGATCCAGGGGTGCGCGGGGGCCCTGGCCTCCTCTTAAGCGCGAGGCTGCTCCTCAGCCTGGAACTCGAGCAAGTCTTGCAGCTGATCAGCCCAGGTACACAGCTCTCACGTACTTTCTAGCAGCGCTGTACTGCTCTTTATCGCATGTGTACAGCGTCGCGCCCTTATCCTCAGCTAGAGCTACGTAGACGGCGTCGTAGACCGTGATCCCCTCCATCAGTGCTATTTCGAGCCCGCGCTCTAGGTAGTCTGCGGCTCTAAACACCACGAGGGCGCTGGCTATCAGCCTCAACGCCTCGACCTTCCTCCGAGCCTCCTCCGCGCTCACGCGCCCCTGGAGCACCGCCTTCCAGACAGCGTTCGCCGCCTCCACGAAGGAGTAGTCCAGCGTCGCCGCGTCAATGCTCAGGGGCACGCGCTCCCAGCCCTCCTCCTGCAGCACAACCTTGGCTATGGAAGAGGCATCAACGACTATCACGATCCTCCCTCACAGCCTTCTCTGCGAAACCCCTCTCGACGCCCCTGGTCCCCCTAAGGATGGCGATCGCCTCCTCGAGCCTCCTCCTCCTGAGCTCCTCGTCCACGCGGCGGGCTATAAACCTCCTAATCTCCTCGCTCCAGTTCACATCGAGCTTCTCCATAGCCTCCTTCAGCTCCCGAGGGATCCTAACCGTAATCACTGCCATCTGCATCTTCTGTATTACGATCTGCAATACGATGCATAATAGCTTTTCTACAGCGCTAAGCTTGCACCACGCACAAAGTTCCAGGAAAGGGGAAGCCTCGCGGGGCTCTAAGCCCTACTTTATACCAAAAATAAATATAAAGTGAGAATCGCCCTTCTCTCGGGTTCTCCTGCGCTCTGATGTAAGGAGCACACTGGCTGTGCACTAGCCTGTGGCGTGCCTCACTATGTAGTCGATGATCCTGCTGACCTCGGGGCGTAGGGGCTCTGGGAGTGCTCTCTCCTCGGCTGAGAGAAACCCTCTCAGCAGGAGGGCTCTCGCCTCCTCCTCTGTGAAGCCCTTGGACATCAGGTACTCGACCTTCTCGCCGGCGATCATCCCTATCGCTGCCTCGTGCGTGAGCTCAACCTCCTCGACCGTGGATGTGAGGGTGGGGATCGCCTCCACCCTGGACCTGGCGTCGAGGAGCACACCCATGCACTCAATGTGGCCCTTCGCGCCGCGGGCTCTTGCCTCGATCGAGCTCCTTGTGTAGACCCTGGCCCCGTCCCTGGCGAGCACCCTGGAGATGAGCTCCGCGGAGCCCCCCTCCCCCTCGATCACCGCCCCACCGCCTATGTCGTACTCGCCACCCCCCATGCTCGCGATCACGGAGACCATCTTCGCCTTGGCGCCCCTGCCCAGGTAGACCACGGGGTAGGTCTGGATGGAGGCGACGGGGCTGTAGACCACGTAGTAGCTCAGGTACTCCCCACCCTCCTCCACCCTCACAGCAGTCCTCGGCCTCACGTAGACCCCCTCGCTCCAGGCGTGTATCATCGCGAAGGTGAGCCTCGCGCCTCTGGCCACGTAGAACTCCGAGATGCCTATGTGCACACCTCCCCCCACCCCGTGGGGCACTAGGCAGCCCGTGGTCACCACGGCCTCCGCGCCCTCATCCACGTAGACAATGTTGTGGGCGAACTGCACCTCATCCCCGGTGAAGAGGCTGAGGCACGTGTAGATCGGCCAGGGCACCCGCACGCCCGGGGGCACGTAGATGTAGTAGCCCAGCTCCCCTCCGTACGCGTACGCGTGGGCTGTGTACTTGTCGGCCGCTGGGTCGACGAGCTTCCACGACAGCTCGCGGGCCAGGGGGTCCTCCCCGAGAGCCTGCCTCAGGGGCTTCACGACGACTCCAAGGGAGGCCAGCTTCCTCGCCATGGCCCTCGCGAAGACGGTCTCCCCCACCTGCAGGTAGCTCACCCTCTCAGCCTCGATCCCGACCCTCTCCCTCGCGGCCTTCTCCACGAGCGCGTCAGGCTCGCCGGCTGTGATGCGCGCCTCGCCGAGCCTGAACCTAGACAGGTCTACGTCCACGCCGAGCGGCGCAGGCTTGCCCAGGGCCCTCCGGACCCTCTCCTCCAGGGACTCCACCAGCCGCGCACCCCCGCTTAACCGCGGGCACCAGGCTTAAAAGCTCCCCGCGCAGGCCTCGGAGAAGCCGCCCCTGGCGATCCTGGAGAGAATCTCGTCGGGCGGCCCGCTGCAAGACACCCTGCCGTCGATCAGCACGTGCGCGGCAGTGCTCCTGAGCTGCTCAGCCAGCATGCGGGTGTGCGTGACCACGAGGAGCGCGGAGTTGAACTCGGCAGCCATGAACCTGAGGGCCTCGGCGATCAGGGAGACGCTGTCCACGTCCACCCCGCTGTCCGGCTCGTCGAGCAGAGCCACCTTGGGGCGCAGCAGCGCTGTCAGGAAGACCTCCGCCCTCTTCCGCTCACCACCGCTGAACCCCCTGAAGGCATCCCTGCCCATGAGGTGCTTCAGCTCGAGGAGCTCCGCGAGCTCCCCCAGGTGCCTCGAGGTCCCAAACCTCTCGGCAACCAGCGCGGCCAGCTTCTCGAGCGAGACGCCGGTGAGCTCCGGCGGGATCTGGTAGGCGAGCGCGATGCCCATCCTCGCCCTCTCGGTCGCCGAGAGCCCTGTGACGTCAACGCCCCCCAGCAGCACCCTACCCCCCGTGACCCTTACCCGGGGGAGCCCCGCGATCGCGGAGAGCAGCGTTGTCTTGCCGGCGCCGTTGGGCCCGAGGAGCAGGTGCACCTCGCCCTCCCCCACCTCCAGGCTGACCCCCTTCACCACCTCGCCACCGCCAACCTCAACCCTCAAGCCAACAACCTTCAGGACCACCCACTCACCACCCCGGGCGCGCTCGCTAGGCGAGAGCACCACCAGGCTGCGTGGTCCGCGGGATATAAAGGTGAGTTAGCTTTTACTGGCGTGGTCGGGGAGCAGGATCTGCACGATGGCGGTGGCAGCAGCCGCGGCGGAGGCGGAGAGGAGGAAGAGCTCGCGCGGCCCGAGGAGGTCGGCCAGGTAGCCTGCGGCGATGCCGACGGCGGAGCCGTACACCGAGGAGAGCACGCTCTCAAGGGCGAATAGCTCTGCCCTCTCAGCCTGGTCGCTCAGGTCCATGAGCGCCTTGCTGTAGGAGAGCCAGAAGGCTGGCCAGACGGGGATGATGAAGAAGGCGGCGAACTCCAGGGGGCTCCTGGACAGGTAGTAGCCCGTGTACAGCACCACCCAGCCGAGCCCAGCCAGCGTGAACATCCTCCTCGGCGGCAGCCTGTCCGCTAGCCTGCCGTAGGGGATCGAGGAGAGGCCGAGGAGCGTGGTGGCAGCCGCGACGACGGACCAGCTCTCGGGCGAGCCTCCGAGGTACTTCAGGTAGTATATCGCGAAGACCCCGCTGCTGATGGCGCCCGGCAGCGACATGAGGAGCCTGGCCGCGAACAACCTCCAGAAGCCCCTCGGAATCCTGCGCGCAGCGCGCCCGCGGCTCTCCGCAGGCTTCCCGCCGCCCGGCTCGGGCACCGCGGAGATCAGGGCGAGGGGGACCAGGTTGAGGAGCGCTGCCAGCCTCAGCGCGCTCCGGTACCCTAGGTGCTGGTAGGCGAAGCCGGAGAGGAGGCTGCCCGCGAAGCCGCCGAGCACGGTGAACGCGCTGTACCTGCCCAGCAGCTCACCCCTCCTCTCCCTGAAGCTCTCGGCGACCAGCGCCGAGAAGGCGGCACCCCCAGCGCTCCCCAGGAAGGCGCCGGCAACCTGCACCACGAGCAGCTGCTCCACGCTCTCCACGTAGCTCAGCGCCAGGTTCACAGCCACGCCAGTCGCCGCGGACAGCTGGACGAAGACCCTCCTCCTGCCGCTCCTGTCCGAGAGCCTCGCCCACAAGTACCCCATCACCACCGAGACGGCCAGCGGCACCTGGCTCGCCAGCCCAGTCCGCAGGAAGCTCCCCCGCGCCAGCTCGAACAGGAAGATGGAGTAGAACGGGCCCACCAGGTTGCTCGCGAAGCTCGAGGAAAGCCCGTACCCCATTACCAGCCAGGTACTCCTCCTGCCGCCCCTCATCCTAGCCCCCCTCACCGGGGCTGCTGGGGATAAAAAGCTGCAGTTCCGCGGCTGCGCAAGGCTTTTTTCATGACGAACGGGGTTTTGGTGTGGGGCAGGCTTCCCCCTGGAGCTTACCAGCGCTGCGTGAGAAGTACAGCCGGTGGGCAGTGCTCTACGGGTGGGAGGGCAATGTCCACCTCTTATCCGTGGAGATGTGGAGCCTCTCTAGAGCTCTCTCCCGCCTTCCAGTTGACCTTGGCTCTTACGAGGAGAGAGTCAGGGAGATGATGAGCAAGGGGGTTAACGAGAAGCAGATTGTAAGCTTTATCAGGAGAGAGAGGGATAGGGCTGAGAGTCTCTTCAGAAGGCTGGAGGACGAGTACCTTCTCCAAGCGGTTCAAAGCCAGCACTTCAAGAGCCTGGACGAGCTCGAGAACATGCTCAGGAGGCTGATCGAGGAGACTAGGAGAGCTAGGCCGAGAGTTTCCCTGAGCTGCATAGCCGAGAAGGGGGAAGGCAAGGTTTCGGTGGTCATTGAGAACCCAGCCCCCCTACCCATTGAAGCATCGGTGTCGCTGGAGGGGGCCACACCCCTGAAACCTGCTGCGAAGCTCAGGGTTAACCCGAGGTCGGCGGCAAGCTGGGAGTCACGCGCTCTGATCCGGGACAAGCGGGTAGCAGCCCGTGTGTCCTACAGAGTCCTCGGAGCAGACATCGAGGGCGTCGTCGCTGCCGAGACTCCGGTTGAGCAACCTATCGCTCTCTCGCAAATCTACCTGAACAAGCCCATAGACTCCTTCACCAGCCTCCCCGAGCAGCTGAAAGCACTTAGGATAACTGTCTCCTACACAATCAACGGCTGGAGGATCCTGGGGCACCTAGGAGGCGGCGGCTTCTTCCAGGTCTTCCTGGCAGAGAGGGAGGGCTTCAGAGCCGCGCTGAAGGTGCCCAAGGGGCTATGCAGAGTGGAGAAGGGTGACCTGTTATTCTTCGAAGCTGCCGAGGGGGTAGACCCGCGGAAGCTGGTCGGGGAGGAGGCAGCCATGCTGAGGAAAGTGAAGGAGGTCAGAGACAGTGAGGGCATCCTACACCTCGTGGACTTCTACGAAAGCGGCGTCGCGGAGGTTCGCACGCCGAGAGGCGTCTACGAGGTACCCTACATAGCTCTGCAGTACTGCCCCAAAGGCAGCCTCAAGGACATTGCCGAGAAAACGCGGATAAGCACCCGCGAGGCGCTGATCATAGCGCTACAAGTGGGAACAGCCTTGCAGAAGTGCTACGAGAGAAAAGCCTTCCTGA
>Ga0080004_1114472_pt1 | contig 24846 bp, 17 predicted proteins | sample WasSprMetagenome_FD_69207 | JGI IMG/M metagenome (GOLD analysis project Ga0080004, IMG submission 69207) | Sulfidic aquatic microbial communities from Washburn Spring, Yellowstone National Park, USA - WS (SPADES assembly) (version 2) | ecosystem: Environmental > Aquatic > Thermal springs > Hot...
AGTGCCCCTGAAAATGGGGATTGAAAGTCGGGAACATCCGGCGACCTTGTGATTTGGGATATGGGTTGCAGTGAAGTGCCCCTGAAAATGGGGATTGAAAGACGAGCTCGGCTGGAAGCCCAGCGATGAATTTCTCGAAAGTTGCAGTGAAGTGCCCCTGAAAATGGGGATTGAAAGTTAACACGGAGGTAAGCCACTGCTTGCCCGTGGCGGGCAGTTGCAGTGAAGTGCCCCTGAAAATGGGGATTGAAAGTCGGGAACATCCGGCGACCTTGTGATTTGGGATATGGGTTGCAGTGAAGTGCCCCTGAAAATGGGGATTGAAAGCTGAGATTTGCGGATTTGTCAATCACTTGCGCGTATGGGTTGCAGTGAAGTGCCCCTGAAAATGGGGATTGAAAGAAATGCAGAGACAACGGGTATTTCGGTAGGCTGCTAAGTTGCAGTGAAGTGCCCCTGAAAATGGGGATTGAAAGCGCAACTGTGCCAGCTCTGCCTGCCTTACCTCAACCTGTTGCAGTGAAGTGCCCCTGAAAATGGGGATTGAAAGTGGAGGGATGGGGGTACACTTAATAGTAATACCCTCCGGTTGCAGTGAAGTGCCCCTGAAAATGGGGATTGAAAGTTGTCAACGCGCTCACTTACACCATTTTCGTCAACAGTTGCAGTGAAGTGCCCCTGAAAATGGGGATTGAAAGAACCCTTCCACTTCATTCCACTTATCCGCTCACCACGTTGCAGTGAAGTGCCCCTGAAAATGGGGATTGAAAGTTTTAATTGCCTCTTGTGAAGGTGCTACCGTGACTTGTTGCAGTGAAGTGCCCCTGGAAAATGGGGATTGAAAGCCGCCGATTACGTACTTGCGTATCCAACGGTCTTCTTCATTGCAGTGAAGTGCCCCTGAAAATGGGGATTGAAAGAGCAACTCGAACAGGCTAACGCTGTAAGCCCCCGACGTTGCAGTGAAGTGCCCCTGAAAATGGGGATTGAAAGCAAGGAAACTCGACGATGCAATCGCTTTGCACCAAAGTTGCAGTGAAGTGCCCCTGAAAATGGGGATTGAAAGCCTACTGGCTCGGGGGGACGAGGGCGCCCGGGCAGCGGGTTGCAGTGAAGTGCCCCTGAAAATGGGGATTGAAAGTTCTTTTTTGGAGGTGAAGTGATGCGAGCAAACGAAGTTGCAGTGAAGTGCCCCTGAAAATGGGGATTGAAAGCGCCAGGTTGCCACCGTGAACCCGAGCGCCTCCAAGTTGCAGTGAAGTGCCCCTGAAAATGGGGATTGAAAGGTTACAAGTTGCCATTGTATCATTGAGTCTAGATATTTCGTTGCAGTGAAGTGCCCCTGAAAATGGGGATTGAAAGGTGCTATCGCTAGCTAATGTAGCGCCTCCGCTATTTTAGGTTGCAGTGAAGTGCCCCTGAAAATGGGGATTGAAAGTCCCAAACAGCGTAGTCCCAGTTGTTTATCTCAGGGTGTTGCAGTGAAGTGCCCCTGAAAATGGGGATTGAAAGTTCAGTAATTCGCAAAACCATTTATTCATTCTTCTAAGGTTGCAGTGAAGTGCCCCTGAAAATGGGGATTGAAAGTTAACCCCGATAAGTGCCAATGATAACGCTACCCAACGTTGCAGTGAAGGGCCTCTGAAAATGAGGATTGAAAGTTGCCCCTGGCACTTGCTGGCATCAGCAGAACGGTGTGTTGCAGTGAAGTGCCTCTGAAAATGAGGATTGAAAGACCCTGTTCTCCACCATGATCTCCCTCTCCTAAGTCGCAGTGGGGCGCGGGCGTCTTCTGCGAAACCCACAGCTATAAGCTCTGATGAGAGTTATTCAACTTCTTCCCATTTACCCTCGGACCCCGAGAGCAACCCTAGGGAGCCACAAGTATTTTGGCAGTTATGAAAGACCCACCGGGATGAAGGTGCCATAACCAATCCTTCCTCCAATTACACTTAGCCCCCGGTTGTAGGTATCCACTATACTGTCCGCATGCTCAGGTTTGTATTCAATTTCGATTACCGTTCCTGGAGATAGTGCAGCGTAAACAGGCTTGCGGCACTTTCTATTTTCATGAATGCTGAAGCCCGTTCCTAGTAGACAAGCGCTACCAACGATGCTTCTAATGTTCACACCAGATGGCAGGAGCTTCTCAATGGAACGGTGAAGCGGGGGATACACATAAATCCCGCTCTCGATCATCTCGGGCTTGTTAGGGGGCGGCTCTATTAAGGAGTGTGAAACTAGAACCAAAGCACACCTGCTCGCAGGGACTTTTTTGAACTCCTCTACGAGCTTGTATATCTCCCTACTATCCCGCCGTTCTATTCTTGTGATTCTCCCCTCGCCGCCCAGTTTTGCTACTCCTCCCACGTTTGGCTGGAAGTTGTGAGCCTCCATTCCAACCCAAACATCCTTTCCCTCGAAGGCTGCGAGATAATCGCGGAACCGAGCGAGGTATATCCCGCCCTCTTCAATAGTCTTCTCTTCGGACTTGAGCTTGATTCCCAGGTGCTCGAGGGTATAATCCTTCATAGGGACGTAGCTTCCCCTGTCCGTGAGGCTCTTCCAAATCTCCTTTTTCTCCTCTTCCGAACCAAGCAGGGCTTTGACAAACTCCCGGATTGCCAAGAGCTCTAAGAAACCATACGTTTTTCCGTGCTCGATTGGTATATAGGTTTTGTCGCCTGCGATCAGGTAGGGTCCCCTCAAGAAGGCACCCTCTGGGAGAGCGAGAGCATTCACAACCTCTTCCTCCCAATCCTTCCCACTTACGTCGCTAAACCTCCCCATCAATGTTGCTAGGCACCCCGCAATGGTAGACGGAGTTGGAAGAAGCAGGGATCTGGCAAAGGAGAATGGACCACGGGCTTGCGGGGAGAACTCGCCCGAACTTCTGAAAAGCATCGGTTCCGTTATCCTGAACAAGAACTCCGAGATCATTCTATCCCCCTCCTGCCGACGCTGATAATGCGGAGTGTCCGTGAGATCGCCAGGAGTAGACTATGCTCTTCATCTCTCCCAGTCATCCTTTCCTGTCTCTTTGGCTTGAGCCTCACCTTCGCCGCATTCAAGACCCTTTCCGTTCCTAGGACACCAGAGAATTTCTCAAATGTCTTGAGTTCCTCTTCGGTCACGTTTCTCTTCCACACGTCGAATACAAGACTTCCGATCTCCGGGCAATCTATAGTGCCCGCCATGTCGTATTTCTCACAGATTCTCATCAAATCGTAGATAAAGGAGTTTGATAGCTTTTCATCCTCGATGAGATTCAAAAGTTTCTTTACTGTTCCAAGGTAATCCAAGTGCTCTGGTGAAATTGACAGCACAACATGCACTCCGGCTCCTCCTCTCGATCGGTATTCGAGAAAGAGGCTGTCCTTCTCAAGCTCCATGTTGGGAGAAATCGTCTCGGTGCTCTTTGCCTCCTCTAGTCCCTCCCTCGCCCTTTCTAGTGTCAGGGAAAGGGGTGTCCTGTAATGGCTGATTATCACGCTGTAGGATCTTGAGGAGTTGCCCAGCGTGGGCAGGAAGGCTATCTTGCTCTCACCGAGTTTTATCGATATAAACGTTTCATCATCTCCTTCGCTGAAGTGCTTTCTGGTTTCTCTTACCAGCTCGAGCGCGTAAGGAACCGGGGCAATCACTAAAAGATCGTCTCCCCCCGCGTATACAACGGTGCAGGCCTCGGGAGCAATGTCCATCGCCTTCTTGGCATCTTGCAAGGCGGAAAGCATCAGTGTCCGGCTGATGGCGGAGAGAAGGGACGGCCAGAGTTTCTGTGTCTCCTCCTCGTCACGCTTCGTTTTCCTATCATCCCCCTCCCTCATGGACCGTAGCCATAGACTGGCGAATTTTCTGAACTTGTCCAGTTTCTCCTTCTCGTATTCGCCAGTTTTGCTCACAACCTCCACAAAGAAGTCCTCCTCCTTCGGCAATCCCCTGATCTTGCCGAGTTCTCCACGCAGTAGGTACCCCATGTTGTCGGCGTCCGCCTGAATCAGTGCGAAATACTTCCCACCGATGTCTTCGCTTAGGAGGTTTTCGATGTCCTGCGGTTTAAGCATTCGTAGGATTTCTGGGATAGCATCCTTACCACCTCCCACACATGGGTAGCGCACGCCGGCCTTCTCAAACTCTCCCTTCAAGATCCTTTGCAAGGGCTCTAGTTCTCCATATTTTTCTTCCAGCTTTTGACCCAACTTTGGGCCCTTCTCCTTGTCTGTGAGGTTTTCTATCAGGGGATATATCGCTTGCCAGTCCACCGTAGGTGTGCTTATTTTCGATTCTATGCCAATCGTCCACTCTAGGAATTTTTCCCTAGCTTCTGTGGCCGCAAGACGCTTCACCAAGCAGTACTGACACAGGTGCTCCCCCTCATCGAAAATCCAGCCAGGTATCTCTTCTCCCGGTTCCACACGGAAAACAGAAGGCACCTCGCCACACACAGTGCAATAGGTGAAGCTCTTTCTGCTTCTCCAGAGTTCTTCGGTCTGCCGCTGAAAGTCCACAGCCAGCAGCGCTTTAGATTTTATCTCTTCTGACTTGTGGAACTTGCAAGCCAGCTTTCTCAGAGCCAAGAAGGGATAGAAATCGCTCTTATTGATCTTCTCTTTCAAATCTGTTTTTGTCCTCTTAAGATCTTCGTGCTCCAGAAGTTTCTTGAGACACCCCTCGGCTTCTTCCACAACCTCCTCCGGAACCCTGACTATTGCACATCTCAGCGCAAGCGGGGGGATCCCGCTTACTTGCTCCAGCGCTTGCCTTATCTTCTCATTCTCGTGACACTTCTCCCTCACCAGTTGAACCAATTTTCCGTAGGCTTCCTTGTACCTTCTGACAAAGTACTCTGCCAGCTCGCTTTCACTTTCAGCTATTTTCATTTCCCCCAGCACCTCAAAAGGTGGTAGAACTAGGCGGACGGATGTAGGCAGGATGGGCATGGGTTTTTTCAACATCAAAATGTCAAGTTTTTCCAATAAATCGGTCAAACTCTGTGTGAATTCTAAATTGAGTTCGGCAATCCTCTTCTGGAGCCATCTGAAGTAAAACGGATTCCACCTGCAGGAGGGGGAGAGAAGGATGTCAGGCCCAAGCCTTTCCACAAGCTCCTCAACCAGCGACCAAGCGAGGTAGGAGCAGAAAAAGCTACTGAACCACATGTCACAAAGCTTCCTCGAGCATTCAATGTACTTCTGCACACCAGCAAGCTCAATCTGGACCAGCAAACCGCGAGGCTCTTCGCTCACTGTGAACCAGTTGGAAAAGGTCGCCGTCACCGAGAGGTGATCAAAAATGGTATGGTGAGGAACACGCGTATCCGCCGGGCTGATCGAGCATGGGTAGCACTTGTAGTACAGTGGCTCGCCGAATGCATAGAGGAGGTAGTAGAACCACTTGTACTTCTCCTCCTCTGGCAGGTCGGAGCCCCATATACTGTTCTTTATGTTTCCAATTTCTTTTACCCATCTGTGCGGGTATTCTTCATCCGGCTCTACCGGTTCTTTCGATCTCAGGCTGAAGGGGTTTACAAGCACTATTTTCTGCGGGCGAGCGCTGACAAGTGCGCTGAAGATTTCCGCAAACCAGCGATCCGCAGCGGCGGCGATGCAATCGGCGGTGCTTGCTCTGTTTGTGCAAATCTCCCCCAGCTCCAATCCAAGTTCCCTTATAATTCTCTTGCTAACCTCCTCATGCCCCATTTTCTTCCTCCCCATCACATGCCAAGCCTTGTCCGGAGGATCGTGAAGCATCGCGGCTATCTTGAGCTTGTAGATGAATATCTCTCGTGGAACAGTCTCCTCGCTCATTTCTCCCCCTCCACTAGCTCGAATACACCATATCCGGCGGAGGTTCTTGCGCCGATTCCCATGTCGATCGCTAGCTTAATAGTCTCTCTCAAAATCTCATCTGTTATCTCCTCCCTCTTATAGGCGACAACAAATCCGAAGCATGTTTCCGGGGCAATCGAAAGGTGGGAAATGGGCTTTGGTTCGTGATCAAGCTCGCCCATCAGATCGGCTGGGTAGTGGGGAGTTATGACATCTGGATAGAGCACATACCCTCCCCTGCCTGCCTCAACGGGATAACCATCCGTGAATATGAAAGCTCCAATGGTTCCACCACCTTCGGGAGATCTAGAACTGCCGAAGATTTTTTCGGGGAGAGGCCAGCCACGCTTAGGTTGAAGAGTTTCGTATGCTTTTCTTAGCGCCCCTTTGATGGTGGAGGCAGGAATTATAGGGACATTCATATACGGGTCGATTTCAAGTCCAACTTCAAAGAGATACTTCGCGAATTTTTGAGAAGCTCCAAAAAGCCCCCTGTCGATTAACTTGACGCGAATCATTTCGGACTTTCCCAGCCAGCTGTAAACATCCTTCAGTTCCTTGAGGTATTTTTTGCATTCGCTCAGAGAATTTTTCGAAAGTTTTACAACACACTCTAAATGTATTCTGTCCAGCACTTTTAGGTCTTTTAGCAACTTGGCGGCCTTTCCAACGTATTCTCTGATTTTGTGAGGATCTCTTTCCCGCTCTATCCCTGCGAGATATTGGAGGATTTCTTTTAGGGTGGGAATTTTTCTCGGCAATTTTATGCTCTGGGGTAATTCAAAAAGAGAAAGCTGTTGTAGAATTTCTCTGATTTTTCCTATTTCTTCATCCTGTATGCCCAGATTTCTTTTCTTCTGTAGTTCCAGATCTTTACCATATATTTTCAGAAGATTGTAAAGAGATGAACTCTTCTGCAAGTAGCTAAAGATATTCACTTCATACATGATAACCCCCCCTTACTCTTAGTTGTTTGGCTGTCACTGACCGTTTTGCCGAGCTTTTTATATAGGTATCAACATTTTCCCAAGCTTCGTCGAAGACCTTCTTGATATCGGGTTTAATAGGTTTAGGTTTATCTCTTCCCCTCCACATGAGGGTTTGTGGCCAGTCCTTTGAAAGAAATCCAAATTTAAGAAGCGTCCAACCGTTTTCGTCTTTTTTGAAAGGTTTTATGCTTATCGCACTAGGTCTTCTGCCTGGTTCCTTATCCTCAAAGTATCCAGTATTTCCTACTGCTCTAGGCAAACCCAATATCCATGTGTGATATCTCTCTCCAGATTCACCTCTTCTTTTCCAGTTGACTTTGAGTGTGGACTCTCCTATTATTTTTAGCAATTGTATATCATCTAGAGCGGGAACGGAGAGAAACTCAAACCTAAACACGTCGCTGTCCGTAGAAACTAGAGGAAAGGGAGGCTGTGCATGGACTGCATTCTCGGTTCGGACCTCCAAAAAAGTTCGAGCATCCTCCAGCGCCTGTCTTACAATTTCCCCAAGTTTCTCCTTAGTAGGATGTTGATAGAGCTGGCTGATTTGTTCTGCGATGTCTTGCTCTCCTTTAAACTCTTTGATTTGTAGAGCTCCAAAGCCTCTCCTAGTGATGGCACCGATGCCACCAAAAATAGAATACAGCGCGGCAGACCAGAAAATCACGCGTTTCGCTTTTTCATCAATTCCATCCTCCATTGTTCGTAAATCCAAAGTCATTTCCCAACCAGGCTTGTAGCAAGAGATCGATGGAGCCATCTGCCTGCTCCTAGTCTCGCTGGAGGAGGCCCGACCTAATCCCAGAAGGCGAATTCTGGGAACTTCCCGCAAGTCTCTCGCCTCAATTTGGGCAAAGTTGGAATAGCTGAGCCTTATGATAATTTTTGAGGATTGCCCAGTGGAGCCCATGAGTTCGCTGACCTTCTTTTTGACCTCTTCGACTATTTCTTCTCTATCTCTCTCTCCTGCATCCCAAAGGGCTCCGGCCAAGAGTGCACGAAACCACCATCGAACCGCACCTCTCACGGATGTTGGTCGGGGAAACTCGTTGATTTCGAGCTCCTCAGACCTACTTTCGGTGTTATAGCCCCCGATAAGTGCATGGGTTATCGTCCGGAGCTTCAGAGCTCCAATCTGAATCACTGCCTTATTCACCTCCGGCCTCAAATTCTGCCTCGGCGAGTTTCTTCAGCTCTAGGAGGTACGGGAGGAGTCTTCTCTTCATCAGAACAAGGCGAAGGGGTGGGCTCTCAACTATTTCCTTAAAACACTTGAGTGGCTCCATAGGACTAGAAGACAGGTGCAGGTGCTTCAATATAAGATACAAAATGGCCCCGTAGGCAAATTCTTTTTCTTCTTTTTCATTTCTACCTCTCTCGATTGGAGAACCCTTTTCGACGGCATCGCAAATCTCTTCGTATTTTCCTCCTGCTTGAGAATAGTAGTAGGTCAAGACGGGTAAAAAGTGGATTGAGAGGGAGGAGGGGGCATCTCTTACTCGTGCCCTAAAGTTACGTCTGAATTCAACGTTATCTCTAGCGACCTGCTTTATTTTACGGAAATCTTCGAGGGCGTCTCGGACCGCCCTAATCTCCAACCTTTCCATCTCACCACTTCCCCAGCCTCACAAGTCCTCTCCCTATGGTCTCGTGTCCACCCAGAATGAGGTAGCCTTCCCCCACCTTTTTCTCGAGTTTTTCCCGTAAATTCTTCCCTATTTCTTGATGTAACAGGAAAAGGCTGGCGAACAGAGAATGGGGTGGCATGTCCTCCTCTTCCCATGGTCCTTGCCTTACGACTTTTGCTGTATCATCCAGCGCCACCCTAGCCCGGCGTATAAGGCTTGTATTCACGATCTCCACGATTAAGTCATCACTAACAAGGCCGAGACGCCAACTTTCCTCAGGCAAGAACATGGATCCTACTTCCGAAACCTTCGGATCCACAACAGCTTCCAACTCGAAGTCTTCATTCAATACAATCTTTCCCTCTACCTCCAACCTTCTTTTTCCATCCTCTGACACCAAGATTTTATCACCATCTATTTCAAGTTGAAGCAAGGATTCGAATTTCTTTTGTATGGCGCTTTCGGCTACCTCAGCGAGCATTTTAAATCGTTTGAGAAGGAACGGAGACGTTACGAGAGCCCAAACCCCTCTAAGGGATCTCGCAGGTGTTGCGAGAAGGTAAGCATCGTGAATCAAAAGTTTTCCTGATTGCCCTTTTTCGCCTTTTTCGCCTTTCTGAGGAGGACTGCCGAACAATTCTTTTCTTTCCTTTTCGTCGAATTCGGGTTCATCCCTAAGAGCCCCTTTCAAACCGCTCGCTGGTATATACGGCAGGCCAAAGCCGTCTCGATCTATCGGGAGATCCACTTCACCTCTTCCTGCACCAGCACCAACGTGTAATGGAGTGATTGTCTCAATCTTGGTTAGTATTTTGTTCATTAGCATTACATAGTGAATCAGTATCCATATAAAAAAGGCTTTCGGTAAGCAGGTAAGCATTTTTGCTTAAAAAGGTTAAGTCTAAACCGAAAACGATGGGGGTTTACCACCTGAGTGGCATGGGGAGAAGCCCCGGAGCCGTAACCGTTCCCCTCACCTACGTTTACCTCCTCCTGCATCATGCGGAAAAAGGGAATAACGCCGCAGTAGATTTTTTTGGAACCTCCGGAGAGCGGGACCAAGATAAAAAAGGTGCCCCCGAGTATCTCATCGTGTTTACTTCCAAAGAAGTCATCGAACAAACCAAGCAGGGGAAAATCGAGAGTGATAAAATGAAAGACGACTGGTTTAAAACCACATCGGAATTTCCTCAGAGGGTGCCGGATTATCTAAACCGTCTCTGGGTGGCTCTCAGTAGGGAAGGGCTCAGCCCATTTTACGAGGGGAACTGGATTAAGGGCATTTACTTTGTGGAAGTCAATCACCTGAACTTTGAGAGAACCTTCGAAAGAGTGGCATCCACAGTATACGCACTTCGAGAGAAGGAACTCTGGATTAATATGATCGGAGGTGTAAATCAGATTAACATCGCCCTACTTATTGCAGGGACTTTTTACCTCGCCTCAACCCGGTACTACTACGTGTTTCAAGAAAACACTTCCCTCCTCCACCCCGAAGGAGTCACGTTCAGCAAGACGCTCGATCCTTCTTTTGTCAGGACGGCGCTGGACAAATGGCACGAATTTCCGCTGGTTAGTTTAGAAATGGGGAAGTTCGTAACAAGCCTGGCCGAGAAACTTAAGGAGAGGGGTAGCATCAACATAGGCGAACTTGAGCTTGAAAAGTACGGGCTTCCCAAGCAGGCCATCCCCAAGCTCAGGGGGACTCTTGTAACCATTGAGGGCGACAGGGTGTCAGAGGGGCCTAGGTTGAGAAGGATTGCGGAGCTGGAAAGAAAAACCGAAAAGATTGACAACTTCTCAGAGTGGAAAAAACGATTCGGAAGGGAAGGTGTTTTATATGAGTACGACGAAAGGAGGATGCTGGTGAGGGTTCAATGAAGCCACTGAAAACTGGACCGCCAATGTTCGTCCACATAGCCACGGTTGGGGTCTCCCTTCTCCAGAACGCCAGGAGGGAGCTCAAAAAGGAAAAACCCTCCGAGGACGAGCTCGTCTCCTTCATCGGGAAGGACCCCAGGAGGGCCAGCGCGGAGCTGAACACGATCTTCCCCCTCCTGGAGGAGAACAAGCAGCACCAGCACAGGGTGTACCTGCTCCACTCCGACACCGAGGAGGGAAGGCTCTGCGCCGGGGCCCTCAAGCAGTTCATCTCAGGTCTTGGCCTGAGGGCCCACGCCTGCTGCGTAGAGGTGAAGGAGCTGGGGAGTCCCGAGAACTTCACCAGGGGGTTGGCCAACCTCCTGGAGCAGGTGGTGAACCTGATAAGGCGGCACTACGCCGAGGGTGACCGCGTTTTCGTTCACGCCAGCGGGGGTTTCAAGCCGGAAACGACCATGGCCTTCCTGGCCGCCAACCTGCCCACCACGGGGGCACCGGTGTTCTACGTTCACGAGTCCTTCAGGGAGATGATAAGGCTTCCGGCCCTCCCCGTCTGGCCCAGGAAGAGGAGGAAGTTCGTTGAGCTCATGGACCGCATGTGCCAGGCGAGGGAGATCTACCCCGAGGCCCTGCAACGCATGTTCGGAAGGGAGGTCATCGAGGAGGCGAAGAGGCTCGGCTGGATAGTGGAGGAGGGCAACTGGCTCAAGATAACCCCGATGGGGCTCCTCCTCTGGCAGAGGTTTGAGAGGCTCGGACTGTACGGATCCAAACCCAAGCCTCCCCAGAGCATCGGGGGTTCTGAACCTCGAGAAGCTCGGTAGCAGATATAAGTATCCACATCGAAGTTAAAGTGTGGAGCGAATTCTGATAGCACCCTGGGGCTTACCCAAAGGATGGAGGGAGGTAAACTACATCATCGAGGGACACGAGGAGAGTTCTCGAAGCTCCCTCAAACCACTGGTGAGCAAGCTACATCCGAACAGGGTCATTCTGGTGGTGGTCGACACCGCGATAGGGGAGGAGTTTGAGGACTATGAAGACCTCTGCAGGAAGGTCGAGGAATACTATAAGAAATTCTGCGAAGAAATCCAACTCCCCCTGACCCCTGAGGTGATAGTCGCACCGGGGGTGGGTGACTTCGAAAAGGCTAAGTTTGAGGGGGAGATGACGGACTTCTACCACTTCGTGAGCTTTGAGCTGGCCAAGAGGCTGATTTCCGCGGAGGGGGAGCTGGACCTGATCCTAGATCTCACCCACGGGGTGAACTTCGCTCCGACCCTGCTGTACCGGAGCCTGCACGAGCTTCTGGGGGTTCTGGCGTACACCAGAAAGGTTCAGTTCAGAGTGTACAACTCCGAGCCCTATCTTAGGGGGATCTCCGAGTCCCACCGTGAGGAGGTGAAAACGCTACGGATCCACCTGGTGGAGTCGAGGGAGGTGCAGCCCAGGCTCAGCGCCCATCTGCTCGGCGAGGAGGACGGGAGGGCCCACCTCGTGAAGCACGTGAGAAAACCTGCCAAGAGGGGAAACGTGGAGGCCGTAAGGATAGAGGAAAAAGAGACGAAGGAACTCAACGCTTTTTTGAGCTCCATCGTCAACGGGCTCCCGCTGGCCCTCCTCACCTTTTACCCGGGAAAGGAGCTGGAGGAGAAGCTGAAGGAAGCCTGCGACCTGTGGCGCCGATCCATAGAGTGCCTGAAAGACGAGAAAATCGTGGTGAGGAGGGGGATGAGGTTCACGGCGGACTTCATGAGGTGCGTCAGGCTGTGGGTGGCGGCCAGGTCCTTCGGGCTCGAGAGAAAGGAAGAAGCCTCCCTGAAAGAGCTGGAGGAGCTGTCTGAGCGGTTCAAGTCGGAAGGGATGAAAGAGGCGCTGGTGAGCAGGACGCTGACGGAGCTGAAAAATAGACTCGGAAGCAAGGAGAGGGTCAAAGAGTGGATCCCGCTCTCCGAACTCATGGAAGGAAAGTCCGGAGGGTTCTCCCCCCAGAACTTCCTAGCCCACGCCGGGCTGGAGTACAACGTGACGGAAGTCCGCATCTCCGGCGGGGTGAGGCTGCGGTACCCGAAGAGCCAGCGTAGGAAGGTGCTGGAGGCCTGTCGCCAGGGGCTTTTCAAGCCCCAGCGAAGGGCTGGGTAGGAGAAGTTGCCGGGGTTCTCAACCCGGCTCGAAACCCTCCGGTTCCGTGAACTTCTTTATAAATCCCCGACGCAGAAATCGAAGTTCACGGACATGAAGCGTAATCTTTAAATAGAAGGCCCCCTAAGCTCAAAGAGCGATGGGGGTAGCAGTAAAGAGCCTCTGAAAATGAGGATTGAAAGGAGGATTTTCACTTGATCCACCCCTCTTTTTTGAGCCGTAGCAGTAAAGAGCCTCTGAAAATGAGGATTGAAAGTGGCATCCTTACGCTTCTGACAGTCAGCAAATAAGCGTAGCAGTAAAGAGCCTCTGAAAATGAGGATTGAAAGTTGGTCACCAGCTCATCGAAGGCCCTGCCACACTCGGGTAGCAGTAAAGAGCCTCTGAAAATGAGGATTGAAAGTTCTTCACGGCCTCACCTCCACCGGCCTCCAGGTCCGTAGCAGTAAAGAGCCTCTGAAAATGAGGATTGAAAGAACCCCTCCCAGAAAGCCAGGGTGTTGAAGGCGGGAGTAGCAGTAAAGAGCCTCTGAAAATGAGGATTGAAAGGGACAAATATGGTATTGCCGATGCGCTTATAGTTCAAGAGTAGCAGTAAAGAGCCTCTGAAAATGAGGATTGAAAGTATCTCATCGTAGGAGTCGAGGGCCCACAACAGAGAGTAGCAGTAAAGAGCCTCTGAAAATGAGGATTGAAAGGCTTTCCCACCACCCGCAGGTGGGGCACTCGGACTCGTAGCAGTAAAGAGCCTCTGAAAATGAGGATTGAAAGGCCAGGACCCCACCCCTGTGCGAGGAGTGCCTCACGTAGCAGTAAAGAGCCTCTGAAAATGAGGATTGAAAGATCTTCTAAGTTACGACGGTGCTTACCGTTGGAGATGTAGCAGTAAAGAGCCTCTGAAAATGAGGATTGAAAGTTGATTGGCAGATGAGTGAAAGTGAGAGGGGCTTTGGTAGCAGTAAAGAGCCTCTGAAAATGAGGATTGAAAGTTTTCCTAACATCTGGGCCAAGTAGGCGTTCACTTCGTAGCAGTAAAGAGCCTCTGAAAATGAGGATTGAAAGCAAATCTTCCCGTTTCAACCTCTCTCCATCGTTGATGTAGCAGTAAAGAGCCTCTGAAAATGAGGATTGAAAGTTAAATCCGCGGTTGAGAGCATCCGTCAATAAATTTCGTAGCAGTAAAGAGCCTCTGAAAATGAGGATTGAAAGTTGGGCAGGAGGTTGGCGAGCATCAGCGAAACGATGTATGTAGCAGTAAAGAGCCTCTGAAAATGAGGATTGAAAGTCTTCAGGGCATCGATGCTCACGCCCTCTTCATCTTTGTAGCAGTAAAGAGCCTCTGAAAATGAGGATTGAAAGTTCGTAGTCCGAGAAGTCAGCGGCGTATCGCCTAAACCGTAGCAGTAAAGAGCCTCTGAAAATGAGGATTGAAAGACTTCTTGATGGGCTCTTTGTCAGTCATTTTCATTGTAGCAGTAAAGAGCCTCTGAAAATGAGGATTGAAAGTTGTCGCCTCCCCTTGCCCGAGGGGGTGACGCCCATGTAGCAGTAAAGAGCCTCTGAAAATGAGGATTGAAAGGGTTAGTTCCTCCATCAGCAGGGCCTCTATGTCCTCGTAGCAGTAAAGAGCCTCTGAAAATGAGGATTGAAAGCCAGGTGTGGCCGCAGTTCTCGCACCTGAACTCCGCCGTAGCAGTAAAGAGCCTCTGAAAATGAGGATTGAAAGTTAAATCCGCGGTTAAGAGAATCCACCAACAAGTTTGTAGCAGTAAAGAGCCTCTGAAAATGAGGATTGAAAGCTCCACTACTTCGCTGTCCAGATACAGATACACCCGTAGCAGTAAAGAGCCTCTGAAAATGAGGATTGAAAGTCCCGGCCGGGGAAGGGGGCGTGGATGATCAGCATGTAGCAGTAAAGAGCCTCTGAAAATGAGGATTGAAAGCATGAAAGATTACCTGGGGCCTCATCGATACCCTGGTAGCAGTAAAGAGCCTCTGAAAATGAGGATTGAAAGCCGCCAATCTCAGCAGTTCTTTGACCGCCTCCTCTAAGTAGCAGTAAAGAGCCTCTGAAAATGAGGATTGAAAGTGGGTATCAAGCACTTCATCGATGAGCATCCCGACAGTAGCAGTAAAGAGCCTCTGAAAATGAGGATTGAAAGTATCCTCGATAGCTCTCCTTTTATCTCCATTTTTTCTCCGTAGCAGTAAAGAGCCTCTGAAAATGAGGATTGAAAGGCGCTCACGGCCTGGACGAAGGCCCTCTTGTTGTGCGTAGCAGTAAAGAGCCTCTGAAAATGAGGATTGAAAGATCCCCCTCGGCCTCCAGCCGAGGCGGGACTACGAGTAGCAGTAAAGAGCCTCTGAAAATGAGGATTGAAAGACTTCGATGCTCACGTAGACTCTCGGTCTGCACTCAGTAGCAGTAAAGAGCCTCTGAAAATGAGGATTGAAAGGGTGCTCCACCTTCCGGTATCACGGCCATCCTACCAGTAGCAGTAAAGAGCCTCTGAAAATGAGGATTGAAAGACAAATCGAGCACCTCTCGAACGGATAGTGCCTCCGTAGTAGCAGTAAAGAGCCTCTGAAAATGAGGATTGAAAGCTGACCTCTCTCCCGCACAGCATTTTCCTTGCCGCCGGTAGCAGTAAAGAGCCTCTGAAAATGAGGATTGAAAGATTTCTTCCGTTCATTTGTCCCTCACCTCATTCTTTGTAGCAGTAAAGAGCCTCTGAAAATGAGGATTGAAAGATTACCGTTTCCCTCCCCACCGCCCTGACCTCCACCTCGTAGCAGTAAAGAGCCTCTGAAAATGAGGATTGAAAGTTGCCCATCAGCGCGGGGTGCATCGCGGCCAGGGCCGTAGCAGTAAAGAGCCTCTGAAAATGAGGATTGAAAGACTCACCTCCTCATCTATCTTCAGCTTCTGTTCGGCTCGTAGCAGTAAAGAGCCTCTGAAAATGAGGATTGAAAGCGATTTTTCCGTCGTGGTCGTCCAGCCACCCCTGGTAGCAGTAAAGAGCCTCTGAAAATGAGGATTGAAAGTTCTCAAAGTTGGCTGATACGAGATTTTTTTCCTCCGTAGCAGTAAAGAGCCTCTGAAAATGAGGATTGAAAGTTTTGGTGTAGGCTTGTATCCACATCGCTTTCCAGTGTAGCAGTAAAGAGCCTCTGAAAATGAGGATTGAAAGGCCGTGGGGGCTAGGGGAAACGGCCCACTTTTGCGTAGCAGTAAAGAGCCTCTGAAAATGAGGATTGAAAGTCTCGTTGCCTATAATGAAGCTCCAGGATGCGCCTGAGTAGCAGTAAAGAGCCTCTGAAAATGAGGATTGAAAGATGTCCGAAAACAGCGGACTCTTCCACTTCGGCATTTGTAGCAGTAAAGAGCCTCTGAAAATGAGGATTGAAAGATCCTCAGGTCCTCCTCGGCGGTCCAGGTGGCGGTGCGTAGCAGTAAAGAGCCTCTGAAAATGAGGATTGAAAGCCCCGCTGCCCTACAGGCACAGGGCCACCACCTGGAGGTAGCAGTAAAGAGCCTCTGAAAATGAGGATTGAAAGTAGGCACAGCACTCGCTCACTGGCCAGCAGTTGTCGTAGCAGTAAAGAGCCTCTGAAAATGAGGATTGAAAGCCTATTTTCAAACCCACTACCTTCGCCGTTTTCCAGTTGTAGCAGTAAAGAGCCTCTGAAAATGAGGATTGAAAGAACGCGGCCGGAAGGACGTTCACGTTGCACTTGTCGTAGCAGTAAAGAGCCTCTGAAAATGAGGATTGAAAGCCGCAGAGAGGGCACCTAACCCTTTCCTTCACCTCTGTAGCAGTAAAGAGCCTCTGAAAATGAGGATTGAAAGGTATCGCGGGGGGCCGCGGTGGAGGTGGGATAGGTGGGTAGCAGTAAAGAGCCTCTGAAAATGAGGATTGAAAGTCTTTTCGAGTGCTTCCCCTCTCCTGCCGAGGGGACGTAGCAGTAAAGAGCCTCTGAAAATGAGGATTGAAAGTTCCAGTCGTCCAGGCCACACTCGACGTTGTAAATGGTGTAGCAGTAAAGAGCCTCTGAAAATGAGGATTGAAAGAGGTGATGCGAAGGGAAGACTATGGCGAAATTCAGGATGTAGCAGTAAAGAGCCTCTGAAAATGAGGATTGAAAGTGGAGGTATGACATGAACGGCAACGAGGTCTACGTCGGAGTAGCAGTAAAGAGCCTCTGAAAATGAGGATTGAAAGTACTGGTCCCCCGAACCGGCCTCGGAGGATCCCTGCGTAGCAGTAAAGAGCCTCTGAAAATGAGGATTGAAAGGCCTTCACATGTGAGGCGAAGTCTCCACTGCTCACTTGTAGCAGTAAAGAGCCTCTGAAAATGAGGATTGAAAGACGAGGAAGAGCTGGGAGCCCCCAGGGGAACATCGAAATGTAGCAGTAAAGAGCCTCTGAAAATGAGGATTGAAAGTTTAGTTCCCAGACCAACTCACCGATTTCTTCCCCGTAGCAGTAAAGAGCCTCTGAAAATGAGGATTGAAAGCACGAGGACAGGTCCAGGCTGGAGCAGTACAACCTGGAGTAGCAGTAAAGAGCCTCTGAAAATGAGGATTGAAAGACCCTTCCTCTCTGGGGGGTGCTCTCCCCAGATTACGGTAGCAGTAAAGAGCCTCTGAAAATGAGGATTGAAAGGAGGAGATAGCTAGAAAGGGTGGGTCGGAAATGCTACTGGTAGCAGTAAAGAGCCTCTGAAAATGAGGATTGAAAGCCCTGCTGGCTGATGGTCGGCTTCTCCTCCGGCATCTGTAGCAGTAAAGAGCCTCTGAAAATGAGGATTGAAAGAGGCCCAGACCGGTGGTCACCCACGAGCTGGCGTATGAGAGGTAGCAGTAAAGAGCCTCTGAAAATGAGGATTGAAAGCCCTCCTGTGGGGAGGGGCACCCACCGCCCTCCCCAGTAGCAGTAAAGAGCCTCTGAAAATGAGGATTGAAAGGCGAACTTCCCCACCGGCATCAGGCGAAGGAACTCAGTAGCAGTAAAGAGCCTCTGAAAATGAGGATTGAAAGACAGCCACGAAAGTGGCGTATCAACTCCACCGCCTCCGTAGCAGTAAAGAGCCTCTGAAAATGAGGATTGAAAGAGCTGGAAGAGGTAGTTCTCGTTCACCACATAGGAGGAGGTAGCAAAGAGCCTCTGAAAATGAGGATTATGGAAGGAAAACCACTCGGAGGGGACCTTCCCCCCAATCGCCAATAATGTCCCAAGGTGAATATCCGACCCTCTTGCGCGAAGATGTGCAAAACGCTTAAATCTGGAATTTTAGTGCTACTCAGAGTTCCTTGGCCAAGAGGAGCGCCCTCGCTTCTTCCCTCTTCCCATCTAGGAGCAGGTTCACCAGCCTGTGCAGGAACCTCGGGCTCCTGGCCCTTCCCCCCAGCCAGACCAGGCAGGCGCGATGGATTAGCTCGTCGTCCGTGTACCTGAGCCCGCTCCTCCCCTCGCTGAAGAGGGAGGACAGCCTGTCCACCAGCCAACACAGCTTGTTATCCCTGGGCACCTCTCGGTACTCCTCGGAGGGCAGCATCACCCAAACCCTGAAGCCGTCGGTGATCACCCTGGCCCTGAACTCAGGGAGGGACCTCAGGGAGGGCAGGGGGATCCGGAGCTCCCCGGCCTCCGCAATCTTCTCCTCGTCTCCCAGCTTGCCAAAAAGCACCAGCATCGCTTCCCCCTTCCTCGTCGGGGTGAGGCTCAGTTTCAAGGAATCTCCAAAAGTCAATCTTCTCCCCCCATTAATCTGGGCACCCCTCAAAATCAGTGGAGCCTCAGGGAACGCCACCTTGGAGCGCTGACCTCCCTGTGGGTCGACAGGAGAACCGCCACGCTGGCCTTGGCCGCAATCTTCGAGAGCAGCTCCTTTACCTTTGGCTTATTCCAATCGAAGATTTCGAAGTCCGAGAGTATCGCCACCATGTCCAGAGGTTTCATCTGCTTCAGCGTCTTCTCCAGGGCCGGGCGGATGACGGTCCCTCCCCCTCCCTTCATCTTCCCCTTCAGGGGCTCCACCGACCTGTTCGGGAGCTTGACGGGCTCGTAGGCCTCGGCATCCCAGCATATCACCTGGACCTTGGTCTGACCAGCGAACTCCAGGACCGTCCCCACGAAGAGGGACAGCTCCTTCTCGTCGATCGACCCGCTAGTGTCCACCAAGGCGAAAATGGAGGGGATGGTCATCCTCTTCACCCCCGGCAGGTCGGGGTTCTTCCTGCTGGGGCGGGTCCAGTCGGAGACCACCGTCCTTCCCAGCCCGCTCCGTATCGCCTGCCTGAAAAGCCCCCTGAGATTCACCTTCGGCTTGAGCACCTCGTCGAAGAGCCTCTCGAATCCCACGGGGAGTTTCCCGGCGGTCTTCTGGGCCATCAGGGCTGCGAACATGGCCTCCTTCCACCTTCTCTCCAGCTCCTCTCCCCCAGCGGAGGGGTCGTAGAGGTTGGGGTCGCCCTCCTGGATCACCTCCCCTTCTCCCCGTCCGGGGAGGCCCCTGGTGGGGAGGAGGTCGGGGAAGGGGAGGCTCAAGTCTACCCCCTCTTCCTGCCTCGACCAGCCGGGGAGGGGAACGGTGATCATCATGATCTTCTTCCGGAGCTCCTCGTAGAGCTCCTCCGTGCTCATCTTCTCCCAGCCCTTCACCCCCAGCCTTCCCCCCCTCACACTCTTCGGTGGGAGGGGTAGCCCGAGCTCCAAGATCCGCTCGTTCACCACGGCATCGGCGGCCAGGTTCCACGCTTCCTCCTCCTTCCCCCTCATCCTCCTGTGATGGAGGAGGGCCAGGTGGAGGGCCAGGTGGCTGAGCAGCGAGACCCTCTCCCGGAAGTCAAGGCGGCTCCAGGCTTTCTCGGCTATGAGCACCGTGCCGTCGCTGTCCACGCCGGCTGGGGATTCCTCCCAGCGAAGGGGAAGCTCTGAGACCCTGACGATCCTGGCCCTCATCAGGAGGGAGGCGACAAAGGGGCATGCCCTGACCAGGATGGCCTTTGCCCTCGAGAGCTCCTCCCTCATAGCCTCAGCCAAGTGTCAAACATCTTGGACATCACCTCAGAGTAGGTCTGTGGATCTATCTTTCTCATCATCTCAAGCCACTTCCCCAGCCCCTTCAGCACCTCCTGGAGGGTGAGCTCCTTCCAACAGGAGGGGCACCTGAACCCCAGATCCTCGTCCAGATGCCACCATGAGTCATCTTCCTGAAGGGCTTCGATTCTACCACGGTAGACTCTGAAGTAGGCCTCGAAACTCCTCCCCTCCAGGCTGCGAAAGACCAACTTCTTCTGCACATCCCCGCAACGGGGACAGACGTAACGCAAATCCCCGCGGAAAACCAGCTCCATCTAAAAAAGTTAGAGGAGGGCGCCGTCTACCACCACTTTCTCCAGCGCCTCCAGCAGCTCCTTCTTCTCCCTAACGAGGGAGCGGAAGAGGGACTCCCTGGATTTCTCCGGTGTGAGCATCACGGTGCTCACCAGCCACTCCCTGCCATCGTTGTACATCTCCGTCAGCAGCGGTATGGCCTCCCGAACTTTTTCCTCCCTGCGCAGGAAGTGGGCGAGCATCGCGCAGACCATGTACTTCCCGTCCACCGAGAGCACTCTCCACTCCTCGGGGTGCCTCAGGAGTTCCTCCAAGTCCACCCTGGTCTCCAGGAAGGCCTTGAACTTGACGGCTAGCTCCGGCCCCACGAACCCCTCGTAGACCTCCGAGCCTTCCATCCCGGAGGCCAGGGCGAGGGCCAAAGCCGTCCAGCTCCTCGGGCTCCCGAACTCCTGCAGCGTCTCCGGCTCCTTCGGAGGACGGAACAGGTAATCCTCGAACCTCATCAGGAAGGCTAGGACCCTCCTGTCCCACCCTTCCCCGTGGACCCTGTCCATCCACTTCGCCCACTCCCTCACGGTGGGAGGATCCACGCTTATGATTATCATCCTGTTGGCGAGGGGAGGGGGCATCATCTGAGAAAGGACGGAATACTCCGGGGTGTTGCTGGCCGCCACCACCTGGACGTCCGGGTGGAGCCTGACGTAGCCGATCCGCCTCTCCAGCGTGATGCGGTAGGCGGCGGACATAACATCGGGCCTCTGGGTGTCCAAGAAGTCGTCGAGGAACAGCATCCCCGGGCACCTGGACATCACCTCCGCCCAGGCGAGGGGGAAGTATTTCACCCTGCCGTCGTCCAGCCGGGGATGACCGGTTAAATCGACTGGCTCTGTCCCAACAAGCGGGAGGTTGTGGAACACGAAGTATTTCTCCGGGTCGCTGAGTATCTTGTCCGCCAGCCTGTCGTCGTAGTCCACAAACTCTCTTCCAGCCCCCGAGGCTAGCTCCCTGGCTGCCTCCTCTACCGCCGTGGTCTTTCCTATGCCGGGCCCGCCCAGGAGGAGCACAGAGGTTCTCCTGGTGCCCCTCTGGGAGCGGTATAGCCTCAGCAAAAAGCTCTTCACCTGTTCGGCTCTCATTTTCCTCCAAATGGGTTTTTCTTTGCGGTCATCGTATATTAAGTTTACTTTTCTAGAACTGCCATATTACAAATTAAAACTAAATCCGTTCAAAAGTTATAATATTACAAATTAAAACTAAAGCGGGCCGCCTGCTAACCCTGAAAGCCAAACTTTTGGTACCACCTTTTCCCTCCGGATTCCCCAGTAAAAGGGGAAGCACCCAATCCCCACACCTACCCGCATCGCTCTTCGCGGAAGGGCGCCAGCCTGTTTCAGGTTGTTGACGCGCCCAGTTCAGCAAGGATAAAACCCCCAGAGGACCCATCTCCTGGTGATGGTCAAAAATCTGAGGGCCAAATGCAAGAAGTGCGGTCATGAGTTCTCCTTTAAGTTAGAGCCCCGGTGCAGGGCGTGCGGCTCCGGGAGGTGGAGGCCCCAACAGCACCCGAGATCTACCTCGTCCCGGTCAGGAGGGGGGAGGTGAGGCTGAGCATCTTCTGTACCCTGGAAGAAAGGGAAAAGGGCATGGGAGTGGGGGAACTCCACGTCAGGCTTCCCTCCATCGGACTTCCCGGAGTTCAGGGCGAAGGTCATCATGGACGTGCGCAACCTCTGGGTGATGCTCCCCTCCGGGGAGTACCGCAGGGCCCCCGAGCACAGCGCCCTGGGCTGGTTCATAAACAAGGTCTTCCGCTTCTTCAAGCAGGGAAAGAGCGGGGTCTGGTACACGGACGACGAGCTGGTCCACCGCACCTGCCTGCTTTGGCTCAGCGGGAAGACCAGGAAACGCACTTTCCTGAAGAAGGTGGCGGAGCTCCTTCTCTCCGGCAGGAGGGAGGAGGCCAGGGCCATCCTGCTGGCCTGGGAGCTCTAGCGGATGCCGGCGCTGAGCAGCGTGCTCTGCTCATGCCCCCTCGCGCACGACCGCCCTGCGGGGGGTGAGGTCGAAGAATCCCATCCCGAAGGAGGACTTCGCCCCGGCCCCCAGAACCCTGCCCACTCCCAGCAGCCACCTCCCGTTCTCATCCAGCTCCTCGAAATCGTAGTCGGCGAGTCCCGTCCAGCAGTTCCAGAACTCCCTCCTCCCCGAGCGCTGGGAGTACCCCACCAGCCTGTGGCGGTGCCCGGAGCTGGGCCTGACGGAGCCCCTGCAGCTGAACCCGGGTACCTCCTCCCCGGTCCCGTACTCGTTCACCAGGAGGAGGAGGCGCTGACGGATGAGCCCGAGCAGGTGCTCTGGGGAGGGGGGGAAGCCCAGAGGGAGCTCGATGGGGGTGCGGAAGTGGACCCGAAAGCGGCTCCCCCTAACCTTGGCTATCTGGGCGACGTCTAGGGTCCTGAGGCGGTCGGGGTGGATCACCCCTCCATCGAAGACCACACGGTTGGAGAACCTGCAGGTGGCCCTCTCCACCTCGAAGCGGTTCCTACCGAAGTAGCGCCCCTCCCCCAGCCCGTGGAAGCCGAACTGCTGGAGGGCGAGGAGGACGTGGGGGAAGTTGCGCACCGACCTGCCGAGGAGCAGGAGCCCCACCTCCACCCTCCCCTCCTTCCTGAAGGTCACCCTCCTGCCGAAGAAGGGGGGGACGAGCACGATGGGCCTGGGCGGGGGGGCGTAGCCCCGCCTGGAGCAGGGACGCTCGAAGGTCTCGTAGTAGAGGCATTCCCCCGCCTGCCCGCAGCTCTCGCACTCGTGCAGGGGACGGTAGCACACGATGCGCCTCAGGTGCTGGCCGAAGCCCCCCCTCATGGTGGAGCCCAACCAGCCCGGGAGCTCGGCCTCCCCGAAGCGCAGGGTCAGGCTGAGGCTGGCCAGGGAAAGCATTCGGCTCGTTTCTGGTTCTGCCTGGGGCGAATTAACCTTTTGTTCCGCCTCCCCGTCGAGTTTTTTCTTTTTCTCCTTTGAAGATACAAGAGGGATGCAGACTCTGGTGATATACGACATAAGCTCCAACAGCCTGCGCGACCGCCTCGCCAGGAGGCTCTTCGACTACGGGCTTCAGAGGGTCCAGCTCTCGGCCTTCTGCGGGGAGCTGAACTCCGAAAGGAATAGAATCCCACGTGGTGTGAAGGCCGTCCCTTCCTAGTGGGGCAGAACGGTTGCCCGTCAGGCCGCTCCGCCGGTGCGCAGCGCCAGCAGGAAGAGTGGGGCCGGCACCATCGCCAGGTTGCGCCCTTCATCGTAGCCGAGGTCTTGCTTGGTGAGCAGGATCTTCTCGGGAAGCCCGGTCCTCGGGAAATCTCCGGGTGAAGCGTGTTCCTGCCACTTGAGCTCAACACCTGCCTCCCCGACGACGAAATCCAGCTCACGCTTTCCCGCGTGGAAGTGGACCTCCCCAAAGCTCCTCGTCAGGTGCTCCCCGATCACTCCCTCAACGAGCTGAGCCTGATCGATTTTTACGTTCAGGATTCGAGAAAAGGTCTGGCAGAGAAACGGGTCCGTGAAGTACACCTTCCTCTCCTTTCGATAGAGCACCACCTTCCTGGGCAGGTCAACTTGATGGTAACTCCTGAGGACGCACAGGCCCTCCATCATCTCGAGGTAATCCCTCGCCGTCAGGTGGGACCCTATCTCGGTCTCCTTGGCGAGCGAGTTCAGCGAGAACTTGCTTCCGTATCTCCTCAGCACGCCCTGAAGGAGGGAGGCCGCTATTTTCTCGCTCCTGCCGAGCTTCGTAACATCGAACACCGTGGCATCGAAGCATGACCTGTACGTCTCCTCGCTTATCCCACCGCCCTCCATCAGCTCGAAAAATGCCCTGGGATAACCTCCGCTCTGAACATAGGAGCTGAAAAGCCTGAGGATCTCATCGAAGAAAACCATCAGCTCCCGCCCGATCCTGAAGGCCTCCCTGGCCCTCAGCCTGCTCAGCTTCACTCTCTCGAGTGCGAGCCTCAGCTCCTCGCTGCAGAACAGCCCGCAGAATCCCCTGAAGTCCAGGGGCATGAATTCCCTCACCCTTATGTTCCTACCGGGGAACCTCTCCCTCTTCAGCCCGATGGATGAAGAGCCGGTTATGTAGAAGCACTTGCCGGCTGAAAGGGGGGAGTCCAGGATGAACTTGACCGCACGCTCCCACCCGTCAACGAACGTCACCTCATCCAGAAAAAGGTACTTCCTGCCCTCCCCCCCCAGTCGATCGAAGATCCTCACCGCCTCAACCATCTCCTCGTAGTCCCTCAGCAGATCGCAAGCGAAGTACATCACCGCTCTGGGGTTCACTCTGTCCAGCAGGTCCCTCACGAGGAGCTTGAGGTAGGTCGTCTTTCCCGCCTGCCTCGGCCCCACGATCAGGAAGTTCCCCTCCTCAAAGCGGTAGAGCAACCTGTGCGTCCTTTCCAGGGCCGCCCTCACCTTTTCGTCCTCGAGAATGCTCTCCTTCCTGGCCCACCACGGATTCTGGACGATCAGATCCTCTTCCCGCATCGTTTGTTATTATGATAACAAGATATTTATATAGTTCTTGTTATGCACGTAACAGCCCCAAAAACGAGCTCGCCCCCGACATATCGCTGGAAGATGGGGGCTACCACGGTGTTCGCCTCCCGAAGAGGCCGAGCTCCAGAGGGGGGCTGGTCCCGGTTGACGTCAAGTACTCGGATTTGGGCTTACGAGGACATGGAAGGGGTTTTCCTCGAGATAGGTGATTTTTAAAGGGGCCTCCCATTCCCTTTGGCCGGGTCGGGGCGTGGGGTGAAAAAGGAGAGGAAAGATGAGGTGTCCCCACTGCGGGTCCAGCCGGATCATAAGGGCCGGCAAGAAGAGGAACAAGTACGTCACCAAGCAGGGGTACCGGTGCAAGGACTGCAGGCGCTTCTTCGTGGAAAGGGACGGCTTCGAGAACAGGACCTACCCCGGGGAGATCATAGCCCTGGTCCTGCACCTATACGTCGAGGGGCTCTCCCTGAGCAAGATCAGG
>Ga0080004_1115779_pt1 | contig 24846 bp, 22 predicted proteins | sample WasSprMetagenome_FD_69207 | JGI IMG/M metagenome (GOLD analysis project Ga0080004, IMG submission 69207) | Sulfidic aquatic microbial communities from Washburn Spring, Yellowstone National Park, USA - WS (SPADES assembly) (version 2) | ecosystem: Environmental > Aquatic > Thermal springs > Hot...
GGTCTTCTCCGTTATGAGCCTGATTTTTCTCTAAGAGTTACCTCTTAGAGCCGCCATTTTCGACGGTTTGAACCCAGCTCGCGTACCCTTTTAATGGGCGAACAGCCCAACTCTTGGGACCCTATTCAGCCCCGAGCTAGGGTGAGCCGACATCGCAGTACCTATTATTTCTAATAGGTTTGGACTATATCTTCACCCAAATAATGGCGTGAGTGGTGAGTGATGAGAGGTAAGATAAAAATTTTATTTTCCCACTTCTCATTTCTCACCGCTCATTTCCATTATTTGGGGCCGACGTATAAGCAAGGATAAAAATCCTTGCTTAGGCCTTCTCAGGCCAAGTCTCTACGGGGTTTAACTCAATTTTGTATCTCATTGAGGGAATTATTTTATCAGCAACTAATTCTCGGAATTAGGATTATCGGATCTAAAACCAAACTATCGGGAATAACTTTCTTGCCATTCCTATAAAATTCTCTAAATAATTCTGTTAATTCTGGTAATTCTTTGGTATAGAAACGATAAGCCATTCTTTTCCCATTTCCTTTTCTTAATTTAGGCGCAGAACCTGCAACATTTTTCAAAACAGAATATCTCCAATCAACATAATCTTTTGCTTTTGCTGAATGATTGATTTCCAATAATACATTCTTTCTTCCAGGAAAAGTTCTTAAGTATCCATCACCTAAAATACATCCAATAATTACAGATCTTTGTAATTGAGTTAAACTTCCCACGGTGTTGTCCATATAGTAATTTTACTATATGGAGTTCACCGTTATAAGTCGGTTTTTATTATCCCGATTACTCGGGATAGCACCCCGATGTCTAAATCAAGGTGCCGAGCGTGGTCGTCGATGTGGACTCTCGGACCACACCAGCCTGTTCATCTCGTCTTTTAAGACGGATAGACTATATCTTCACCCAAATAATGGCGTGAGTGGTGAGTGATGAGAGGTAAGATAAAAATTTTATTTTCCCACTTCTCATTTCTCACCGCTCATTTCCATTATTTGGGGACGGCGTGTTAGCTCTGATAAAAATCAGAGCTCCATTCGCAAACGCGAATGAGTCGTTACGGGGTTAAGAAGGGATTTTGTAAGCCATTACTCTTACATAGTATTTCTTAAGAATATTTTTTATTTTTTCCTTTGCAGAAGGATGAAAGTAAAGAACAAATCCTTTATTCTTTTTATCTTTTATAGAATTTTCAAGACCAAAGCAATTTTTCAATGCAAGAGACGCAATTTCTGCTTCTTCTTTACCAACCTTTCCTAAATAAAGCCAACAACTACCATCCTTTTTATTGTAATAACCATCATCATAATACCAAATAGCAAAAGCTATGTCATCTTTCAATAATTTCTCTAAATTCTTGGGGATGCATTTTTTACCTTGAAGATAAAACAATTTTCTTATTTTCCCCAACAAAGGTGATGAATTAGATTGATGCCTAACATATTTATATTTATTTAGAGTCACTGGGTGAATTCTTTCTAACGTTTTTGGCTTTCCTTGAAAAAGCCTTGGTAAAAGTTTTATTTTCCATAATAGATATTCATAATGATCGGCTTTATGTTCAAGCCTCAACCTAGCATTTCTTTTACCAGTTTTTTGAAGATAACCATCACCAAGTACCATTCCAATAATTGCTGATTTTTGTTTTTTTGTTAAATTCATTTTTGAATCCCTTCTTAACTTCCCACGGTATTCCCAAAAATAGAAATGAGCCATTTCTTACCGCCCATCTCTATTTTTGAGTTCACCGTTATAAGCCGTTTTTTTATCTTCGCCTTACGGCATCCTGAACCAGAAAAAATTACGGCTCAGGACGTTCCGTATCTTGTTCTGATACGGAACGAAGGGGGACAACAGTCTTATTTCAGACTTTATCCCCGGGGTAACTTTTATCCGTTGTCTCCGGCCTTCTTACAAAGAGCCGTCGGGTCACTAAGCCCGGCTTTCGCCTCTGCTCGGCTGGTAAGCCTCGCAGTCAGGCTAGCTTATGCCTTTACACGTCCATCCTGGTTTCCATCCAGGACAAGCTAACCTTTGGGCTCCTCCGTTACTCTTTAGGAGGACTCTGCCCCAGAGAAACTGCCCATCACCCACTGTCTCTAATGGTTTAGCCATTAGATTAGAAAATTACCCTGAAGTGGCGGGTGTTCCATTGGCGGCTCCACTCTACCCGGAGATAGAGCTTCATAGCCTCCCCGCTACGCTGTGCACCCCAGAATAATTCCCAATGGGTGACTGCAGTAAAGCTCCCGGGGTCTTTCCGTCCCGCTACCACTACCCCGCGTCTTCACGGGGATCGCAGTTTCATCGAGCACCTCCCTAAGACAGTCCCCCAGTCGTTACGCCTTTCATGCGCTCCGGAACTTCTATTTAGACTATATCTTCACCCAAAAAATAGATATGAGTGGTGAGCGATGGGAAATGAGATAAAAATTTTATTTTTATTTTCCTACTTCCCATTTCTCACCGCCCATTTCTATTATTTGGGGGCTGGCGTTTGATGGCACGAAGATTCAGTACCATCTTGGCTTTTCGCCTCAGTCGTTACGGGTCCAGCACCAAGATTAATTTTGGTGCTGGCTTCCCACGGTGTTACCAAAAAATAGAAATTAGAGATGAGTGATGAGAAGTGGGATAAAAATTTTTATTTTAATTTTCTCACCTCTCATTTCTTACCGCCCATCTCTATTTTTGGCTTTCACCGTTATAAGCCAGCTTTTTCAGTCTACCTCGCGGTAGACAGGGGCAAGTTCCGGCAACTTACCCGGAAAGGAATTGCGCTACCTTTGGACCCTCCATTTTTTATTTTTACCCTTAGTCGCCTAAGGGATTGGACCTTATCATCACTGAAGAAGACAAAGTCGGCCTATTAACTTTCTTCTTCAGTGTCTGGCGTAAGGTCTCTGAGGATATCTGCAAGTTGGTATTTTTTATTTCGACCTTTATTTTGATTAAGTTTTTCTCTTAGTTTGATTATTTGCATAAGACCTTCTTTGGTAAGATGATAATTCTGTAATTTAAGCTCTACTAATCTTTTAAATATTGAGAATGCTTTTTTCTTACTTGAAGATAATAATTTAAACTTAGTGAAGAATGGGATCACAGTTTCTTTCAATGCATTCAAATTACTAACCTCTAAACACCAAGCTCCGTCATTTCTTTGATAAGCCTTACCACATCCTAAATATCTTCTTATCAAAGCTATGATTGGTTTTTCTTTTTGACAGACACTAAACACCAAATCTACTTTATATGGCATTTTTCTATCTTCATCAGTTTTCTTAATCCTGCACGTAAAACTTCCTTCTCCATCAACAAAACCTGCTATAAACCAACCAATATGATTAGGAACTTTTGTAATTCTTTTATCCATTTTTTCCCCAACTTGCAGATCTTTCCTGCGGATTGCCTCTCCAGCAAGGATTGTTACTTTGGATTAACCAAAGTACCTTGCCTTCTTCGAGGTGTCCCCGCATATAGCCAGATTTTTACTAACCCCAAGGGTCCTTCTCAGGGTTAGGGCCGACATTTACCAGGGCTTAGAACCGCAAGCCAGTCCCTTAGAGGAACTGACCTCGATTCTTTAACCTTCTGGCATAGGTCAGGCGTCACCCCCTATACTTCCTCTTTAGGAGTTAAGCAGGGAGTTGTGTTTTTGGTAAACAGTCGCCAGGGGAACGTTCGCTGCGCCCAGCACCAATTTGGTGCTGGGAGGGCTTCTTGCGAACTTACGCCCGCTTTTTTGCCGAGTTCCTTAGGGAGGCCTCACTCGTTCGCCTTGGCACACTTACGCCCGGCCACCTGTTTCGGTTTTCCGGTACGGGCACCTTAGACTTAACCTTAGAGGCTTTTCTTGGAAGGCTCTTCACCCTTGTTGATAAGGCCGAAACCTTATCTCCTCTCTTACCCCGAGGCTTATGTGGCCCGGATTTGCCTAAGCCACACCTCTTGGATAAGAGAAAGCCAAACCATTAAGACTCAAGGGCTTATTTCCTCCGTCACCCCATCGGAGTCTAAGGTGGCGCTGGAATATTAACCAGCTGTCCATCGGCTGCGCCTTTCGGCATGACCTTAGGTCCCGGCTAACACTCTGTTGATTTCCATTGCAGAGTAAACCTTGGCCTTACGGCGTCCCGCTTTCTCAGCGGGATTGCGATTACTCCTGCCTGCATTCTCTCTTCCCTATGCTCCAGAGCTCCTCACGGATGCTCCTTCAACGCATAGGAAATGCTTCCCTACCTCCAGCACCACCCAGCATTAGTACTGGTATTGGGTGGTGCTGGACCACAGCTTCGGCGGTAGGCTTAGCCCCTTCCATTTTCTGCGCCCTTCACCTCACCTATTGAGCTGTTACGCACTCTTTAAAGGATGGCTGCTTCTAAGCCAACCTCATAGGTGTCTATGGTGAAGGACAGCATTTACCACTTAGCCTACACTTGGGGGCCTTAGCTTGTGGTCTGGGTTGTTCCCCTCTTGTCCATGGAGCTTATCCCCCATGGACTGACTAGCAGAAACTCCTATGGGCATTCGGAGGTTAACTGGTTGGCTGGGCAAGCCCTTCACCAACCAATTAGTGCTCTACCTCCCATAGGATATTAACTGCCGCTAGCCTGAAAGCTATTTCGGGAAGAACCAGCTATTCCCGGACGCGATAAGCTTTTCACTCCTTACCACAGCTCATCCCATGGTTTTGCCTAACCAACGGGTTCGGGCCTCCTCCAGACTTTCGCCTGGATTCACCCTGGCCATGGTAAGATCGTCCGGCTTCGGGTCTTAGCTCCTCTATGGGAAGCCTCTTTTCAACTCGGTTTCCCTTCGGCTTCGGCCTTGACCGGCCTTAACCATACAGAGGAGCTAAACTCGCAGGCTCATTCTTCAATAGGCACGAAGTCATCCTGAAGAATCAGGACTCCTTCTCGTTGTGAGCTAAGGGTTTCAGGCTCTATTTCACCGGGCTCACCGCCCTGCTTTTCACCTTTCCCTCGCGGTACTAGTCCGCTATCGGGCACTTGGAGTATTTAGCCTTGGCAGGTAATTCTGCCAGATTCCCCCAACGCCATCTGCCGTCGGGGTACTTAGGAATAAATCCAGTGGAGAGAAGTTCTTTTCGCCTACGGGGCTATCACCCTCTATGGCTAGCCATTCCAGGCTATTCGGCTAAGAACTTCTTTTGTAACTCCACCTCGCTTAAATTCCATGCATCAGAATTTAAGCGAACGGATTTATCCTGCAACCCCTGGTTTTAAAACCAGGTTTAGGCTCCTCCCCTTTCGCTCGCCGCTACTCAGGGAATACCAATTGGTATCTTTTCCTCCGGGTACTGAGATGTTTCACTTCCCCGGGTTCGCCCTCAGCACCAAAATGGTGCTGAGTGACGTCGGTTCACCGACGCCAGGTTACCCCATTCGGAGATCTCGGGATCAACGGCTGTTAGGCGCCTCCCCCGAGCTTATCGCAGCCTAACCGCGTCCTTCATCGCCTCCAAGTGCCGAGGCATCCACCCTTAGCCCATAAGGCTCCTTTACCCCCTTATAGCTCAATCTTTTTATAAATTTAAGAGAACTGTCTAAACAACATTAACTAACTAAAATTAAATCTCTTTGGCAGAGATTTTACCTTAATAAAATTTTAATCTATTTAAATTTTCTTGTCAAGTTTATCTAAATTTTCTTTTAAGCTCTTCAATCAATTCTCGTGCTGCTTCTTGAGATCCTAAACCAAATGCTAATCCAAAAGCCAATGCAAGAGCTAATATTACTCCTCCCACCAAAAAGCTAATGATTTCTCTTGCAACCCCTAATTGATATAAAGCAGTGCCTATTCCAAATACTACTATTGTATAATAAACTATCTCTGATCCTGCTTCAGCTCCTTTTGCTCCTGCTCCTTTTATAACACCATAAAATACTTTCTTTAAAAAGTCAGCTAAGAAAAATGCAGCTACAATTATTAATCCTGCTACAATTGCATTGGGCAAAAATCTTAAAACGCCATATACGAACTGATTGAAAGATGATAAACCTAATACATCACATGCCATCATCCAAAATACAACCCATGTTACCCAAAACATAACTCTACCTAAGAATTTATCAAGCTCAATTTTCAAATTAGCTCTTTCTGCCCATTTATCGAACCCTAAGCTTTCTAAACCTTCATTAATTCTTAATCTTTCAATTATCCATCTTACAACATATTCAACTAAATAAGCAACAAGAAAACCTACAAGAACTATAATTACTGCAATTATAAGATTTACTAGAAAATTTGCTAATCCTGACAAATAGCTCCCCAAATAATAATTGAGAAACTCATTGGGATTAGGATATTGACCCATTGTAGGGTATTGCGCAAAAGAAGGTTGTGGCATCATAATTTTTAATAGATAACCCAATTAACCATTTGGTAATTGGGCTTTGTTAATTTATATTAATTAAATCATTATAAACTAAAATTTAAAATTTTCAAAATCAAATTGTGGATAAAAAATTTGACTTTTAAAAAAAAATAATTTATAATGGATTAATAAAATGGAAAGGCAAAAATTATACATTATTTTTGTTACAAAGGCTCCAAAAATGAAGCTGGGGGCCTCAATTTAAGATTTAAATAATATTCAAAATTAAAATAAAAAGAGGCCCCCAGAAAGGGGGCCTCTTAATTTAACCATGAATGCAGATGTAAAAAGTTTAATAGAAAACATAGATAGGTTGGAGATAAAAAAGAGCATAGAAGAAATGAAGAAGAATTTTTTAGGCCTCCCAAAGGAGGAATTAAATTTATATATTAATGCCTTAAAAAAGGCTAATGTTGTTTCTTCTAAGATTACAAATCTTGATTTAAAAAATGATGAGCTTCAAAAAGCAATTTTAATTTACCTTGCAATCCATGGATTATTGCATCAAGATGATGAGCTTATTTCAAAATTAAAAACTTTTGAATTGATAAAAACTCTTGATGATCATATTCGAGATAGAATTTTAAAAGGTTATTTAGTAAGTGGCCTAGCTATTTTAAAAATTGATGAAGAAGACATTTTGTATTATAAGAAGCTAATCATAAAAGCATTTCATGATAATGGAGGATTTGAACCAGATATATGGGGTGTTAAAGTGAAGTGGGAAACTTTTGAAGATTTAATAAAAAGTTTAAATGAAGAAAAGATAGAGAAGTTTAAAAAGAAGTATAACAAAATAACATTAGATGAATTGACTATGATTTCTAACTTATAGTATTAAAAGAATTATTTCTCCTTTAAATTTAAAATTTTCTTTAAATTCTTTAAGATCTATAATTATTATTTCTTCATAGATTTTTGTAAGTTCTCTTCCAATTACCACCTTTTCTTTCCCTATATTTTTTAATTCCAGCAATGTTTTATTCAATCTATATGGAGATTCAAATATTACTATAGGGATTTTTATATTTTTTATAATCTCAAAATATTTTTTTCTTTTCTTTTTAGGCAAAAAACCTAAAAATAAAAACCTATTTACGTTAAACCCACAAACTGACAAAAATGTTGTTAAAGAAGAAGGGCCTGGTATTGGAATTATTTCAAAATCTTTAAATTTTTCTCTTACAAAATTTACTAATCTATTTCCTGGATCACTAATTCCTGGAGTTCCTGCACTTGATGTATATGCTATTTTGTTATATTTTTTAAAAATATCTTCTAATTTTTTTATATTCCTATCAAAGTTTCTCTCATTTATTTTCAAAAATTTTTTAAACTCGATATTATATTTATCAAAAATTTTCTTTGTTCTTAATGGATCTTCGCTAATTAGAAAATCGATATCTTTCAAAACCTCAATTGCTCTTAAGGTTATATCTTTTAAATTACCTATTGGTGTTCCAACTATATAAAATTTTTTCATTTAATAAAAAGTATAAAAATTATTATGATTAAAATTAAGACGAAAATTCCTATAAAAATAGGAGGTAATTGAATTTCTCTTGCTTGGGCTTTATCAAGGTTTTCATAAGGGGTTAAGAAGTTTTCTAAATCTTCACTTATCAATTCTCCTTCTCTATTTTTCTTACTGCTTTCTTTTGCTACTTCTTCCTTAAAAACATTTTCTCTTCCAGGAGTTGGGATCGTCCACCTCCAATTTCCTTCTTCATCTCGAGAAAAACTTTTTCCAGTTTTTGCCTTACCTTTGTATTCTATAGAGAATAAATCCTTACCATCTTTATTTAAAATTTTCAAAATTTCGCCATTATTTCTTATATTAAAACCTAAATCATTTTTATAAAAGACTTTATATTCATTAGGATCAATAAACCCATTCAATTTTATCTTTTTACTTCCAACAACTAAATAAAAATTACTTAAATCTACCTTTTCATCACCATAATTATAAATTTCAATAAATTCATTTAAATCCTTACCTTTTTCATCTGCCAAAAATTCTGTAATTATTATTGTATCTGGAATAGGTTTTTCTTTTGTTGTTGTGGATTGGGGAATTGTTTCTATTGTTGTAGTAGCTTGAGATTTTGTTTCTGCTGTTGTAATCTGAGGTTTTTCTTCTATTTTTGTTGCTATATCTGTTTTTGTTGCTTCTTGTATTAAAGGTTTCTGTTCCCCTATATTTGGTTCTGGATATATTCCTGGTGTTCCTTTTTTAATATTTCCCTGTTTTATTATTCCATTATCATAAATTAAACTATAACCATTTCCGTTCCCACCTATACTAGATGAATAAGTAAATTCTGCTAATTGATTCTTATTTTCATCAAGGATTTTAATTGTCTCGCTTTTATTCCCTAATGAAAATGATGATTCTACTAATTTTGCATTACAATTTTGATATTCAGATAAAAATTTACTAATGGATTGAACAAAAACTACTATCTCATTCTTTCTCCATAAAAAATTTTCTCCTTTTAAAATATGATTTTTGCCATCAAAAATTCTCCATCCATTTCTACCAGTTTTTACCTCTATATCTTCACCTAAATTTATTGCTTCTATCCATTCTCTATCTTCATCGCTTCCTTCTGGATCATACATAACTTCTGTTATTAAAATATTTTTTGCAAAACAAAAATTTAAAGAAATAAATAAAAAAATTAGAAAGAGATTATTTTTCATTATTTTTTATAAACAGGCTTTAATTTCTTCTTTATCTTATGCTCAGAAATATTTCTTATAAAGTAAAGCTTTGCTCTTCTTACTTTTGTTTCTCCTAATACTTCGATCTTTTTAATAGTTGGAGAATGATAAAAATATGTTTTTTCTAAATATTGACCAGCAGCTTTTCCTCTAACAGTAAAAGTTTTATTTATGCTATTTCTATTTTTAATACTAATAATTATCCCTTCAAAAATTGAAATCCTTTCTTTATTTTTATCTTTATATGCTTGGTGGACCCTAACAATTAAACCTGGTTTTATCTCGGGTAAATCTTTTCTTATTTGTTTTTCAATAATTTTTAACATTGCCCCGGGAGGGACTCGAACCCCCAACCACCAGCTTAAAAGGCTGTTGCTCTACCACTTGAGCTACCGGGGCATATTAATAATATATTATAAGATAAAAAGAGAAAATAAAAAATCTCCACTCAAGAAAGTTTGAAAATCTAATAATATTATAATACTTTTTAAAAAATCTTTAAAGAAGGTAGGTTGCTTTTGTCTTTTAAAAAATTTTTTTCTCTTAAGGGGCGGATTTTCATTTAGAAGTTGTAAATTCTTTATAGGGAAAATTAAAAGGTTGAAAAACTTTTATTTTACCGCATATTTTTAGGATCTTCAAAAAGTTTTATTAAAAGGCTGTTGCTCTACCACTTGAGCTACCGGGGCATATTATTCTAATTCTATTTTTTTAAAACTTCCTTCACCTAATTTTGGGATTCTTATCATCAATATACCATCTTTTAAGCTTGCCCTAATTTTTGAAGTATCAACATCATTTGGCAAAATAATTGTTTTTGAAAATGGTCCCCAATAACATTCTCTATAAAGATAATCTGTTAACTTTGGAGTTTCTGGTGGCAATCTTTTTCCTTTAATAATTAACATATCTCCATGAACTAAAATTTCAATATCATTCATAGTAACACCAGAAACAGGAGAAACAATTACAAGCTCATTATCTTTTTGATAAATATCAACAGTCAACTGTCCTTCTTCCTCTTCTAAGTTTATTACATCTTCATCCATTTTTTATTTTAACTTAATTATTTGATATTCTTTTAATACTATGAAAAATACAGCCCAAAGCACCGGGAATATATAAATCGCTATATCTTTTTCAATTATAAACATATTATATAAAAAATGCAAGGACGAAGCTATTAAAAAGCTAAACAAAAAAGGTAAAACTCTTCTTGTCTTATACATCAAAGCATAACCAAAACCTATCAATGTTGAAGCTAAAAGATGTAAAAAGTTGGCTCCTAAAAATCTTAACACTGCTATAAATATTAAACCAATTGCCCCAACTTCCAGAATACTTGAGCATAAATTTCCAAAATTTTCTAAAAATGCAAATCCTAAAGCAGAAAAACCCATATAAACCATAGCATCAACAGCCTCGTCAAAATATTTTGTTGGAAAAATTAAAACTAAAATTAAAATAAATTTATAAAATTCTTCTATAAAAGCACTAATTAAATAATACATCAAAGTTTCCACTGGAACAGATTTTGATAATGAAAATTCAGAAAAATAACTTAAAATTCCTGCCAATACTCCTAATAATATTGCTGCAAAGATTGCTATGTTTGGTTCTCTGTGCTCATCTTCTTTTAAAATAAATTTTAACCAAATGTAAATAGGAATGAATGACAAAATTAAAATAAATATAAAATTTGGACTCTCAAAACAAATTAATGGAAGCATCTAAATTTGTCCTGGCCAATTTTGTAACATTAATAAATCTTTTTCTCCTATAATTTCCCATAGATATTCTGTTACAAATGGCATAAATGGATGTAAAATTTTCAAAGAATTTATTATTATCATTCTTAAAACCTCTGGATTGTTTTTTGTATCTCCTTTACAAGATTCTAAATACACATCGCAGAATTTATTCCAGAAAAATTTATAGAACTTTTTTAAAGCATTTGAAAATTGATATTTTTCTATTTGATTTTCCATATACTTTAATGTTGCATTAAATGCTCTTATTATTTTTTTATCTTCTGTTGAAAATCCATCTACCTTTTTCATATTAGGATATCTCATTAAATAAAACCTTACTGCATTATAAATCTTATTACAAAACTTCATTCCTGTTTCAATATAAATTTCATTAAATCTTATATCTTGAGATCTTGTTGCTTGCCATATTAATCCAAATCTTAAAGCATCTGCTCCATATTTTTCAATTAAATCTATGGGGTCTATGCCTGTTCCTAAGCTTTTTGACATTCTTTTGCCTTCTTTAGTTAATATTGTTTGATGTATAAAGACATTTTTAAAGGGAACCTCTTTTCTAAAATATAAACCAGAAAATATCATCCTAACAATCCAGAGGTTTATTATATCTCTAGCAGAAGAAACGATATTTGCTGGATACCATTTTTTTTCCTTATTAGTATATAAAATTGCAAAGGGCCATAGGGCTGAAGAGAACCAAGTATCGAAAACTTCTTCTGTTTTTACCCATTTTTTCTTTCTACATTTTTTACAAATCTTATTAGGTTTTTTTAAACTAACAACATATTCATCCTCGCAATTTTTACAATACCAAACAGGTATTACTTGCCCCCACCAAATTTTTCTTGATATACACCAATCTCTTATATTTTTTAGCCAATCAAAAATTAATTTTTTATATCTTGCAGGAATTATAAAAACTTTTCTATTTTTTATAGCTTCTTTAGCAAGCTTTGAAAGAAAATCCATCTTCAAAAACCATTCCTTAGATGGAATAACTTGCAATTCTGTATGGCATCTATAGCAGTAAGGAATATTATGAACAATATTTTCTTCTTTTTCTAATAGATTTTCTTTTCTTAAGATTTCTAATATCTTTTCCCTTGCCTCTAAATAATCCATTCCTTCAAAATCTTTTACATTAACAATTTTCCCATCCTCATCAATAACTTTTATAAGCTCAAGCTCGTGTCTTTTGCCTATTTCATAATCAATAATGCTATGTGCAGGAGTAATCTTTACAACACCTGTACCAAATTTGGGGTCAACTCTTCTATCAGTAATTATTAATAATCTCCTTCCAACTATAGGTAAAATTGCTTTTTTGCCTAAATATTTTATATATCTTTCATCATCTGGGTTAATTGCTAATGCAACATCACCTAACATTGTTTCTGGTCTTGTAGTAGCTACAGTTAAATATTCTTCAGAATCCTCTATTGGGTATTTTATATAATAAAGCTTTCCCTCTTTTTCTTCATACTCGATTTCCAAATCAGATAAACTTGTTTTACACCTAGGACAGAAATTTATAGCTCTATAATCCCTATACACCCAACCTTTTTTATAATATTCAATAAAAGCATCCTCAACAACTTTAACATATTCTTTATCCATAGTAAATCTTGTTCTTGACCAATCAGGGCTTATCCCCAATAATCTAAATTGTTTTAAAATTATTCCTCCATATTTTTCTTTCCATTCCCAAACTTTTTTCAAAAATTTTTCTCTTCCCAAATCAAATCTTGTTTTACCTTCTTTCTTTAACTCCTTCTCAACAACATTTTGAGTAGCTATTCCAGCATGATCTACTCCAGGAATCCAAATAACCTTAAATCCTTTCATTCTTTTATATCTAGCCAATATATCTAAGAGAGTATTTTCCAAGCTATGTCCTAAATGCAATGAACCAGTAATATTAGGAGGGGCAATTAAAATAATATAAGTTTTATCTCCTTTTTGTTTTTCAATCTTCAAATAAGGCTCCCATTTTTTATATATCCTCTCCTCCACTTTTTTAAAATCATATCTTTTCTCTAATTCCATATTAATATAATTATAACAAAACCTATTAAGCTATTTATAAGCTTTCTTCGTTTCCTATGCTAATTGTTGGTTCTGGAGAGGTATATTTTCTAATTCTTACCCAGTCTAAAACAACACTTCCAGATGTCCACGACGATATTCCCCAAAAAGCATAATAATTGCCAATAGAATTAGTAGTATTAGTTCCTGTTAAAGAATTGACACCATCAGTACCTTTTTGTGAGCCTGTTGATATCCAAGAAAATTGCCATATTTTATTAGCATTAAAAGAAGAACTTACTTGTGTTACCAACCACCCATTAGATGATGAATCTCCTACAATTCTAAAAGCTGGCGTGCCACCTGAGTACCAATCTATAGAATAGCTATTATAATAATTCCCATTACTTTTTATCGAAGCACTAGTTGAAAGGCCTTGTCTATATGTTGGGGAACCAGATGGCATTGCAACAACTTTAGCTTCCTGCCAGACTGGATAAACAAAAGGATTTAATGAATGTATCCAAACATAATCACTGGTACCACTTACTGAAAAAGTTATTTGTCCATTTGAAATTGATACTGAACCTCCACTCGATTTTTTTAACCCCCATTTAGTTGTATCTAAGCTTGTTCCATTAAAATCATCAAAAAATAGAAATGTATTATCTCCGCTACTTGAGCTTGTAGCATTTTGATTACCATAATAAATATAAATTATCTTTGATGAATTTGCTGGAATTGATGGAACTTTTATCCAAATTTTTGTTATGTTTGTGTTGCATCCTGATTCTAACCAGTAATTTAGTGAAGTTTGCCCATCTGAATCAAAAAATCTTATATCTCCACAGTCAGATCTCATTTTTCCAGCAGATATTAAACTTCGGGTATCTAAAGTTATAGATATTTGAAAATCTGTAAGGTTATTAGAGTTTTGGGAGTTATTTATTGTAATTTGTCTTCTATACTTAAAACTTATTGAGCTACTACCTTGCCTTGAAGAAGATCTAGTTATAGGAGTTAGTCTTGTTTTAGAAGTAGAAATAACATATTCTTTATCTTCTTTTTCTAATTTAGCTGTTAATTCATAACTTCCTCCTGATACATATGTATAAAAATAAGGTGGTTTGTTAATAGGATCTATAGGTAGTTTTTGAAGATTAACTAATGAAGAAGCTGAAAAATTAAGAGGTATCCAGCCTGTACCATCTATATTAGTAGGAGTAGCAGAACATCTATAAGAATAGCTTGGGGGCAAATTTGGGAGCTGATTTAGCCAACTTGAACAAGAAGCATCAGTATCTGGTAAACTTATGTAAACTAATGTAGGTGTTCCATAAAAATTTAGGTATCCATAGTTTTCTGTTTCTAATAAAGTTATAGAATCTTTTATTTTTTTAAGATCATTTATTCTTTGTGTGTCTCTTAATCCTTCTATTATTTTAAATGGTTTTAAAACTACTATTAGAAGAGCTAACAAAACAGATATTATACCTAAGACTATAATAAATTCTATTAAGGTGAAAGATCTGTAAAATAAAGAATAAGAATTAAATTTTTTAAATATTTTTTCGTTTTTTATTCTCATGATCATAATGGCTTGTTGCGGGGGCCGGAATTGCACCGGCGCCTCGGGCTTATGAGACCCGCGTGGTACTACTCCACCACCCCGCTATATAGTCCATAGGGATGAGGGGATAAATCCCCTCCTCCCTGCATGGCGCCCTTCGTTCACTGTCGTTCACTCAGGGCTGTCACCCACCACCCTTGGTGAACAGATTGCCTAGCTAATCCCATTTATGGCGCAATTTCGCTCGCTTTATTAATATTTTTCTTTGCTCTCTTTCTATATTATAATTTATATTATAACATAAAGGGGGCGTGGCGCAGCCTGGTTAGCGCGCAGCCCTGTCAAGGCTGAGGTCGCGGGTTCAAATCCCGTCGCCCCCGCAATGAGTAGAAAAATTTTCTTTACTTTAGTTTTTACTTTTTTATCAATTTTAATAATTTCAGCAACTTTTGTTTTTCAGTATTTAAAAAACAAATTTGAAGAAGGGCCAACTCCTATAAAAAAAGAAAAGGTTAAATTACAAACAGATGATGGAGTTTATATAATAGGAAATTTTTATTATAATCCTGGAAGCAAATTTTCTGGAATATTAATACATTCATTAGGAGGTAACAAAGAAAAATTTGAAAAATTGAGCAAATTTTTATCAAATTTTTATTCTATATTAGAAATAGATTTAAGGGGGCATGGGGAAAGTATAAATTCTATAAGAGGAAGAGTTAATTTAGAAAAAGAAAATTGCGAAAATTATATTTATGATATTTTATCTGCAAGTAAGTTTTTAGAATCAAAAGGTTTTAAAGCAAGCAATCAATTTTTAATAGGAGAAGAGGAAGGAGCAAATATTTTGTTAAAGTTTTTATCTTTTAATAAAGAAATAAAGGCTGGGGTTTTATTATTCCCTAAAGAAGATTATTGCCAGATTTCAATTGAAAAATATCTAACTAATGAGATAGGAAATAAAATATTTGTAATTTCAGGGGAAAATACAATATTAGATATATTCAGAAAGCAGACTACAAGTTCATCAATTTTAATTTACAAAGAAGAGATCAAAAATAGAATTTTTGATTTTAAGGAAATTAATGATAAAATTAAAGTGTTTTTGATAGAACACTTGATATAAAGTCGTAATTAAAAAAGATGTTTTATGGCTAACGGAAGAAGGGGAAGAAAGATGTATAGGCCAAGACCTGGTGAAGTTTGGGTATGTGCAAAATGTGGAAAACCTATAAATGAATTACCTTTCGATCCGCAAAGGGATGAAAATGGTAATTTATCGAGGCCTGTATATCATAGAGAATGTCTTCCTCCAAAAAATAGATAAAAATTATTTAATTATTTAAAGTATAGTTTTCCTGGTATTCTTAGATCAATTCTGTTATAAGGATTTTTATAGTTTGTTAAAAAATAGCCTAGTTTTTTAAGTTGTTCATCTATATTTTTATTTGGATCAAAAAGAATTTCTTTATTGTCTGACGTAATAATTTTAATGTCTTTGTTGGACAAAATTTCTGCTTGCCTTAAAATAAGAGAGTTTAAATTTGAGTATTCAAAAATCTTCGAAAATGCATTTGTTAATGTTGGATCTAAATAAGAATTTTTTAAAATTTCCAATTGCGAAAAGATTGGTAAATATTTATTTTCTATTGAATCTTTGTAAATATATGAATGAGAACCTAAATAAAAGCAATCTGTAGAACAGATTATTGCTACAGGATCTTCTTTTTCTAAATCAATATTTAAGCTAAAGTTTAAAAAATTGGGTTTAAATTTAATTTTTATTACACTATCATAAGTTTCGAAGATCTTTTGGGCTAAATTTTTTCTAAAGAATATATAATATAAAATTGATAAATTTTTGATGTTCAATCTATTGTCCGAACTGTTAATTTTTAAAAAGTTTAAATTTCCTAAGTAAAATATAAATATTAAAAGCAGGAAAAACAAAAATGGGGTATAATTTAATTCCAATTTCTTCCTTTTTTTTCTTCTCATTTATAAATTATAATTAAATAATGATAGATCCAAAGTTATTATTAAAAAATCCAGAGATAGTTAAAGAAAATTGTAAGAAAAGAAATGTTAATATTGATATTGAAAAAATAATAGATCTTAAAAAGATCATAAATAAGCTGATAAAAGAAAGAGATGAACTAAAACATTTTTTAAATTTAAGCTCAAAAAAAAGACCTTCGGAAAGTGAAATTAAAAAACTAAAGAAAATTAAAGAAAAGATAAAAGAAACAGAGGAAAAATTAAATTCTTTAAAGAATGAATTTAATTTGCTAATAAGGAAAATACCAAATATAGTTTTTGAAGATGTACCGGTAGGAAAAGATGAAAATGATAATGTTGTTTTAAAAGAAGTTGGGGAGATAACTAAATTCGAGTTTGAGCCAAAAGATCATTTAACAATTGGAGAAAAATTAGATATTATTGATGTTAAAAGGGCAAGTAAAATATCTGGGTCAAGATTTGGTTATTTAAAAAACAAAGGCGCCCTATTAGAAATAGCAATATTAAAATTTGTTTTCGATAATTTAACAGATAAAAAAATTATAGAGAAGATAATTAAAGAAAATGATTTAGATGTAAAAGTAAAAGAATTTATTCCTATTATTCCTCCTGTTATGATAAAACCTGAAATTATGCAAGGATTAGGATATATTGATTCTGGTGATATAGAAGTTTTTAAGATTCCTGAAGATAATTTGGTTTTGGTTGGAACAGCAGAGCATTCAATTGTTCCTATTTTTAAAGATGAAATTTTGGATGAAAAAGATTTGCCCATAAGATTTTTAGGATTTTCTACATGTTTTAGAAGAGAAGCAGGAAGCTATGGAAAAGATGTAAGAGGAATTTTAAGGGTTCATCAATTTGATAAAATAGAGATGGTTTCGTTTACCAAAAAAGAGGATTCAAGAAAAGAGCATAGATTTATTTTATCTGTAGAAGAATATTTGATGAGAAAATTAGATTTACCTTATAGGGTAGTAAGAATTTGTACAGGAGATATGGCGCCTCCCAATGCTGAGCAATTTGATATAGAAACTTGGATACCTTCTGAAAATAGATATAGAGAGACACATTCAACATCGAATACAACAGATTTTCAGGCAAGAAGATTAAATATAAAGATTAGAAGAAAAAATAGGACAGAATTTGCTCATATAATAAATGGGACAGCTTTCGCTATTGGAAGAATAATTATTGCAATTATTGAAAATTATCAAACTAAAGAAGGATTTGTTAGGATTCCGAAAGAATTGGTAAAATATACAGGATTTGATATTATTGATTAGGGCCTGTAGTTTAATGGTAAAACACTGCATTCGCTGTGCAGGGATGCGGGTTCGATTCCCGCCAGGTCCATAAGTTATAATTTTAATAAGGGCGGGTAGTTCAGTGGCAGAACGTCTCGCTTACAACGAGAAGGTCAGAGGTTCGATTCCTCTCCCGCCCAATTTTTATTAAAATATAGCTCTATTAAAGATTTGTAAAGAGGTAATGTGGCCACTGATCCTTCTGGTACTTCTTCTATAAATAATGTCATAACAATTTCGGGATTTTGATAAGGAGCATACCCTGTAAATATAGCATTTAATTTCTTTTTTCCTAAAATCTGCGGAGTACCACTTTTTCCAGCTACTTCTATCTTTAAATCTTTTAAAATTTTTGCTGTACCAGATGTTACTGTCATTCTCATTCCTTCTTGAACAATTCTTAAATTTTCTGGATTTACCAAATTTTCTTTTACAATAATCGGTTTTCTCTCATAAATAATTTTTCCATTTTGGTCATAAATTCTTTTAACAACATATGGTACAACAATTTTATTTTCAGCTAATGCAGATGTAAATAATGCTATCTGTAAAGGAGTTACTAAAATTTCTCCTTGTCCAATGCTAATATTATAAGTATCCCCAATCCTCCAAACAGGGTCTAAAATATTTTTCTTTTTCAAATTAGGATCACCAATATAACCATCTTCTTCTTTTTCTAAATCTATTCCAGTTTTTTTTCCTAACCCAAATAACTCAAAATATTTTTTAATTCTCCATATTCCCAAACCAATTTGATCACCATACCCCCCACCAATTGTATAAAAATAAACATTAACAGAATTTGCTATTGCTTCTCTCATATCAACCCAACCATGAACTTTCCAATCTTTAAATACAGAATATTTTCCAGGGAAATATGGGTTTGGTATTCTTATTTCTCCATTTGCTAATATTTTTTTATTAGGATCAATAATTTTTTCCTCTAATGCACCAGCTGCTAAAATTGGTTTTATTGTAGAACCAGGATTATATAAACCAGAAATAATTCTATTAAACATAGGACTATATGGATTTTCTAAAATATCTTTTACTTTCTCTCTTTCTTTTATAAAAATATTATTATCATAGCTTGGATAAGAAATTAATGAAATAATTTCTCCTGTTTTTGGATTCATAACAACAAGCCCTCCTTTTTTATATCCATTCTCTTTAAAATATTTATCCATTAATTCATATGCTTTTTTCTGAAATTCAGCATCAATAGAAAGCTCAAGATTGTATCCTGGGACAGGTTCTCTTTTCTCAATAGTTTTTATTATATTTTCTTTTGTATCTTTTTCAAGCTCTAAAACTCCAGGAATCCCTGATAAAAATTTTTGATAAGTTTTCTCTATTCCATCTTTTCCTATATAATCTTTTTGTGATACATTATATTCTTTAGCCTCATTTTCGCTTGGAAAACCTAAATATCCCAATAAATTACCTAAAGCTTCTTTGTATGGATAATTTCTTGAATAAGAATTTATAATTCTTACATTTAAATAATTTGGATAATTAATCATTATGTTAAAAGCCAAATCTTTTGGTAGGTTTTTTACAATAAGAATGTTTCCATCTATTTCATAGTCTAAATTGTATTTATTAATTAAATCAAAAAAATAATTTCTTTCTTCATCTTTCAAATGAGTTAAATCTAAAAATAAGTCGAATGATGCTAAATTTTCTGCTAATAAGTTTTTGTTTCTATCAAAAATTAATCCTCTTGGAGCTGGTTGTAGTATTTTTATAGATAAATTTTTTTTAGCATATGAAGCCCATTTTTTATTTTCAAGAACCATGGTTTTAAAACCTATTATTATCGAGATTGATAAAATTACTGAAAAAATGTAATAAAAAATCTTTGGGGATTCTATCCTTTTAAAAATAACATCTTCTTTCTCTTTTAAAATTTCTTCATCTATCCATTCCATCATAATAATTTATAAATAATAATAACAAAAATCGAGTAAAAGAAATTTATTATAAAAACATATGGAAGAAACGGCATGGGCAATGAATTAAATTTTACATAAAATATTGATGAAATAAAAATTAATAAAACTATGAATATCAAAATAGCAAAACCTAAAAATTTGTTTAAATTTATAAAGCTCGAAAATAGATATGATAATAAGATACAAAACCCCAAAACAACGCCCGTTAATCCTATTGGCAAGACTAAAATCAAATCATTCAAAAAAGAAAATGTTAAAAATATTGGAATAAAATATTTGTTTTTGTTTGAAAAATAAATTAATAAAAATGGAAATGTAAAAAATAAATTTTTTGAGATCAATGTTCTGCAAAAAAACTCTAATATTAATAAGTAAATTACAATCATCGAATAACTATAAATCTATCACCCTCAAAGTTTCCTATTGGAGAAATCGTTGCTTTTTGAAAATAATCCGATTTTTGTAAATCTATTATCTCGCCAAATATAAACCCTCTTTGGAAAACATCGTCGCCACCAGTTATTATAAGATCACCAGTTTTTATTTTTATTTTAGGTTCAATATAGTTAACTTCTATATATCCTAAACCAGTTGTCTTTGCAAGTCCGATAATTTCTCCATCTAGATTTGCAACATTAAATTGAAGATTTGGATAATCTAATGTAATAACTTCATAAATATTATCTTTTATTTCTTTTTTAACTTTTCCTATTAAAACCCAATTTTCATCTAAAACAATAGATCCCTCTTTTATCTTATTTTGAGATTTTATATAAATTATTCCTCCTGTTCCTTGGCTTAAAATAGTTGCTTCTGTTGAACTTGGATATCTTGATTTTATGAGATTTAAAGATTCTAAAAATGCTTTTTCTCTTTCAGCAATTTTTATTTGTGCTATTTCTTTTAAAAGATTGTAGTATTTTTCTTTATATTGATCAGTTTTTATAAATGGAAAAATGTTTTTTATTGAAGAAATTATTTTTTGGGCAATTTTTTGCAAGCTCAAAGTCTCTGTATAAATGCTTGAATATTCTTTTGCTATTGTTTTATTAAAATTTAAAAGGAATACAAATATCACTATTATATAAACTATTAAAAATTTTTTTATGTCCCTCATTTTTATATTATGCAATATTTTTTATAATATTCTAAATTTTCTATTATTCTTCCAAGACCAAAAACAACAGAATGAAGTGGTGTCTCAAATTGATTAACTTTTACATTTAATTCTTTTTCCAAAAAATTTGCTAACCCTTCTATTTGGCTACTTCCTCCAGTTAAATATATTCCTTTATTTCCTATATCTCCTATTAAATCTGGTGGTGTTAAATTCAATATATCTTTTATTTCTTCAACAAGCTCATTTAATGATGGAAGCAATGCTTCTCTTAAATCCTGGCTTGATATTGTTACTTCTTTTGGCAATGTTGTTATGGCATCTCTTCCTTTTAATGTATAGAATACATCTTTTCCAACAATACTACTTATAGCAATTTTTGCTTCCTCTATCTGACTCTCCCCTACAATTAAATTATACTTAAATCTTACATGGTTAATCAAATTTTGGTTGAATCTATCACCAGCAATTTTTATACTTTTCCCAATAACTATCCCACCCAATGATATTATAGATATTTCTGTTGTTCCTCCTCCTATATCAACTAATGCTATTCCTTTTGCTTCTTCTATATCTAAATTCCCCCCTAATGCTGCTGCGATAGGTTCTTCTACGATATATACTTCCTTAAATCCTGCTGTTTTTGCTGCATCAATAACGCCCCTCATTTGAACCTCTGTTAAATTTAATGGTACTCCTACAACCGCCTTTGGCCTAAATATTGCTACATATTGTTTTCTTAAAATATCTAAAATTTTTGCTAAAAATGCACTTGTTGCTTCTAAATCTGTTATTATTCCATAATTTATAGGCTTTGTAACTTCTATATGCATAGGTGCTCTTCCCAACATTCTTTGCGCCTCTTTCCCAATAGCAATAATATTTCTATTTCTTTTGTCAAAAGCAATAACTGATGGTTCCTCAAATATAATCCCTTTTCCTTTTAAATAAACTAAAGTATTTGATGTTCCTAAATCTATTCCCAATTCTAATTGTTTTATTAATTTAGCCATTTTCTTATATCTTTAATATTAACCTCTTTATATTTTTTCTCACTTCTTTTTTTAATATCAACTTTATTATTTTTAATTTTTTCTCCTATCACTATTCTATATGGTATTCCTATTAAATCACTTTCTGCAAATTTTTCTCCGGGTGAAACATTTTCTCTATCATCATATAAGACTTCGTAATTCTTAATTAAATCTTTATAAATTTTTTCACCAACCCCTTTTTTAAATTTTAAATCCAAAATATGAATTTTAAAAGGAGCAACAGATTCAGGCCAAATTATTCCTTTCTCGTCATTATGAACTTCTACAATAGCCCCCATTAATCTTGTAACTCCTATACCATAACAACCAGCATAAACAGGTCTTTCTTTATTATCTTTATCTATATATTTTAGATCAAAGGCTTCCGAATATTTTGTACCTAAATTGAAAGTATTTCCAACTTCTATAGATTTTAATTTTACTAATTTACTTTTACATATTTCACAATAATCTTTTTTATAAATCTCTTTATTCCATGCCTTTTTACATTTTTCACAATAATAAATCTCATCTTCTCCAGAATCTGTTGGAACTTGGAACTCTGTAGAATATTTTGAAAATGTTCCTCCTGAAGCAAAAGTTTCAATTGCATTCAATCCACATCTTTTAAATATTTTTTTATATGTTTTATCTACTAACTTTTTAAATTTTTCTACCTCTTCATTATTTTTATGAAAACTATACAAATCTTTCATAATAAATTCTCTCCCCCTCAAAAGACCAGATTTTGCTCTTAATTCATCTCTAAATTTAGTATTAATTTGATATAGTGCTACTGGCAAATCTTTATATGATTTAATAATTTTTTTGACTAAAGGGAATATTACCTCTTCATGAGTTGGAGCTAATGCATATTCAGATCCTGTCTTACTTTTTGTTTTAAATAAAGCATCAAATATTTCCCATCTTCCAGTTTTTTCCCAATATTCTTTAGGATGAAGATTAGTTAAAAGCAATTCTTGGCAACCTATTTTATTTAATTCTTCTCTTATAATATTTTCAATTTTATTTATTACTCTTAAACCTAAAGGTAGAAAATTATAAATTCCTGCTGAAACTTTTTCTATAAATCCTGCCCTTATTAAAAGTTTTGCATTTCTTGATTTTTCATCAGCTGGTTCCTCTTTATAAGTTTTATAAACCAATTCACTCTGCCTCATTTTAAAATAATTTTAAAAGAAAAATAAAAAAAATACTTTTTGTAGTCTTCCAATAAATTAACCGGCTTAGCAGATTGCATACAGTTTTAAATATTTTGTAAATTTTATTTTTATTTTATCAAGCCTCTTCTTTTTCTATAATCTTCCCTTCTTTTCTTAAAAATATATCTAAAATTTCGATTCGTCTTTCTTTGGGAAATAAGGCAAACAAAACACGCCATCTATCAATCCGGAGGCGCCAGCCAAATTTGGTTCCTTTAATCTTTTTTATATTAGGGTGCGCAAATGGGTTTTAGACAATTTTTCAAACTCTATATAAAATTTCTCTTGCAATTCTTTTGGTAATTTAGCAAACTCTTTCTCTGCTCGAGGTTTAATTATAATTTCATTACATTCAACTTATATTTTTTCTTCAATTCGTTTAAAGTAATTCCTTTTTTGCCTTCACTTTCTTTTAATGCTTTTAAGTATCTTTCTTTTGCTTCCAATTCTTCAATATAATCTATTATTTTCTTCCAATCTTTTAACGGTGAAATAACAACTGGCTCTTTGCCTATTTTTATTAAATTTTTAACTACTCTGATCATAAAATAATTATATCACAAAATCAAAAAACATACTAATTTGTGATTTATTAATTCATTAACTTTTTAATTCGATTATTCTAATAATTTTAAAAATTTTTCTTATGACTGTCTTTTTGTTTTACTTTTACCTACCAAGCCTTTCTAAGGCTTTACAAATTTCTTTTCCTGAAAAAAGGGGTAGTTCCATAAAACCAAATAGTAATTGTGAACAAGTTTATTTTTGAAGGACGATAAGATTTCAAAATTTCTTGTGCTTATTTTTCTTCTAAAATTACTTTCTTTTCTTGAACTAAAATATTTAATAAAATCCTAAAAAATCAAAAAATTATAAAATACAATTTAGTAAAGAATTTTTAATTTACAGAAAACCCAGTGTAATTATTTTTATGTCAGATAAAAACTATCGTGAATAATTATAAAATGAGGAGTCACAAGGAACAGAAGGACCATGAGGACTAAAAAGAGCAAATGGGCCTTCTGCTTGTATAAAAGCTGTTCCTGGACCTTCCGCTCTATCAACAGCAAAATATAGATTCGCAAAATCTGATTCAGGAGCGTAACCTCCTTCATCGTAGAAAGCTGTTACTCTCCAATATAATTTATTATCCGGTGCGCCGTTTGCCTGAAAATTCTTACAAAAATCAACTACAAAAGCTCCGGTCCTACCTCTCAATGTCACTCTAAAAGCTATGGATTTAATAATATATTTAATTTTATTATAGTTAAATAATATTTTACTTTCAAAATCGTTAAGAAGGACTATGGCGGATGAACAATCGAAAAATTCAATACCGAGTGGGCAATTTTTACCAAGCTGTAAGTCAGCGCCTGCTCCCCGAAATGCTATTCTTAAAGAGATTGTATCTATAGATGGTTCAATTATGATAAAATGATCAGTCCATACCTCTGTTGTTTGTATTTTTTTAAAATCTAGTAGTCTAAAATCGGTCTTCAAATTATTATCCACATACTCCTTTGTTACTACTTGATTACCGGGTGAATTTGTTGTTGGTGTTTGAGCAAAAATAGGAGCATATTCTGCTGGTTGTCTGCCTCCAATTGGATTTTGTTTTAAAAATTTAAAACCTTCTCTTGATGTCTTAAATATCATATATTGAGGTGTTGTTTGTTGAGCAGATAATG
>Ga0080004_1116120_pt1 | contig 24830 bp, 24 predicted proteins | sample WasSprMetagenome_FD_69207 | JGI IMG/M metagenome (GOLD analysis project Ga0080004, IMG submission 69207) | Sulfidic aquatic microbial communities from Washburn Spring, Yellowstone National Park, USA - WS (SPADES assembly) (version 2) | ecosystem: Environmental > Aquatic > Thermal springs > Hot...
CCGCACTTCAAAATCGAAGAAGAAAAGGTCTTCCCCACTGTCTTACATATTAAGCCGGAAGCAGAGCATTTAATCACCCAGTTGAAGGAGGAGCATAAGACGCACTTCAGCCTACTTAACCAAATCAAAGAAGCCATCAAAGAGTTGTGTAGAGTGGGTGCTAGCCATACGGAGAAAGAGGAACCTTTTTACCAGACAGTTTTAGAAGAAGTGTTAAAAACGGTAGGGAAGAAGTAGGTTCAAACGTTTTTCCCTAAATAGCTGGTTTGAGGAAGAGAAGAACCAGTTTTCCTACAGGCTGAGCTCATTAGGGTAGGATACGTTTTGAGAAGTAGTGTGGGGAGTAAAGGGGTGCAGCTGGGTTATGACCCGTAGCCCTATCTTTAGCTATCAAGTAAACTATCGGAGCCTTGGAGAACCTCATAAATATGGTATCGTGACCCACACATAACCCTACAACGACGTTCAACTCTGTACCAACACGATTTAGCACCATCGCTTGAAGAATTGGGTTGCATATAGGTTCATGATGTCCTGGTTTCCTCTTATCCTCCTCCTTGAGTCCGATGCGCGTCTTATCTATGGAGCCGCATTTACAGGCTACGGAGTAAACATCAAGCCCCCACGCCTCAAAAACCTTATCGAGCTTGCTAGCCTCATCACTTAAACCTACACAAAAAGCAACACCAATCCTCCTAACATTAAGCCTTCTACAAAGTTCAACGACCTCCCTAACTCTAGGCCAGAACCCATACCCCTCCTTCTCGATGAGCGTGGAGGAGCGGTGAATATTTCTAATAAACTCGTTCTCATACTGCTTCATAGACTCCTCAACGATCTCAGGGTATGCAACCATAGGGCAGAAAGCAGGCTTTTTAGCTTCAGGATCATTTGTGCAGGGCTTTAATGGACACTTAGCGCATTGAGGAGATTTCTCACCACTCATATCGATGAGTTTGAATCAAGAGGATATTTGAACTTAGCGTTCAATTTAACGACTATCACATAGGTTTATGCTCTAGAGTATGTTGAAGCATCTCTAAGCTTATTACCATAAACAGTTTTTATATGATAGAGAAGAGAGGCTGTCCTTATGCCCAACCTCTCTTTGCTTGTAACCGGCGCCTCTGGATTTATTGGGCGGCACGTCACAGCATACCTTTTGAAAAAAGGCTTTAGCATATTAACTACAGATCTCAGAGGTGCTGACCTCAATGGAGACCTACGCGATAAGGTGTTTGTGCTAGATGTAGTTTCAAAGCTTAAGTTCGATGCGGTTGTTCACTTAGCCGCTGTAACTGACATAAAGATGAGCATCCAAGACCCCTACCAAACACATCTGGTGAACGACTTCGGCACACTCAATATACTGGAAGCAGCTTCAAAGAAGGGTGTGGAGAGGTTCATCTACGCGAGTTCAGCAAACGTTTACGGTCTCCCATTCGAGCTCCCTGTTAGGGAGAGCACACCCTTCAACCCCAGAACACCCTACGACTACTCAAAGGTGGTCGGCGAGTATCTCGTCAGAAGCTACGCAGCAACCAAGAAGATCAAGACCACCATATTAAGATCTTGGAAGATCTTTGGGGAGTATGAGAGGCTTACGGCTGCGATACCCAACTTTATTAAGTGCTGCTTAAGAGGCGAGCCCATACCGCTCTACAACGGAGGCGCTGACACCACAGACCCATATTACGTTGAAAACTACGCTAGAGTCGTGGAGCTCTGCCTAATCAAAGAAGAGGCTATAGGAGAGGTGTTTAACGTAGGGACTGGTGTTGAGCGCTCGATCAAGCAGATCGCCGAGGAAATCAAGCGTCTCACAAACTCTAACTCACAACTCCTAAACCTACCGCCTCGAAGTGAAGCGGAGAAGGAGCCTATGAGAAGCTACCCAGATATATCGAAACTTAGGCGGCTGCTCGGCTATGAGCCAATAGTCTCATTTGAGGAAGGGTTGCGAAGAACGATCAGCTGGGTTAAAGCTGTCATCAGTTAGATTAGAGAAGCTTTGACTAGACAGCAAGCTCTTGGAGGATTTCAGTTATGTCAGCGGCTGGGAAGCCTTCTGGCGTGCTTATCCTCTGCTTCGCAGGCGGGTTAGAGAGGTAGCTTCGTAGTCTAAGATCTAACCTCTGCTCATAAGTGGGTACATTCTCATTCTGGTAGAAGACACCTATCGGGATACGGTCACCCCACTCGAACGAGAGCTCGATAACCTTAGAGATCTTCGCCATAACCTGCTCTTTTGTCATATCAGCCCTCACCACAGGATCATATCCAACATCCTCAAGCCTATACACACGCGGTCTAGGCTTCTTAGTCACCGGATCCAACCTATCTTCACCAGAGTAGAATGCTTTAGTGTTGACGTCGTTGTAAGTCGGGCAGGGCTGAAGCACATCGACAAAAGCGAAGCCTCTATGCTTAATCGCCTTCATGAAGATCTCCTTCAAATGTCTAGTATCATAAGCATAACCCCTAGCTATAAAGGTTACACCGGCTGAGAGCGCTAAGAAGATCGGGTTTACGGCTTCGTTTATGTTAGGCTCAGGCAGAGCCTTGGTCTTCACACCATATCTTAGCGTAGGAGAAGCTTGACCCTTCGTAAGCCCATATACACCATTATCATGCACAATATACGTCACATCAACATTCCGCCTACCAGCATGGATAAAGTGGCTCACACCTATACCCAACCCATCGCCGTCACCACTCACAGCGATAACCTCCAGATTAGGGTTCGCCAACTTAGCACCTATAGCGTATGGCAAAGGTCTGCCGTGCAGCGTGTGGATACCGTATGCTTTAACGAAATGCGGGAGCTTACCTGAGCAACCTATCCCGGAGAAGATCACAACATCATCAGGCTCTAACTCAAGCTCAGCCAAAGCAGACTGAAGCGCACTAAGTATGCCGAAGTCTCCGCAGCCTGGGCACCAGTCGTTATGTATCTGCTCCTTGAAGTCCGCTAGCTTAAGCGCCAAGTGTCAGAACCCTCCTTTTAGGCGCTGTGCCTTCCACCACAGACCTTAAGGCTTGATAAACCTCGTCTTGCAGCATAGGTCTCCCATTATATTTGACGATGTAGTTACTTATCTCTATGCCCGTCTTCTCTGTGATCAAGCCACCTAGCTGACCCGAGTAGTTCATCTCAACATCTATCACCTTTGAACCATCCAGAATTTTGGCGATGTGCTTTGACGGTAGGGGGCAGAGCATCTTTACTTGTAGGAAGCCTACCTCAACACCCTCAGCCCTCAGCTCATCCAATGCGTCTAGAATCGCGCCTTTGGTTGACCCCCAGCTCACAACCTTGAACTTCGCATCCTCGCTACCATAGTATCTAACCCTCTCATCTAGAGGCACTTCTTCTTCAACCAACTCAAGTTTACGCATCCTCTTATCCATCATCATAACCCTATTCTCAGGGTTCTCACTGATGTGCCCAAACTCATCGTGCTCATCCCCTGAAGCCCAATGCACACAGCCCTTTGTACCCAGCTTCACCCTCGGCGAAATACCTGTTGGCGTAAACTCAAACCGCTTATACTCCCCACCAGCAGCCTTAATCTCCGCAACCTCTTCTTCGCCAATAAGATCACCGCGCTCTATCTTCACCAAACTCGGATCCAGCGTCAATGTCTGATTACTATTAGCTAACGCTTTGTCCACCAAATGGATCACTAGGGTCTGATACTTCTCAGCGTAGTTAAAGGCTCTTGCAGCATCATAGAAGGCTTCCTCGATATCACCAGACGCTATAACGATCCTAGGGAATTCACCGTGCCCAGCGTGTAAAGCAAACCTCAGATCACCCTGCTCATGCCTAGTTGGAAGACCTGTTGACGGACCGCCTCTCTGATATAGAGTTACAACCACTGGCACCTCATTCATACCAGCCCAACCTAACCCCTCAACCATAACGGAAAAGCCTGGTCCCGAAGTGGACGTTGCTGCACGAGCCCCAGCTAACGCTGCTCCAGTAGCGCTTGTTAGCGCTGCGAGTTCATCCTCGGTCTGAAAGACCACTATCGAGCCTGACTCATCGCCTCCGTTAAGTCGGAAGACAGCGTGCGCTTCCAGAAAGACGCTTTCGTCAGCAGCTGGGGTGATCGGGTAGTAGCTCTGAAATCTACATCCGCCTACAAGCTTACCTAGAGCGATAGCCTCGTTCCCAGTCAAGAGAATGAGCCTACCATTAGGTTGGCTCTTCAGCTTATGGGGGTAGGAGCTGCTGAAGCGCTTCTTAACGTAGTCATACGCAACTCTTGCGCCCTCAATGTTTTCCTCAACAACCTTAGCCTTGCCTTTAAAGACGTTCTTTATAGCCTGCTCTAAGAAGGCCAAGTCGAGCTCCACTAGCGCCAGGCTGGAGGCTACAGCCAGCACGTTGATCATCCTAGCCAATTCGCTGATCTTCTTTTCAGAAGCTCTGGAGATTTCACCGAGTATCTCATCATAGGGTATGGGGTACGTCTGCACACCCCTAGCCTTACATTCCTCTATTAGGCTGCCGATCGTAGAGTTTAGACCGCGTTCCTCAAGCCGCTTCACTAACCTATTCTTTACAATCTTATCTAAAGTTGGTATAGCTGCTACCTTCCTATCTAGAAGCTTCGGATCATAGATTAGTCCACCACCTTCAGCAACCTCATCGCAGTGGACAGCAATCGTCTCCTCGTCAAACGAAGCTAGCAAATCCACTCTACTCTTCAACGATCTTACAGGCTTATCGCTGACCTTGAGCTGAAAGTAGCTATGCATCCCTTTTATGTTGGAATGGTATTCTCTTTTCCCATAGATGTGTAAGCCCGCTAGACCACACGCCTTGGCGAAGATGTTAGCTGAGGTATCTACTCCGCTACCCTGCTGGCCCCCTATCATATATGTGAAGCTGTTTATCAAAAAGGTTCAACCACCTGTTGCTCTACCATACCCTAACGCGCACTCACAATCATCGATCTTCCCACAGTAGGGGCAGGCGCAGACACACTCATCAATAGGCATATGGCATCTCTCACAGTAGGCTTCGGCGAACGCTGGTCCAAGAGGCACGATAGTTAAGACCTCAGGCACCTCCTCTCTGATAGCGTTAAGTATGCCTCTTTGAAGCTCGAAGGCTAGTAGCTTGCATTCTGAGCAGGCTTCAGACGGTCTGATCTTAAGTACCCCCTTCTCAAACCCTACGTAGCGCAGAGCCGTATCTTCTCCGATCTCTCTGTTTATCTTCGCCAATACGGCTTTAATTCTCTCTTCTAGTGTTTGCATACCCATATAACCACCTTCTGCGAGCTAAAATTGTTTTCGCCACCTTCTGAAGCCACGCGATTAGGAAGCATCTAAATCAATATTATACCGACCGCAGCATTTAACCGTTTACACCAGTCGCAAAAGTGTGGGGGCAAGTTTAAAGGTTAGGGTTGGCAAAATGGGAGGGAGGGGCTCAAGCGTGGACACAACCTCACCTATAGAATTCTTGGTGAACGTAAGAGAGAACCTACTAGCCCTATCTCCAATGAAGATTATTCTTAGACGCAGCATACCGCCCATCAACCTCCCATCGTTTAAAATAGAGGAGCAGCCCGAGGGAACAAGTTTGGAAGTACCGAGGTGGGTCGGTGAGGTGCTGGTTGATTTAGGCTTCGCCTCAGCACCAAACGAAGGGTTTGAAACTGAACTCTTCAAATCACTCAGCAGAGAGCGTATGCAAGGACCTTTGCAGCTTTCAACCCTAAAGAAAGACTTCTACATCAACCTAAAGACATTCCTTGAAGACCTATCTGAAAAGGCCCGCAGCGACACCAAGTTTATTACGCAGTATGAGAAGAGTGCTGCTGCTGCGCGTGATCTGATGAGGTATAGGGTTCAGAAGCTCCTCTACATAGCCTCAGCAACAACACTAACCTCCGATTTGATAGAGAAGACCACACCAGAGGAGCAGAAGCTCATCGAATCTGTTAAAGGTTTGGTCAAGAGCTGGCTATCTTCAATTATAGGTGAGGGGTGATGGCTGAGCTTACACAAGCCCGTCTGCAAGACGTATTCAGCGACTTCATAAAGACATATAGAGATAAAACCGGAGCCTTAAAGTATAGGGAACGTGTTTCACAGATACCCATTTCAGGTGCGAAGTCCCTTGTTGTAGACTTCGATGATCTGTCATTCTATAATGTGGATGTGGCAGAGAAGATTTTACGAGAACCTGATGAAGCTTTAGCTGCATTCAAAAACGCAGCCTACGAAGCTGTTAGAGTTGAGAACGCTACTTATGCGGAGAGGATACGTAATGAGTTGACCGTCAGAATAAGGGGTCTGCCGACTAGAATCGAATTAAGGCGCATATCAACAGAGTATCTGGATCAGCTAATCTCTGTTGCAGGGATGGTGGTGCGCACATCTGAGCTGAGACCTTTAGCGGTTAAGGCTGCTTGGAGGTGCAAAAAAGGTGGTCACATAAATTACGTTGAGCAGAAGGGTATCGTCCTTATTAAGCCCAGAAGGTGCTCAGAGTGCGACGAGTCAAAGGAATTTGAACTCGACCCTAAGAAGACCGAATTTGTGGACTACCAAGTCATAAGAATTCAGGAACTGCCTGAAGAGCTGCCACCAGGGCAGCTACCGCAGACTACAGATGTGAGCCTGATAGGCGATCTTGTCAATAAAGCAAGACCAGGAGATAGGGTGATTGTTACTGGGATTCTTAGGGCTGAGCCTGAGTCTGCACTAGGTGGTGTTAAGTTCAGGCTCTTCCGCTCTAGACTCGATGGGAACTATGTTGAAACATTAGGCGAGACCCCTGAGAAGATTGTGATAACTAAGGAGGATGAGGAGATCATAAAGAGCATCGCCTCACAGCAACTAGCCTATGAGCGGCTGATCGCATCTATCGCACCATCCATCTACGGCTATGAAACACAAAAAGAGGCGATACTGCTACAGCTCGTAGGTGCGCCGCAGCGAGTGCTGGAAGATGGCACAACCTTAAGGGGCGACATAAACGTGCTTCTGATCGGCGACCCCGGTACCGCTAAATCTGAGATGTTGAAGTATGTAGCGCGAGTCGCCCCTAGAGCACTATACACTTCTGGTAGAGGCTCGACCGCTGCGGGTTTGACCGCTGCTGTCGTAAGGGAGAAGACGGGTATGATGATGCTTGAAGCTGGGGCGGTTGTTCTGGCGGATCAAGGGCTGGCTTGTATAGATGAGTTTGATAAGATGAGACCTGAGGATAGAAGTGCGTTACACGAGTGTATGGAGCAGCAGACTTGTAGTGTGGCTAAGGGTGGTATAGTTGCCACGTTGAATGCTAGAACCGCTATACTCGCAGCGCTTAATCCGACCTTAGGTAAGTATGATCCTCACCGCAACTTAACCGATAACGTTAACCTTCCCATACCTCTACTCACTAGGTTTGATCTGATATTTGTTTTAAGAGACGTCCCCGAAAGGTCTGGTGACGAGCGTGTAGCTAGGCATATTCTTGAAACGCATAGGAAGGGTAGCTTCGCGACACCCCCTCCTATTGGTGTAGATCTGTTAAGGAAGTACATAGTCTACGCTAAGAGAATCAACCCCACTTTAACACCCGAAGCTGAAGAGAAGCTTCTGGAATATTATCTTAAGATGCGAAGTGTAGGTGATGCATCTATGATAACCGTCACACCTAGGCAGCTCGAGTCGCTTATCAGATTAGCTACCGCTAGAGCAAGGGTTATGCTAAGAGATAAGGTGAATGAAGAGGATGCGTTAAGGGCTATCTCTCTGATGGAGAGGATGCTCAGCACAGTAAGCGTAGATGTGAAGACGGGTAGAGTTGATCTAGGCGTCTTGCACGGCAGACCCCTCAGCGAAAGAACTCTGCTTGAAACAGCCTTAGATGTATTTAAATCGCTTTCTGGTCCTGAACAGAAGCCTGTAGATGGTAAGGTGTTTATAGAAGAGCTCATCAAAACTGGTAAATTTAAGCGGGAAGAAGCTGAGCGGATGCTGCAGATACTTCATAGAAGCGGACAGATCTATGAAGTCAGACCAGGCTACTTCAGAAAAGTTGTGTGATCATATCACTTGCGTATAAGAGACCTACCCCTGCCTAAACCCCTTGTTGATCTGCTGGAGGAGAAGGGTTACGTAGACCTCTATCCACCCCAAGAAGAAGCCGTTAGGAGAGGTGCGCTCCAAGGAGCCAACGTCCTTCTAACGACACCAACCGCTAGCGGCAAGACACTTGTGGCGATAATCGCTGCTGGCAAAAGGATTCTGGAAGATGGGGGGAAGGTGGTCTACCTCACACCCCTAAGAGCGCTAGCTGCTGAAAAGTATGAGGAGTTCAAGATGTTGGAGGCTCTGACAAAACCCGATGGCTCGAACGTTAAGGTACGCATCTCAACAGGGGACTATGATTCCCCGGGTGAGTTTCTTAGAGATGGTGATCTAATCGTCTTAACCAACGAGAGGTTCGACTCAATACTTAGACACGGTGCTTCTTGGATAGATGACGTGAGGCTGTATGTTGCGGATGAGGTGCACCTAGTAGGTTTACCGAGAAGGGGACCCACTTTAGAGAGCATACTAACCAAGATCAGAGCCTTTTCCCCAGATTCACAGATAATAGGTTTGAGCGCTACGATAACGAATGGGGCTACGATAGCAAAATGGCTTGGTGCTGAGCTCATCAACATAGACTGGAGACCAGTAAAGCTCGTTGAAGGCGTCTGGGACCACGGCAGAATTGTCTACGCAGACGGCAGAACCAAGACCGTAAAGAGCACTGGAAGAGGCGCTGCGATAGATGCTGCCGCAGACGTACTCGATGAAGGCGGGCAGGCACTAATATTTGCGGAGACTCGAAGGAAGGCTGTTAGCTTAGCGGCTAAAGCTGCTGAGGTCACTAAACGCTATCTTACAGAAGAAGAGAAGCGAGAGTTGAGTGAAGTAAGTAGGAGGATATTGACTGAGGTTGAGGAGACCTCGTTGAGCAGATCTTTAGCTGAAGCGGTTGAGTGCGGTTCAGCGTTCCACCACGCTGGTCTCGCATCTATCCATAGAAGGATCGTCGAGGAAGCCTACAGAAGTGGGCTAATAAAGATACTAACAGCAACACCAACGCTTGCTGCCGGGGTTAACCTTCCCGCCAGGAGGGTTGTGATATCAAGCCTCTATAGATATGATGCAGAGTATGGTGGGCAGAGCCTGCTTTCTGTACTTGAGTATAAGCAGATGTGTGGTAGAGCTGGTAGACCCAAGTTTGATGATATAGGTGAGACGATCCTCTTGGCTTCGCCCTCATTCACCAAAGAAGAGCTCTTCGAGAATTACATAAAAGGTAAGCCTGAACCCATCACATCACAGCTCTCAGACGAAGGTATGCTTAGAACACATCTACTTGCTACAATAGCCAGCCTACCGGGGTTGAGCGACGAGGATATTGACGAATTCTTCTCCAAGACGCTCTTCACGCTGCAGTATAGGCGACCTACGGTGAAGATTAGGTTGAGCAGATGCCTATCTACCCTGCTAAGAGACGGGTTAGTTGAGAAGGTCGGTCGCAGATATATGGCTACAGAGTTTGGCAAACGAATCTCGCTACTCTATATAGATCCTGAAACTGGAGTGCTATTTAAGAAGGCGCTTCAAAGAAGTAGGGCTGGGCAAAGATACGAAGCCGGTATAATCCACATCATCTCAATAGCGCCTGATATGTCGCCTAAGCTTGCTCTCAGAAGCAAAGATACGGATGAGGCTAGGGAGTATATAGAAGAGCATAGCGAAGAATTCCTCATACAACCCTATGAGGAAGCGGCTTACTGGAGCGGCTCGGACTCCTTCAGGAATGTGCTTGTATTAGATGCTTGGATAAGGGAGGCTAGCGAAGACAGCATACTAGAAAAATATGGTGTTGAACCCGGAGACCTCTACAGAATAACCGAGAACGCCGAGTGGCTACTCTACTCTTTTGAGGAGATTGCCAAACTACTTCAGATCAACTACTTAATAGATGAGATCGAAGAGCTGAGAATGAGAGTAAAGTATGGTGTTAGAGCCGAGCTGCTGCCTCTAACTAAACTCGAGGGCATAGGGCGAGTTAGAGCCAGAGCCCTCTACAGCCGAGGATTCACAGACCTTAGCAAGATTGCTTCAGCCAAAGAGGAGCAGCTAGCCTCAGTACCTAAAATAGGACCAGCGTTAGCCAAGAAGATAAAGAAGCAGGTTCAGAGTTTGAGATGAATCCAGTAAGCGGGCTTGCAGCCTGTATAAGCAGAAGGGAAGAGGATATCTTAACGAAGATACTTTGGCAGATGATTCGTCGGGCACCCTTCGGCTTCCACCTCTACACAAAACAAGGAGACCTAAGCACCTGCAACATAGATGAATACTCTGCTGAGTCTGGGGTTTGCTTAAAGTTTCAGGGTGAAGCACCACATCCTATACCGATGCACGGAGAGATCTATGCGCCTGAGAACTTCGACTTGGAGAAACTGGGGCACAAACTCCTCGACAGACAGTTTGAGGACGCTGCCGAAGATCTGAAATCGGTCGATGGAGCGTATGCGATGATCTTCGCTGGTGAAGAGGAGATGATTTTAGTGAGAGACCACCTGGGTCAGAAACCACTCTATTACGTGCAGAAGCCTGAGCTTATAGCAGCAGCAACAGAAAGAAACGCCTTAGAGTTGCTAGGCTTTGAAGCAGAGGAGGCGCCGAAGAACGCTTTACTCCACCTATCTTTCGGCGAGAAGCGGGTGTATAAAATCCCAGAAATAAGAGACGAGGGGGTGGTGGAGGATCTGGATGAAGCTGCCAGCCGAGTTTCAGCTCTGCTCAGAACATCGGTTGAAGCGAGGTTGAAGAAGGCTGGTAGAGTGGCTTTAGGTTTCTCAGGGGGCTTAGATAGCGCGCTTCTGGCGAAGATCGTCTCAAATATTATGGAGATTAAGGTGCTCTGCTTGGGTTTAGAGGGGTCAAGAGATCTTGTGTGGGGCGCTAAGGCTGCTGATCTTCTAGGTGTTGATGCTGAACTATACGCGGTTGATGCTGAGGATGTAGAGGATGCTTGCAACAGATTACTCGCCTACCGAAGTTTCAGCGCACTCGACTTAAGTATTGGGGTTGGTGTAGAGTTGCTGGCTAGACGGGCAAGGGAGGAGGGTTACCAGACTCTCATGCTCGGGCAGCTGGCTGATGAACTATTCGGGGGCTATATGCGATACTACCGCGCTCTCCTATCGAAAGGTCTAGAGGCTGCCCAAAAGCTTATTGTAGAAGATATCTCATCTGCAGAGAGGGGTTTAGAGAGAGACGAATACGCTTCAGCACCATATGTTGATCTAAGCCTACCATACGCTTCGAAGCCGCTCGTCAAATACGCTCTCAACATACACCCCAGGCTCAAAGTCGACGAGAAGAGGAGAAAGATAGTTCTGAGGAGGGTGGCTGAAATACTAAATCTACCAGAAGAGATCGCTGAAGCTCCCAAGAAGGCGCTGCAATACAGCACAGGTATAGCCAAGGCTATCAAGGCAGCAAAGAAACCCTTATAACAGAAGCAGACGGTAGAAAAAGATAGAGGTTCTGCACAGGTGAGTCGAATGAGCCAATCTAGGTTCCCGATAAAGAGGATAAGCGCCGTGGAGCACCGCATCGAATCAGGCTTCAAGCCTGGGATGAAGGTGCCAGTCACGATATACGCTAGCGATGAACTACTCGCTAAGATGCTGACCGATAGAACAATAGATCAAGCGGTTAACGTAACGCACCTACCCTACCTATACAAGCACGTTGTAGTACTACCGGATGGGCACGAAGGCTACGGCTTCCCTATCGGAGGGGTTGCTGCGAGCGACGCTGAAAAGGGTGTAGTATCGCCGGGCGGAGTGGGGTACGACATAAACTGCGGTGTTAGGCTCATCAGAACAAACCTCACCGTGGATGACGTTCGACCTCGTCTTAAAGAACTCCTCCAAACGATCTATAGAATGGTGCCATCGGGGCTCGGAAGCCAAGCCATAATAAAACTCACCTCAAGTGAGTTGGATCTTGTTTTGACAGAGGGTGTGAAGTGGGCTATATCAAAAGGCTACGGCTGGGACCAAGATAGAGAAATGTGTGAAGAGCAAGGGGTTATGAAAGGCGCAGACCCAGCTGCTGTCTCAAACATAGCAAAAAGCAGAGGTGCACCACAACTAGGTAGCCTAGGTTCTGGAAACCACTTCCTCGAGGTTCAGAAGGTGGATAAGATCTTTGACAAAGAAGCTGCGGCGAAATACGGCATAACACAAGAGAACCAGATCATGGTTCTAGTCCACACAGGCTCGAGAGGACTCGGGCATCAAGTCTGCAGTGACTACCTTAAGATAATCGAGGCTGCGTCAAAGAAGTATGGTATAGACCTCCCAGATAGAGAGCTGGCTTGCGCACCGATGTATTCGAAAGAAGCTGAAAATTATATGAAGGCTATGGCTGCTGCTCTAAACTTCGCTTGGTCAAATAGGCAGATGATCACACACTGGGTGAGGGAAGCGTTTAGGAAGGTCTTCAAGATAAGTGAGGAGGACTTAGGCATGAGACTCGTCTATGATGTTGCCCACAATATCGCAAAATACGAGTACCACAACATAGACGGCTCGATGAAGAAGGTTGTTGTGCATAGGAAGGGTGCGACTAGAGCCTTCCCGGCCGGAAGCGACGCAATACCACAACAATACAGAGACGTAGGGCAGCCTGTGCTTATACCCGGCTCAATGGGCACCTCATCTTGGGTGCTTAAAGGCACTGAGAAGGCTATGGAGCTGAGCTTCGGCTCAACCGCGCACGGTGCAGGCCGAATGCTCTCGAGAGCCGCCGCAGTCAAAGCTTACACAGCAGAGAAGATAAGGCGGGAGCTTGAATCCAAAGGCGTGTTGATAGAGGCAGCGAGTTGGAGGGGAGTAGCTGAGGAGGCTCCGGCTGCATACAAGAATGTAGATGAAGTAGCCGAGGTCTCGCACGCCGTCGGGATCGCAACTAAAGTAGCAAGGCTTGTACCTCTGGGTGTGGTTAAGGGTTAGTCTTTCCGCCTAAACTTCTCAGCGAGGGGGATAAGCCGCCCGTCTTCTAACACGGAGATCGTGGTTTCAACGGATATGTGTAGACCTAAAGCCCTAAAGAGCGAAAGAAGCTCACCCCCTCTAATGTAGCCTTGAATGTAGCCTTGCTCTATAAGCTCAGCCAATCTCTTAACGATGATCTTGGTCTCCTCTGGGTAGGCTCTCTCAGCAGCTTCGAGCACATCTAACCCCCTATCTATAAGCCTAGATACCAGTATGCGCCTTGGATCAGCCTTCTTCTCCTCTTCGCTCTGCTTAAGCAGCTTCTTCCGAAGCTCAAGCATCTTCCTAGCCCTAATCAACTCAAGATCCTTATCCTCAAGGGGGGTTTCTTCTGCGCTCATACCAGATATAGCGATCCAACCACCCTATTTATAGGCTTAGCTGCAGCAAAGTAGGTTGATGAGCACCGAGCTCTGGGTAGCGATACCTGATTCAACTCTAATAGAGTGTGTTGATCTGAGGGAGAAGACTGAAAAAGCAGGCTACATCGCAAGAGCTTGCGCCATACATAGAGTGACGAGGATATACATCTACCACGATCAGAAAGAGAAGGCTAGGAAAGACCAAAGGCTGCTCAGCATCCTTCTCCAATATATTGAGACACCACAGTACCTTAGAAGACACCTCTTCCCCAAGATGCCTGAGCTGGCGTATGCAGGGGTGCTCCCACCCCTACGCACACCAAGCCACCAAGTCAAAACAGAGCTAAGTGAAGTTAAGGAGGGGGACGTAAGAGAGGGGTACTGCTATAGACGTGCGGGCGCATATTATGTTGACGTTGGGCTAGCTAAGCCAGCACGCCTTTTGGATGCTGAAGCCAACTTGGGTAGAGTGCTCGTTAAGATAGAAGACGTTGAACCAGAGTTGACCTGCAGATTAGTTGATAGAAGTGCTGTAAAAGGGTACTGGGGTTTCGCGGTCAAGCAGACCGAAGAATTCAGCAAACTCGTCAAAAGCCTAAAGCCAGTTCTGGTAATAGCAACAGCGAAAGAAGGCCAACCAATAGAAGAGAACTGGAAGAAACTACATACCCTCTTGCACTCAAATGAGCGGTGCTTGATACTATTCGGCTCACCAAGAAGCGGCCTCCAAGAGATCCTCCGAGAAGAAGGAACTTCGCTTGAAAACGTGGCAAACATAACCCTAAACTTTGTGCCGGAGCAAGGCACAGCAACAGTCAGAACCGAGGAAGCACTCTACATCGTCTTAGGCATAGTTAACCTTCTTCTACACCTACCTAAGGAGTAAATGATAAGTCGTTCAGCTGATCTAGAAGCTGCAAGTAATTTTACTGCAGAAGAGGAGTTGAATAATGTCCCGCAGAATTACCTTGTGACAATACTCCATCCAAGCCCTTGCAGTGTTGTAATGAAGCCATCTATGTTAGTGGGTGTTACCAAGAGGTATTCGCCGCTTCTAAGCTTGAAGACAACGGCTACGTTGCTAGAGACTGCGAGGAACGCTTTTGCACCATTCTTCAACTTGAACCAGCCTAAACTGTAGCCTGGCAGCCCGTGCCCCCACGTTCTCAGACTCGGCTTAAGGTCGCTCCTCGAATTCAGGTCTGCGACGTAGACCTCCTCTACATCCCCTCGCTTAGCGGAGAAGCTGTACATCGGAGGGGCCTTAACCACTACTTCTTCGCTAGAAACCTCTATTTTCAGCAAGCATACGGGTAGAACCAATAATATTAGAACCGCTATGAGGACGATGGCTATGATGACTGTGAATATAACTACTGACTGCGGGGTGGGTATCGTGAAACTTGCTTGCATTCGCGCTTCTCATAAACATCGATTGTACTTGGGATTTAAAGCTTTAGAGAGACCAGAAAACAGCTTCAGGGCAGCTGTTTCATATCATCTCGTCAAGCCTCATGCGCACCAAAATGTGAGGACGAAGCAATAATTAAGAGAGCATTTTGAACCACTACACAACCTAAAGAAGGGGGGCTAGTGTCTGAGGCCTAAGGAGCTGTGCATCAACGATGCTACCAGCTTCTATAACCTCAACCCCTTCGGGAATCATAAACACAGAGTTCGCTTCAGCCATATCTTGAAGCCTACGCTTAAGCGCTATGGGTTTAACTACCAACTCATCGCCACCATAGCTGAGGTGAGCGTAGATAAACTGCGTCCAATCTTTCTGCCCCCTAACCTCTTCAGCCAAACGCGCCTTAACTATTGGGATCAGCGACCTCCTTAGGCCACAAAGCTTAAAGATGGCTGGTAGAACGAGTTGGAGGAAGGCGATTTCGTTCGACGGTGGTCCTCCGGGTAGGCAGAAGACGACTTTTGAGCCGAAGAGTCCGAAGGCTATTGCTTTGCCAGGCCCGATCTTCACCCTATGGTAGATCATCTGCCAACCTAGATCATCAAGCACCTTCACAACTACATCCTTCTCGCTCTTCCAAGCGCCTCCGCTCGTTAAGACCACGTCTGCTCGATGTAAGGCTTTGCTGAGGGCTGCTCTGATCACATCAACATCGTCTTTAACGACTCGGCTCCTCAACTTCAGTCCAAGAGACGCAAGCCAGCAGTAGATGTTCAAGAGGTTGGTAGCGGCGACCTTACCGACACCAACTTTTCTCCCTGGAGCGACTACTTCACTCCCGGTAGCGATTATCTCAACCGATGGCTTCTTATAGACCCAGAGTGAGTCATATCCGCCAGCAGCGAGTAGGCTGATCGCAGAGGGGTAAAGTAGCTCCCCTTTGCACAAAATCTTTGAGCCAGCCTCTAGGTCTGAGCCCTTCCTCAGCACGTTACGCCCAAGCTCAGCATCGGCATACACTTCAACGTACCCCTCCCGCTCAGCTGTAAACTCGATGGAGACGACCGCTTCTGCGCCCTTTGGTAAAAGGGCTCCAGAAGTTACCTTAACTGCACATCCGTCGGTCAACTCGATGTCTTTATGCTCCCCTGCAGCTAGTGAGCCTATAATACGCAGCCGCTTTGGGTTTGTTGAGCTTGCGTCTGAAACATCTTTTGATTTGACCGCGAAACCGTCTTTAAGTGAGACGTCTGCCGTAGGCGTGTTCACCTTAGAGTAGATATCTTCAGCGGAAACACGCCCGACAAGTTTAGTTAGAGGGATCAGTTCTCTACCCAACGGCTTAACGTACTCTATTGTTAGCTTGTAGGCGTCTTGGAAACTTATGTCCTCTTTTCTACTCAACCCTACCTTAAAGAAGCAGTACTTGGATTTTAGTCTATCTCACATCACAAGCATCAGTATCCTATATGCTATCCCCCCGACTAGAAGGGCTAATGTGATATCTACTACAACAATGAATAAGGTTCTCCTTAGGCCGAACTCGTGAAGCAAAGCAGCGACTGTGGACACACAGGGTATATAGAGCATACTTACAAGAGTAAATACCACCATCTGCACCGGTGAAAGAACCAAAGAAAAATCGAAGGTGCCAAGAGCATCACCCAAGAGTATAAGAGCGAGCTCCTTACGGAGAACCCCGAATACAAGAGGTATGCTGCTCACAGCTGGCAGACCCAACCACCAACTGACTAGAGGCTCTAGGAGGCTGCTGGCTCGCTGAAGCAGACCAGATATATTCAACAGCTGCAATGCCATCGACCCTCCTACAATGATCGGGAACGCTATTTGTATGAAGTCTTTGGTCTTTGACCAAGTCTGCATCAGAACAGCTCTTGCAAGTGGCTTCCTGTATGGAGGCATCTCCATCACAAGCCCAACTGGTTCGCCTGGGAAGGTTCGGTATGCTAATCTGCCTAGGAGGAAGACGAGTATAAGGTTGAAGAGGTAGATGGCTATGGCAGCGGGTAGCCCAAGGTATCTGCCCACCAAACCCAAGATGATTACTGTCCTCGCTGCACAGGGTATCAGCACGGTAACGAAGGCCGCTAAAAAGCGCTCCCTATCGCTCTCCATTATCCTACAGCTTATGCAAGCCGGTACACTACACCCGTAACCTAGGAGGAGGGGTATGAACGCTTTGCCGTGTAACCCGATCTTATGCATAAAGTTATCCATAAGAAAAGCCGCTCTGGGCAGATACCCGCTGTCTTGCAGCACAGCCAGAATCAGATAGAAGGGGACGATATAAGGTAGAACAACAGTCAAACCCGCAACTACACCACCCAACACACCATCCACAATAAATGCTGCTAGAAGAGGAGGGGTGGCGGTTAGAAGCCCTTCAACAGCCGGAAGCAACAGATCGGTGAAGAAGCCCTCTAAAAGTGCAACAAAGAAGCCACCCACATAGAATATGGTTGCGAAGATGCTTATGAAGAGCGTAACCAATATGAGGTATCCTAATATGCCTCTTGCAGTAAGATCGCTCAGCTTCTCCTCAACGGAAAGCTTTGGCGGCGTAGCGATCTTGACGACTTCACCCGCTACTCTACTCGCCACACTATACCGCTCCGACGCGATTACGAGGATAGAGTTCTCACCATGCATCTTCTCTAAATGCTCTATAATCGCTTCAGCCAAAGCTAGGATCTGTTGCCCAAACCCTTCAAGCTTCACCAACTCAACTACTTGGGGATCTTTCTCTAAGAGCTTTATAGCCAGCCATCTTGCAGAATACTTTGATACTAGAGTAGGAGCTCTCCATTCAAGAACCCTAGAGAGCTTGCCCACATACTCTTCAACCTCTTTACCGTACTTTAACCTACTCTGCGCCCTCCTTTGACCAGATTTAACCACACCGACACAAGCTTCGAGTAGTTCACTTATCCCAGAGCCGGTAACAGCTATCGTAGGAATAACTGGAACTCCAAGCAGCTCAGACAGCTTCTCAACATCGACTCTAACACCTTTTTTAGCGGCGAAGTCGACTTGATTTAACGCTATGACCAGAGGAGCTTCAAACTCAAGGAGCTGAAGCGTCAAGTATAGGTTACGCTCAAGGGCTGAAGCATCCACAACATTAACGACGACATCAGGCGCCTCCTCTACCAGATACTCCCTAGTAACCAACTCCTCCATCGAATAAGTTGAGAGAGAGTAGATGCCTGGTAGATCAACGACTTTAATGGTGTAATCTTGAAAACGTAGTGTACCTTCAGCCCTCTCAACCGTCTTACCGGGCCAGTTAGCAACGGTCTGATTTAACCCTGTGAGCTGATTGAATATTGCAGACTTTCCTACATTAGCGTTCCCAGCTAACGCGATTGTTATGCGCTTTGCCTCTGCTTTAGTGTTAAGCACTTGAGCTTCGCCTCACATAGATCTTTGAAGCAACACCATAACCTAGTATTATCGAGACACCTCTCAAAGAAACCTCTATCGGTCCATGTAGGGGTGCTACTCTGACAACGGTAACCTTCACCTTTGGGACGATGCCCATAGCCGCAAGCCTAGCGAGTAACCCTCTACCAGCGACTACAAACGCAACCTCCCCGACTTCACCACGCTTCAACTCAGTTAAAGGCACAACTTCTTCAACTTGACCTTTAAACTCTAGAAGGCTTTGGCGAAGGGCGTCTGAAGTCTCTTTATCTAAGCCGTGTCTGGTGGAGAGGTGCTGAGTAACCTCTTCTTTCGCCCCTCTTGTCAACCGCTCAAGCAGCCTCGATAATCTACCTCCACCCCTATGCACGAGGTGATCGTGAAGGTACTCAGCCCTATGTGCAAGGATCTCCTTAACACCCTTTTGGGTGACTGTAAAGAGAGAGTTATGCTGCTCGATGAATCCAAGCTCCACGCAATCCTTTAGCTTTTCCAGCGTCTTATCGGCGGACAAGCCCAATCTGCTAGCGATTTCGCTCAAAGAAGCACCCCTCCTTTCGCGATCCAGTGAAGCCACGATTTCAAGCAACTCTACAAGCTCGCCACCACTAGGCATAGCGCTCACCCTACGGTTTAGGTAGTTGATAGTAGGCTGGCCAACGCATCTACAACTTCTTTATCTAAAGAATGTTCCATCTTACAAGCATATTTGTGCGCACGCTCAGAAGGAATCATCAAGAAATCGATCAAGAAGCGCTCTACCAATCTATGCCTCTTAACGATCTCAGCAGCGATACGCTTACCCTTCGAGGTCAAAGTGATTCCACGATAGGGTTGGTGGACCACAAGCCCCTTACGCTCAAGCCTCTCAACAAGATTAGTAACCGTACCTAAAGTAGTCCTTAACCCTTCAGCAAGATCGCTAGTCCTAGCCACACCACCCGAAGCGGTCAACCTATACACTAATTCAAGAAACTCCTCTTGCCCCTGTGAAACCCCTGACACACCTCTGTGCACCATACATGATCTACGACATTGTCGTAGCTATATAAGGTTGACGTTATATTTCTCCCAAGTTAGAAGTTTTTCAAGCTAATTTTTTCTGAAATTTTAAAACCTATTCTATATGACACTGTTGCCGCAGTTCATTCACGATATTATTAATCACCTTCTCCACTTTTGCCAAGACAACTTGTAGTTCTTCGCAGACTCTGTCCGACCCTCTACGTTTAAGCGCTTTCTTTTCGTTTTCATCACAATACTTGTTTGTCACTTTACATAGAAACGCTTCAATATCCGGATCGAAGATGATACCGACTAGTCTCATATCTTTTTTGAAGACTCCTATGTGCACCTTGTTCTCATATATTCCTCGCTTCTCAAAATTTTCGTCTATGTATTTCCTATAAGGGCCTCTCTCGTAATCCACGACAATGAGTATCGCTTCATCTCTTTCATCGACTCTGCCAAGCTCTCTTGCGGCTTTTTTTAGAACCCTGTCACGCCCCATCTTGGGAGTATGATAGAGTTTACTCTTTGAACCAAGAATGTTGGCAACCACCTTAGCAAAACAAGTGTTGGCATAGCATTCAGCTAGCAGAAGTCTTACTTTCAACGCCTTCCGCGACCTCTACAACGTACCGTTTTACGACTTCTGAAGGCGGTTGCAAGAGTATATCTTCCACAGTAGCCAACTCTCCAGCCATCTTACCAACATCTAGCTCCTTTGCAGATGTGGAGCCGTCTGCACCTCTATAAACATAGTATGTCTTCGCTTTCTTCACGCGATCACAAAGCTGTGAAACGAAGATTGGATTATGTGTAGTAACGACGACATAAATATTATCCACTACTTCGCTTATGTGGTCTGCGAGTATGTTTAGAAAATACGGAAACACGTGTGCTTCTGGTTCTTCGAGGAGTGCTACAAACCTTTTTTCAAGCCCATAATACTTTACGTAGAACTTTGAGGAGTCAAGGGCTAGTAGAGTGTAGAGAACCCTAAATACGGTATCAGAGACACCCACTATATCCATTTCAAAATCATTATCAAAAATCAGCGCTTCGCCTGTTTTACGCACTTTAAGCTCTACCTTTTCATCTAAATGTTCCTTTAACACTTCATTAATTTCATTGATGCTACCGCCACACTTACGGATTATGTGTGGTGCGTTCCAAGCAACCTCACTCAATATAGAGGATGGGGTATCTTTGGCTGTTGATGGGCTTTGAAGTTGGGTATGTAAAGCGCGTGGTGGATATATACCAACTTCAGTCATTAAATAGTATCTGTCAAAGCCATATAACCTACTCTCAAAAGATGGCATAGTTCCAACAAAGTTCTTCAGCTCGCTCATCGGGTCAGCTCTAAGGTTTTTTAGATCCCACGGTAATTGTTTGCCATCTATCATAACTCTTGCTGCACCGCCTGTGTATGAAATTTCATAACTTAAATTAACCTCCCCGCTTACCATCATCTTTACGGTATTTGTCAACTCGTGGTTCCTAAAGAGCTGATATAATTCTCTAAATCTTGCGGAAAGTGAGAGAGGTTCTAGGTTCGCTGCGGAGTTTTTGTATTCGCGATCTAAAAACTTGAACCTATGAAGGTAACCTATTATTGCTAAGGCATCAAGGATATTAGATTTGCCTGCCGCAGGAGGCCCGATTAGTATGGTTAAGTCATCTAGCTCAAGCACTACCTTTCTAATACTCTTGAAATTCTCGATTTCAACTCTAAGAGCCATAGGGTGTATCCGCATCCCATATCTTCTTTAAACAAGTTAATGTAGATTTCTGTCAAGCCTAGGAAGTCGTTGTATCTTTAACTCATAGCTAAAGTAATGCTCCGGGCGGGATTTTATCTTCAAGTATAAAGACACCTAGTCTTGCTAATTATTGCCGAACTTTTTGCCGAATTTCACAAAATATTTAAAGGAGAAAGTAGGAGAGTAAAAAGAGGGAGAACTATGGCAGAGAAGAGGAAAGCTGTGGAAATGGAGAGGGAATGTCCACAAGACCCAAGATGGCTGATGGCCCTCTATAGGATCTTCCCAAGGCGAGTTTGGGAGACGAGTAAGCTGGCAAACCTAGAAAGGTGTTTCCTAGGGGGAGCTAAGGCTTCTCTGGAGTCGTCTATAAGATCGTCTGAAGAAGAGCACTCAGTAAAATCGACTGGTGAAGGAAAGACGCAAACCGAGCCCAAAGTAGAAGCGACATCCAACTAACAAGAGAGCAAAACATCAGCATGTCGGTTAGCCCTAACGCTCATTGAGAGTATGTTATGCGATAGTTAAGTTTAAGTTCATAGAGAGAAGGCAAACAAGATATGGGAGAGCTGTTTTATGATGTCTCTTCTTGTAAAGGTTATCGTAACTGTCACGGGAAGGCTGCTGGCAAAATAAACCCAATAGTCTTCAGAATGGATCCAACTATGAGAATAATGGTTATCACAGAGCAGCTCTTGGATTCTTAACAAATTTTATAGAAATGAGAAAGACTGGAGGGAAGTTCTATGGAGGCAGATCTTCGGCAACGCCACAGAGATTAGGCTATATGGCTCGGTGAGTAAACTGTTTTTCCTCTTCCATCCAAGCGAAAGGAGCGGTATCGGCTGGTTTATAGACAAGAAGCTGAAAAACTCCCTCCAGAAGCTCGTGTGCGGGATTAGCTGATAATTAACCGTTATCAATTAGTAAACCTGCTTATCAACCATAGCCTAAAATAGAAACTCTACGCCTTTCAAAATTTAAGGCGCGAGTAGCACTATTAACGAAAAGAATTAGGCAACAAAGCAGAAATTATTAAATAAAGGAAGAGAACAAAATTTTCAGGGGATGGACAGAATGAATGAGTGGGTCAGAAGAAGCATCGAATTTGCTAACGGACCAGGCTATCTAGATAGGCTTTATGAGGTCTATCCTATCGTGACGGGGCCGAAAAGGGAACTTTCACTTAAAACTAGAGAGATGTTAAGAGAAGTCTATGAAAAAGGAGATGACCTTACCCTCATTAGGTACCTATTAAGGCTACCGAAGTTTCCAATAGATGATCCTTATGTTGCTTTCTTGCGCAAGAAGAAAGACGCTATTCAGCATAACCCTGAAACTGTAAGAAGGCTTTGTAGAACTATCCGTTCCATGGGCTTTGACAGCATGATAAGAGGCATTGAAAGACCGAAGGTTGCCAGTAAAAAGATAGGGAGCTACTTTAAGCAATGGTTGGAGAGCATTTATCCAAAGCTTCCACAGCACGAATTTGATAATTACAGAGGGATCGCCTTCCTTCAAGGTAGCAACGGAGAGCTTAAGGAGTATGCTAACCGAAGGCTTCACTGTGAGTTGAAGAAGGGTATAGACCTTCTCGCCAGGGTCGGAGACAAATATATCCTTGGGGAGGCGAAGTTCATCACGGATTACGGTGGCGGTCAGAAGGCGCAATTTGACAATGCATTAAACTTCTTAAGACAAAAGAAAGGTGAAGCTATTAGAATCGCCGTCCTTGATGGGGTAGTATGGATTAGAAGTAATACGGCGATGTATAAAGAAGTATGTGAGCTTGAAGAGACTGCTTTGAGCGCATTATTGCTAAAAGACTTTTTGGAGAGTCTCAAGTAATGTCTCGTCAGAGGCGTTATAAAGGGTGAAGGGTCGTACATTTCTTAATGCTTTTAGCCTCTTAAGGGTAGCTTCAATGGCTGCGGGTGAATTATCTACCCCTATCCATTTTCTGCCAAGTAGCTCCGCCGCTACCAATGTAGTCCCCGAACCAGCAAAGCAATCCAATACTATATCACCAGGATTAGAAGATGCTTCCACAATGACCTTTAGCATCTCTAAGTTCTTCTCCGTTGGATATGAAGGATAGTAAGGGTCTTTGAAGCACCAAATATCCTGTCGCTTCTTACCTTTCTTTATGGCATCATCGGCGTAATGCTTTCTTCTAGGATTCCCTGTTGGAGACCACTCTATCAGACCCTTTCTATCGAATTCGTCTAAAACTTCTGGGGGGTATTGCCAATGGCTTCCTTTAGGAGGCATTCTTCCTCTCCACGGCTTACCAGTCGGGCCATTAAGGGTTTCTCCGGCTGCGTGTAATGGTAATGTTGTATATCTCCTACCGTCTTTATCTACCTTAGGGAACAGCCTTCTTATGTCCTCTTCTGTAAAAGGTTCTCTGGAGTCGTTCCAAACATATTTTTCAGTCTTTGAGTAGAAGAGTATTACGTCAGTCATGTTGCCGTAAGCTTTCCTCTTAAAGCATTTCGGGTTGCCTTTTATTCTCGTGATATTGTTAATGAAGTTCTCCCGCCCAAACACCTCGTCCATCACCACTTTCACGTAATGACCGATCTGCCAATTAGAGTGGACGTAGATGGAGCCGTCATCAGCCATTAATTCCCTAAGTAGAATAAGCCTCTTCCTCAAGAACTCTATGTACTCTACGTCTGTGAGAGTATCTTCATAGGCGACTTTATCTTGCCTACTTTTGCTTACAGTTCTCGATACTCCGATCCTGAACTCTTGGTTTGTCCCGAAAGGAGGGTCGATATAGACTAATCTCACTTTACCTTTAATATCAGGGTTCGCCATTAAAGCCTTTAAAACTGGAAGGTTATCTCCTAAGATAAGCATATTAGTCCATTTGTCTTCATCTAGAAGCTTGGCTACTCCGAATGTTTTGACCTTCTGCAAAGCAACGGTTGGTGTATTCGAAAGAACAGATTCTTCTTTCTCTTTACCCTTGTAGGCTAGTTCACATCCATCTACATTGAGGAACCTCTCAAACACTTCTTAAGACCCTCCCAATAATCCCTCTTCACTATTCTATATCTAAGATTAAGATATTAATATTGCTCTTGGATGCTCTTTTATCGCTTCGTCAAGCTAACTTAACCTACCATACGGCAATCTAATTATTACGTGTATAAGACCGCCTCATGCCCACGCTTCTTGAGAGTAAGTTATGCAACAGTCAAGGAAAAGTGGATCGACAAGTAGATAGAGCTCAGTGGTTCATCTTTTCTAAAAATGTGAGCCAAGTCTCGATAGGCGGCGCACTCGCCAAGCATATGGCTAGTGCAGCTCTTCTGCTAGATTCTTCAAGAGATAGTTCGAGACACGCCAAGTAGAAATCAAGCGTTGCTCTTATCGAATTACTAATATTGAGGAAAACAGTTAGTTGGTCGCTTTTAAAACCCATCGCAACCAACGAGGGAAGGACAAGATGAGACACCCTAAGTAGAGAGTCCCTTAATTCAACGACAGCTTTCTTTAACTCGCTATCTTCAACAGCCTTGCCAGACTGGAAATCTCGAAGGGTCTCCCAGCTATCCCTGGCTCTTAATAGTAGCTCTTTTACTTCCTTTGTTTGCAACATAACTGCTTCTCTATCCTTCCCCTTAAACCTTTTTGTTTCATATATAGATGATGTTACGATAGGTTGTGTTTGAGGAGCCAGTTGTATATTGCTGTGAATGAGCCTATGTATCTGGTTATGGTGTTGATGGTTGAGTTGTGGGGGAAG
>Ga0080004_1110748_pt1 | contig 24802 bp, 24 predicted proteins | sample WasSprMetagenome_FD_69207 | JGI IMG/M metagenome (GOLD analysis project Ga0080004, IMG submission 69207) | Sulfidic aquatic microbial communities from Washburn Spring, Yellowstone National Park, USA - WS (SPADES assembly) (version 2) | ecosystem: Environmental > Aquatic > Thermal springs > Hot...
CAAAGCGAGGCGGCAACGGGAAAACCTTTTGTCCGCTACTTCATACATCATGGCTTGATCACGGTAAACGGCGAAAAGATGAGTAAAAGCCTTGGCAACTTTGTCACCACCCGGTACCTCCTTGAAAACTATCACCCTGAAGTAATAAGAGCCTTTCTCCTTTCGCAAAACTACTCCTCACCCCTTGACTACAGCGAAAAGGCTCTAAAAGATACAGAAAAGGCTGTCTATCATCTATACGAAACCTTATACCTCGCCTTAAGGCTTAAGACAGATAGAGAAGGAGAAAGTTCAAAGGAATTTTTAGAGCTAAAAGAGCACTTTGCAAGCTTTAAGCAAAACTTTCTCTCCGCCTTGCTAAACGACTTGAACACTGCCTTAGCCCTTGGGCATCTTTACTCCTTGGAATCAAAGCTCTATGAACTCGTGACCAAGACAAGCCAAAAGTTAGTTCAAAAGGACTTGGTTGAGCTTAGAGAAATGATAAAAGAGCTACGGGAGCTTGTAGGGCGCCTTCTTGGTCTTGCTGAAGAGGACCCGATAGAGTTCTTTAAAAAGGAGAGAGAAAGGAAGCTTAGCCTTCAGGGTGTTTCCGTAAAGCAGGTTGAGGAGCTAATCCAAAAGAGGTTTTTAGCAAGAAAAGAAAAAAACTTTGCCCTTGCCGATAACATTAGAGAGGAGCTTAAGGCTTATAGGATCGTGCTAAAAGACTTTAAGGATGAAACCTTCTGGTATGTAGAATGACTTGGTTTGATTTTATAAGCCTTGCCGTTCTTTTTTACTTTGTCATTCGAGGTTTTTTCCGCGGTCTCCTGCGAGCCCTTTTTCCGTTGGTAGGGATGGTCGTTGCTTTCCTTTATTCTGGATGGTTTGCCCTAAAGCTTCAGGGGTTTGTGGCTAAGTTTGTATCCCATCCCAAAGCCCAATTCTTTTTGAGCCTCTTTTTAGCCTTTTTCATCATCTACTTTACCTTTGTGTTAGCTGGTTTTCTCCTATTTACTATGCTAAAGAGCTTAAATCTAAGCATCGCTGATAGAATCCTTGGGTCTCTTCTTGGCTTCGTTAAAGGGACCTTACTTATCACCTTTTTGTATCTTCTGTTCTTGTTAACGATGCCTAGTGAAAAGGCCACTTTTGAGCGTTCCCTAACCTATCCCTTGGTTAGCAGGACTTTGAACATGATGAAAGGGCTTTTACCTAAAGACTTTGTAGAGTTTATTCAGAAGACGAGGAAGCTCTATGAGCTTCCTCGGGAGCTTCAACCTAATCTAAAGTGAGCCTTTCACAGAGAAGATAGCCTCCTCGGTTGGCAGCAAGGCCCTTCTTAAAGCATGAGCCACTGCTTTAAAAAGGCTTTCGGCGATATGATGAGAATTTTTGCCGTAGAAATTCCTTATGTGAAGGGTAAACATCCCGTTTAGGGCAAAGGCTCTGAAGAATTCTTCAATCAACTCGGCATCAAAGCTTCCTATACGAGATACAGGAAACTCAGCAGAATAATAAAAATAAGGACGACGCACAAGGTCAACCACTGCTTGGCTTAGGGCATCATCCATGGGTATGGTTGCCTCTCCAAAACGGCAAATTCCCTTTCTATCCTCCAAGGCTTCATCTAAGGCTAAACCAAGAACAATGCCCACATCCTCAACGGTATGATGATAGTCTACCTCAAGGTCACCCTCAGCCTTAAGCTCAAAGAGTATGCCAGAATGAAAGCTCAGGGTTTCAAGCATGTGGTCAAAAAACCCTATCCCTGTTTGAACGCGAGTTTCTTCAAGGAACTCTCCTCTCAGGTCAAAGGTAAGCTCAATGCGGGTTTCTTTAGTTTCCCGAACCTTTGAGATTAGCCCCATGATTTACCCCTAACCAAGCTTAAACCTATCTGCTACCTCTTTTAGTTTTTTAATGACTTCTTCCAAAGTTTTAGCTATTTCGCTATTTTCTGAAGCTAAGGACCTTAGTTTTTCAACTGCCTGGACGAGTTCATCCATGGTTTGACTGATCTCAGCCGTTGACCTTGAGCTCTCTTGCAAGTAGTTGTTCATCTCTCCGATGGTGATAGTCTGCTCTTCCGTTGCGCTTGCTATGACATTTGCCGCATCGTTTATTTGGACCACGCTCTCTTTTATGCCTTCAATGGCAGTGATGGTTTCTTTGACATTTTCTTGAATGGTTTTGATCATTTCTTCAATGGTTTTGGTAGCTTGCTGCGTCTGTCTTGCAAGCTCTTTAACCTCGTTTGCCACAACCGCAAAGCCCTTTCCGGCTTCACCTGCTCTTGCCGCCTCAATCGAGGCATTAAGAGCCAAGAGATTAGTGGCCTCGGCGATGTTGTTGATAAGGGTAATGATTTCTCCGATCTTTTCGCTGTTCTCAAGAAGCTTTTCCACAATCTGATGAGCCATCTCAGTCCTTTCCTTTGCGTCCTTTGTCATATCTGTAGTCTTAAGGACGCTTTTTGTGATCTCCTGAATGGCAAGGTTCATCTGTTCAAAGGAGTGGGCTACCTCAGAAAGGCTCGTGTTTATCTCTACGACCTTCTGGTTCACCACCTCAGTAACTGTAGCTAAGTTGTTTGCTGAAAGGTCAACATCTTGAGATTTGTGCTGAAGGTTTGCGCTGATTGGTAGAACATTTTTGATAGCCTCAACAAGCCTTTGAATAAGCTCGACTAACCCTCCTCTCATCCTCTCAAGGGTGGAAATAAGCCTTCCTATTTCATCGTCTTTATCATAGCTAAACCTAACGGAAAGGTTTCCTTGAGCTAGCTCTTCTGCGACTTCCATCACCTTGCTGAGGGGTTTCTGCAGGTTTTCCCTCATGAAGCGATGGATAACCAGGCCAGCAATTAAAAGTAAGGTAAAGGTAATAAGAGCTGAGATGCCTATAACCAGATAAAGCCTGTTTAAATGCGTGTCAAGGAAGTAAATGATCTCAAAGGCTCCGTGGATTTCTCCTGCCTTCCAGCCTTCCATCGGACCGCCTGTTAGGTCCTTACCCTCTTTGTTCCCCCAAAGCTCATAGGATTTCGCTGGGTCGCCATGGCAAATAAGGCAGTCTTCAGTCAAGATAATAGGACGAAAAACCCTAACAGCCTTCCTCTCCTTTCCTGAAGCTGGGTCTTTATATTTACCTTCAACCACATAGGTCCCCTTAATCTTTCCCTCCTGATACATCTTCAGCACTACCTTTTCAACGTCATCCGGTGCGTTGGCAGGGTTCCGCGGATACTCCTTGGGTACTCTAAAGATGTATCCTCCCTCTTTTTCTCCCAGCTTTAGAGCCACCATCGATTGAACAACAGGCACGATGTTTAAAAATTCGGCAACTACTTTTTTGTATTCTGCCTCATCTCCTCTTGCCTTAGCAGAAAGGGCTCTTTCTTTAAGCTGAACAATAAGGTCTTTAAAGACTCCAGCTTCATGAAGCCTTCCAAAGTTTTTTCTGATGTTTTCACCTTGTAAAATGATCCCCTCTGCTCCGATTATCAAGGTTTTCTTGAACTGAGAGTAGGTGTTGTAACTCTGGATGGCAAAGGTAATCACTACAAGGATAGCGATCATTACTACTACAATAAAAAGGATCCGGGAAATGAGCGAGCCTCTTCTCATCCAATCCTCTTAAGTATTTATTTCTATTTCAACTTATTCAAAGCCCTCTTAATTCTCTCAACCGCTAACTTTAACACTTCCTCTGAGGTGGCAAAGGATATTCTTAAGAAGGCATCATCCCCAAAGGCTACCCCTGGAACCAAGGCAACCTTTGCTTGGTCAAGAAGATAATCTGCCATATCAAGGGAGCTTTGAATTTCTTTCCCAGCTTCGGTTTTTCTGCCATAGTAAGCGGAAAAGTCAACGAAAACATAGAAGGCACCTTGAGGTTCATGAAACCTAAGCCCGGGTATTTCTCTTAGAGCCTGGCACAAGACCTTAGCCCTATTTGCGAAGGCTTCAACCATAACCTTGACAGGCTCTTGCGGTCCAGTGAGCGCCGCCTCTGCTCCTTTCTGGGCAAAGGATGTAGCATGGGATGTGCTTTGCCCTTGAAGGTTTGAGCAGGCTTTAATCACCTCTTTTGGTCCAACTGCCCAGCCTATCCTCCAACCCGTCATGGCGTAAGTCTTTGAAACACCGTTAACCAAAAAGACCCTATCCTTCAGCTCTTTCGTAAAGGTTAAAATGTTTTCAGGACCCTTTCCGTCAAACCTTAAACGGTCGTAGATATCATCGCTTATAACCCAAAGATTGTGCTTTTTGATAATTTCAGAAAGCCCAAGATAAAACTCCCGGCTATAAATAAGCCCCGTAGGATTGGAGGGGCTGTTTAATATTATCCCCTTTGTCCTTTGGCTGATGGATGCTTCAACATCGGTAAAGTCTGGCTCAAACCGCTTCTCAAAGCTTGAAGAAACAATCTTTGGAATACCTCCAGCTATCTCCACCATCGGAGGATAAGAAACCCAGTAGGGAGAAAGTATTAAGACCTCATCTCCAGGGTTCACAAGGGCTAAAAGGAGATTAAATATAGCTTGTTTTGCACCGGATGCGACAATTACCTCTTCAGGGCTGTAATCAAGACCATAATCCTCTTTTATTCGTTGACAGATAGCCTTTCTTAAACTCAGAATTCCTTGGGTAGCCACATACTTGGTAAAACCCTCTTCAAGGGCTTTGATACAGGCTTTTTTTATGTGTTCAGGAGTATCAAAATCAGGCTCACCTGCCGAAAGATTTAATATGTCTTCCCCTTGCTCTTTAAGAGCTTTGGCTTTAGCGTCTATGGCTAAGGTTGCGGAAGGTTTAAGACCTTTTACCCTTTCGGAAAGAAAGCTCATACACTTTTCTAAAAAAGGTTTAGTTTATAAATGTATTTTAACTTAAAACTTCTTCATCTGTCAAGACGTTTAGTAGAGTTTTGTTAATTGTGTATAAATTGTGTATAAAATTTAATAGGACAGCACGGACATGGTAGCTTTCCCAAGAAGTTCAAACCCAAAATGACTAAAAAGGAGTACACTTCACTTCCAAGGATTTCACAGTTAATTAAGAGTCCAGAGAAAAAAGGCATGGGATAAGAGAGGTGCTTGCAGAGTTTTTTCGGTTTTTTATGGATGGGGCTTTATTTTTCCGTTGTTCAGAATGGCAACTTTGTGTATTACATACTGTAAGAAATCCTTTAAATAAGGTGCGGGCAAAATATGGAGGTTTATTTATACAACTAATCAGCTTGAGAGATTAGCGAAAGAAACAAAAAAGAGGATAAAGGTAATAGAAGTATTTCCAGATGAAGGATCAATGAAAAGATTATTATATTTGCTCTTTAAAGAGCTGAATGAAAGGTTAAATTCAAGGAAGTTAAAAGGTTTTAAGGAGATTGAATCGGGGGACTATCATGTTCTTCCTGGAGAATTTTTTACACAATAAATGTCAATAAAAATAGACGCATATTCACCGTCAAAGCTCCAACATCCGATTACAAACTCGGCATTTTGCTAAACCATAAAGTCTTTAACTTTATAGCGTAGATTGTCTCGGTGTTTCTCCGCAGAATCTTTTAGGAATTTTTCTACATCTTGAATACTACGGAAATCGTGTTTGTCAATTAGACCTGAGGCTGTTCAAAAAAGTCCCTTACCTCCCCCGCCGAGCGATAGCGATGTATTCTCGCCCTACTTTGTTCTGCCGAACGATAGCGAGGCATTCTCCACTTTGTTTGGGACGAGGACAAAAACCGCACGGGCTGCAGCCCCGCTATGTCCTCCCTAACTGTAAGCGATGGACTCTCCCACTCTTGTGGCTAGAGGCGCCATTCCCCATCTTTTCCTATCAAGAGATAGAGGGGCATTTCCTCTCGGTTGGACATACTATTAATTGCTAAAATCAAAAATGATATCCCAAACATACGATAAACAGTTATGACGGTGTTTAAATTTTTTAGAAATGTTATAAATTAATAAGCATGGAAAGTTTAAGGCTAAACGTTGATGGGATGACCTGTGTTAACTGTGCAAGAGCAATAGAGATATCTTTAAAAAACCTTAAAGGTGTCTCTAAAGTAAGCGTAAGCTTTGAACTTGGGCGAGTTTTAGTTGATTATGACCCAAACTTCGTATCAGAAGAGGACATAAAAAGGGTAATAGAAGATTTAGGCTATAGGGTTGTTTCCATAAGGTCGCCTAAAAGCTTTGAAAAACCGATCCTTATCTTCTGTGTAGTTTCAAGCCTTACCATCATGGTGTTGATGGTTATTCCCTTTCACCAAACCCAACTCTTTCAGTTAATCCTTGCAACCCTTGTGCAGGGAATAGGAGGTTATAAATTCTATCGTTCAGCCTACCATTCTTTAAAGGCTAAAGTAGGGAACATGGATGTTTTGGTTAGTCTTGGCTCAACCTCAGCCTACCTTTACAGCCTCTTGGCTTGGCTTAAAGTTTTGCCAGGAGAACCCTTCTTTGAAACCTCTGCTTTTCTTATCACTTTTGTAAGAATTGGGAAATACCTTGAAGAACGCTCAAAAGGGAAGGCTTTAGCCCTCCTAAAGGAGCTTTTTGCCCTTCAGACAAGCAAAGTGATAGTTCTAACCCCTAAAGTAGAAGAGGAGGTTTTAGTTCGGGACCTTTTGCCGGGAGATATTATCCTACTTAAACAGGGAGCGATCGTTCCGGTTGATGGAAAGGTATTAAAGGGAGAGGTTGAGGTTGACGAGTCTCTTATCACGGGTGAGAGTAGACCACTTTTAAAGAAAGAAGAGGCAGAGTTTCTTTCTGGTAGTTTATCCGTTGTTATAAGGAGGGAGGTCGAAGATGAAAGAAGAATTAAAGCTTAGGATTTATGGAGACCCGGTTTTGAGGGAAAAGTCTACTCCTGTAGAGAAATTTGACGAAGATTTAAAGGAAACTATCAAAAAGATGGCTGAACTTATGTATAAAGTAAAGGGGCTTGGGCTTGCCGCAAATCAGGTGGGTATCCCTAAAAGATTCTTCATAATGGATATCAAACAAAAGGAAGGAACGCCCGAGCTTGAAGTTTACATAAATCCAGAGATACTCAATGCCGAGGGGTATACCGAGTATGAGGAGGGGTGTTTAAGCATTCCGGGTTATTATGCCAAAGTAGAACGCTATGCAAAGCTTTACATTCGAGCCTATGACCTTGAGGGAAAACCTTTTGAGAGAGAGCTAACCGGTCTTCACGCCATAGCCTTCCAGCATGAATACGACCATATAGAAGGCATACTCATTGTAGATAGGATTTCTCCATTAAAAAAGGAGCTCTTTAAAAGATGGTGGAAAAAGCGTGAGAAGGAGTTAGTCGGAAAGTAGTCTTATCCTTTCGATGTATCTTGTTTTTCCCTGTTCGTCAAACTCTAAGTAGACGCCTTCAACCTTTACAGGGGGTGATTTTTCAACTTCAAGCTTTCTTCCAACCAAGGTGGTGTATAGCTCAAGAGCTTGGTCTATCCTCATACCTATTATGGAATGAACGCTTCCGCACATACCAACATCAGTAATAAAGCCTGTCCCTTTGGGTAGGATGGTTTCATCAGAGGTTTGCACATGGGTATGTGTGCCAACGACCGCTGAGACAAGCCCATCAAGGAAATAACCAAGGGCAATCTTTTCTGAGGTAGCTTCGGCATGAAAGTCAACGAAGATAAAAGGGGTCTCCTCCTTTAGCATCTCCGCAAGTTTTTTCCCAACAAGGAAAGGATTTTCAAGGGGGCGCATGAATATCCTACCCTCAAGGTTTATCACTCCAAGCTTTTTCCCCTCTTTGCTTATGATGCCATAACCCCTACCCGGAGCACCCGGTCCATAGTTAGCAGGTCTTAATACCCGGTCAGATTTTACAAGGTAGGGGATGAATTCCTTTTTCCAGATATGGTTTCCGCTTGTTATCAGGTCAACGCCAAGGCTGAGGATCTCTTCAGCCACCTTCTCAGTAAGTCCATATCCACCGGCAGCGTTCTCACCGTTCACAAGCACAAAATCCGGGGCGTACCTTTTCTTCAACTCGGGAAGAAAAATTTGAAGGGCAAGCCTCCCGCTTGCCCCAACTACATCCCCTAAAAAAAGCAATCTCACCACTTCGTCCACTCCTTATTTAGCATACTCAACTACCCTTGTTTCTCTAAGAACTGTAACTCGAATTATGCCAGGATAGGTTAGTTCCTTTTCAATTTTCTGCGCAATCTCTCTTGCAAGAAGGTAAGCTTCTTCATCGGTTACCTTTTTGCTATCCACGATGACCCTTACTTCTCGTCCAGCCTGAATGGCAAAGGCTTTCTCAACCCCGGGGAAGGACTGAGCAAGGCTTTCAAGCTCTCTAATCCTTTTTAAGTAAGCCTCTAAAAGTTCCCTTCGAGCGCCTGGTCTTGCGCCTGATAGGGCATCCGAAACCTGAAGAAGGATACCCAAAAGTGAAGTTACGGGCACATCCTCATGATGGGAAGCAATGGCCTGGACTACCTCTTCATCCTCTCCGTATTTTCGAGCCAATTCCGCTCCAATGAGGGCATGCGGCCCCTCTTGTTCATAGCTTGCTGCCTTTCCAATATCATGAAGAAGGGCTGCCCGCTTTGCTTTCTTAAAATCAAGACCAAGCTCTGCCGCCAGGTTAGAACAGATGATCGCCGTCTCTATGGAGTGCTGGAGGACATTTTGGCTATAGCTTGTGCGGAATTTAAGCTTCCCAAGGAGCTTTAAAAGTTCGGGATGAACACCATATATTCCCATCTCAAAACAGGTCTTCTCCCCAATCTCAAGGATATGGTTTTCCATTTCCTCCTCTACCTGTCTTACCACCTCTTCGATCCTTGTGGGATGGATTCTTCCGTCGGCAATAAGTCTCTCTAAGGCAATTTTAGCGATCTCTCTACGATAGGGGTCATGACAAGAAAGAACCACAACCTCGGGCGTATCATCGATCAACAAGTCCACTCCGGTTAAAGCCTCAAAGGTCCTGATATTTCTTCCTTCACGACCGATGATTCTTCCTTTCATCTCTTCTGAAGGAAGCTCAACGACCGAGACGGTTTTTTCAGTAACAAAGGGGATAGCTGCCTTTGCCGTAGCATAGGCTATGATTTCCTGAGCCCTCCTTTTTGCCTCCTCCTGTATTTCCTTCTCTATCTTGGCTATGAGCTTTGCCTTATCTTCTGTTAGCTCTTCCTCGACCTTCTTTAGAAGATATTCTCTGGCTTCTTTTTCAGTAAGACCCGCAATTTTCTCCAACTCCCTCTTTGCTTGAGCTACAAGCTCGGAAAGCTCCTGCTTTTCTTTTAGAACTTCCTCTTTCAGTCTGGTTAGTTCATGGGATTTCTGTTCTACTTGGTTAAGCTTTTCGTTAAGGATTTTTTCCCTTTCAAGAAGATGTTCTTCTTTAATCTCGACCTTTTTTTCCCTTTCTCTCAATTCGTTGAGCTTTTTTTCTTCCTTTTCTTCAAGCTCCTTTTTAAGCCTTCTTAGCTCTTCTTCAATCTTTGCTTCGGCTAATTGCAGCTTAAGTTGAGCTTCCTTCTCTGCCGATTCCAAGATTTGTTTTGCCTTTTCTTCAGCAGTAGAAATCAGTTGTTTGGCGTTTTTTTCTGCTTCCTCAAGGATATTCTTAGCCTGTTCTTCTGCTGACTTTACTAAGGCGAGCTCTTTTTTCCTTTGAAGATAAAAATAAAGAAAACTGATCCCAAGTCCAATGATTAAACCGATGATCAGGAGCACCAAAGACATCATGAATATCCCCCCTTTCTTTATAAAGTTTAAGGAGGGAAGAGAGGAAGGAAGGTGAGCTTTTGGAAGGACCCCGGATGTGCCGTGGGGGTGAACCCGTCCTTCTGGCTCTGATGGTTAAGTTTTCGGGTGGGGTCTGGTTAGCCGAGCTCCTGGCTTCAGCCCCAGAGCCACCTTACCCGTCATCCTCTTTGGTGTTAGCCAGGCGGGTGTAAAACCCCTCACGAGCACCCCAGGGTTGGTATTTCTTTTTCTAAAAAATCTGCAAGCCTTTTACTTTGAGCTTTAAGGTACTCCTCCAGGGCTTCTTTTTCCTTTTTTGCCTTGAGATATTCGTAAGCTACCTGGAAGAGTAACCAAATAGCAAGCTTGTAGGCAGGCACATTCTTCACTTTCAAAATCTCCGCCTTCTTTTCTTCTAAGAAGGCAAGGACCTCTTTTATTTCCTCCTCCGGAAGACTACTCCGGAGGGTAAAACATTGACCTAAAAACTCAAAGGTAACCTCATGCGTAGCCATGGTTAAATTTGGGAAAGTTTTTCAATGAGACTACCAAGCCTTTCTTTTAGCTCCCTCCTTTCCTCTTCCCTCCTTTTTATCTCCTCCTGTAATCTTTGATTCTCTTCTTCCTTTTGAGAAAGCTTGTTTAACAGATCTTCCCTTTCTTTTCTTAATTCTAAGACAGTATTAATAAGGGCTTCGATCTTGCTTTCTAATTCAACAACCTCTGGCATGCTCATTTACGTAGCCTCCTGAATCGTAAACTTTTTATTATAAAAAAACAGCCTTTTTGTCTTTTGTCAAGCCCCGTATGGGGCTGTTCAAAAAGGTCCCCCTATTTTATCCTGCCGAGCTCCCATTTTTTTGTCCTGCCGAGCGATAGCGAGGCATCCCTCGCTTCGCTCGGGACGGCGTCCTCCCTTACTTCGTTCGGGACGGCGTCCCCAGGGGGATACCCCTCGCTTACGCTTCGGGGGAACAAAAAAATAGACTCGGGGGGCAGAAAGAGGGCTTGCAAAAAACATTTTGAATACAGCCTCAGCCCCGTGTAGGCTGTAGCTGTAAATTAAATATATTAAATATAAAAATTACTCAGATTAAACGCAGGAGCGCTTACTGGTCGCCCAATGCCCCAACAAAACCCTAAAACCTTAGGGTTGCTTTAAGTCGAAGGGGATGAAGCAGAAGGTCAAGACCATCGTTTATAGATTTGACTAAGATGTCTGCCGAGGTAAGAGCTGAGACAGAGCATCCTTCCTCAAGAAGGACGCAAACCCCAATTTTTGCGGCCTTAAGCATCCTTCTATCGTTATTCCCATTGCCAAAGGCGATCACCTTCTCAGCCCCAAGCTTCTTTACAAAATCTTCCTTCTGTTTATCTTGGTCGGCACCCTGAAGGATAATAACCTCACAGTTTACCCCAGAGAGCTCCTTTTCTGCCCTACCAAAGGTGTCGGCTGTTAAAACATAAATCTTTAAGAATTCGGAGATCTTGTTTAGCCTTTCTTCCACCCCTGGGATAAGCTTTCCGTCAACAGAAAGGGTCCCTGTAAAGTCAGAGACTAAATACTCAAGCTCTACCTTCCCAAACCCTGGTATCTCAAGCTCAAACATAGGGCACCTCCCTTTAGTTTTGATAAGACTTTGCCCTCTCAATGAATTCGTCAACCAAGGCTAAGAAGGCTTGGCTAACCTTATGATTTGCCTCATAGTCAAGGATTGGTTTGCCGTGGCTTTGGGCTTCGCTAACTCTAATGCTCCTTGGGATTAGTGTCTTGAATATGATCCAGGCAAAGTGCTTCTTTGCCTCCTCTGCAACCTCCTGACTGAGCCTGTTTCTGATGTCATACATGTTAAGAATAAGCCCAAAGAGCCTAAGCTCAGGGTTAAAGCTTGCCTTAACCCCCCTTACCGTTCTGACAAGTAAAGACAAACCCTCCAAGGCATAGTATTCGCACTGAAGGGGGATAACAACGCCCTGCACTGCCGTAAGAATGTTTACGGTAATAAGGCTAAGAGAAGGCGGAGAGTCAAAAAGTATAAAGTCAAAGAAATCAAGAAGGGGGCTACCCTTAAAGGTTGAGCTTTCCAAGAGATTTTTGAAGACGAATTCCCTGTTTTCCTCTTCGGCAAGCTCAAGCTCAAGACCGACAAGGTCAATGGATGAAGGAAGAAGATAGAGGTTCGGAAAGGGTTCAAGGATAAACCTTTCGCAGTTTCCTTCAACCAAGGCTTGATAGAAGCTTCTTTCCTTGCTTACTCTTACGCCAAGACCTGAGCCTGCGTTTGCCTGCGGGTCAGCATCGATGAGCAATGTTTTATAGCCCTTAAGACTTAGCGCCCGAGCAAGGTTTATAGCAACGGTTGTCTTCCCAACTCCCCCTTTTTGATTGATAAAGGCAAAAAGCTTCATAAGCTACCCTTACTTGTCAGCCTGAGCGTAATCTTTTCATCTGTCACCCTGAGCGGAAGCAAAAGGTCTCCCGAAGGATCTTTCATTGGTTTAGCAACTTCTCAAAAAGGACTACGAAGAAGAAAAGGACGCTTATCCAACCGTTTACCGTAAAGAAGGCTTTGTTTAGCTTTGAGAGGTCATGAGGCTTAATAAGCCTGTGCTCATAGATTAGAAACATCGAAAGAAGAAGCAGACCAACAAGGTAGATGTAAGGGGTCTTTTCAAAGGTTCCTGCTAAGAGAAGAAGGGATAGAAAGGTGAGAAAATGGAGGAGCCTTGCAAACCTTATCGCTCCAACAATTCCAAACCGAACGGGAATGGATTTTAGCCCAACTTTTTTGTCAAACTCGTAGTCCTGAAGGCTATAGAGGATGTCAAAGCCTGAAACCCAAGTGCTCATCGCAAGCCCAAGGAGAAGGGCAATGGTAGAAATCCTTTCGTTTAAGGCTACATCAACAGCAAGAGGAATTAAAAAGTAGACAAGTCCCAACACGAAATGGGGAAAATAGGTAAGTCTTTTGGCAAGGGGATAAAAAATGAGAAGAAGGATGACTATGGGGCTAAGCATGAGAGCTAAGCGGTTAATCAGGGCACAGGTTAGAACAAAGAGGAAGCCTGAAAGGACGATGATGGCTAAGAGCTCAGGCTTTTTTACAAGACCGCTTGCGTGGGGCCAGACCTTTGTCCTTGGGTTCTGAGCATCATAGGGCAGGTCAAGGAGCCTGTTTAAAGCCATGCCAAGGGTCCTAGCAAACACTGCAGAAAGCACGATTAGGAGTATTTTCTTTGGGCTCGGTAGCTCCTTCATAAGAAGAAGGATGCTTGAGAGGACAAAGGGTAGGGCAAAGATAGTGTGCTCAAGCTTTAAAAGCTCAGAGTAGAGCCTCAATCTTTGGGCTAAGCCTTTAGACAAGGTTCTGCACCTGTTCTCTAATCTTTTCTAAAAGGTCCTTTGCCGAGACGGCAAGCAAAGAAAGGTGAGCGTTTTGAGCCTTGTTAGAAAGGGTGGTTATCTCTCGATGCATCTCCTGCAAAAGAAAATCAAGTTTTTTTCCTGAATTAGGCTCTCCCAAAGTTTCTTCAAAGTGGGTTAAATGGACTTTAAGTCTGTCAACCTCTTCGGTGATGTCAAGCCTGTCAAGAAGAATGGCGACCTCCTGATAGAGCCTTGCAGGGTCAAGCTTTCCCCCAGTAAGCTCAAGAAGATAGCTCTCAATCCTCGCTTTAGCCTTCTCGATGTTTTCCCTCTTTACATCTTCCTTTAGGGCAGAAATCTTATCAATAGTTTCTTTAAGCTCATGAAAGTAGATTAAAATTCGCTCCTTTAGTCTTTCTCCTTCTTTAATTCGGCACTCTTTAAGATTTTTTAAAGCGGAATCAAGGGCAGGGAATACCTCTTCCCAAAGCACCTCTACATCCTCTTCTCGCTCTTCCAGGGTAAGATAATCTCGAAAATAGAGGAAATCCTGGAAGGTTAAAGGCTCTTCAAATTCAAGCTCTGACTGAAGGATTTCTAAGGCAGTTTTTAGCTTTTTGGCAAGTTCAAGGTCAAGGTAGATCTCCTTTAGTCCCTTGGCAAAGCCATAATACTTTATCTGGACCTCGACCCTGCCCCTTCCGAAACGTTCGCTTACTTCCCGCCTTATACGGTCTTCAAGAAGGGCATACCTCTTAGGAAGCTTGGTATAAACCTCAAGGAACCTGTGGTTTACGCTTTTAGCAAGGCATACAATTTGAAAGGTGTCCGATTGGTAGACACCCTGACCAAAGCCCGTCATGCTCTCCATCTTTCTCCCTCTCTAACAATCCTTGAGAAAGCTTTCCACTAAGGCAAAGATTTTTTCTCTTTCCTCAGGGCGGAACCAATGGATGTTTTTCTCTTTTTTAAACCAGGTGATCTGGCGTTTGGCGTATCTTCTCGTATCTCTTTGAATAAGCTTTATGGCGGTATCAAGCGATATCTCTCCTTTAAGGTAGGAGATTATATGCCTGTAGCCAATAGCTTTAAAAGCCTTAGCCGAAGGGGAATACCCCATATCGAGGAGTTTTTTAACCTCGTCAACCCAGCCCCTATTGACCATCTCCAAGACTCTTTTGTTGATTTTATTATAAAGTTCTTCTCTTTCAAGGATAAGCCCTATTTTAAGGATTGAATAGCGGGGCTTAGCCAAGGCAAAGGAATGGCTCTTGTGAAATTCTGAGAAGGGTTTTCCTGTTGCCAGGCATACCTCAAGGGCTCGACTTATTCTAACAAAATCCTTTGGGCTCACCTTTTTAGCATACTCTGGGTCAAGTCTTTTTAACTCCTCATAGGCAAAAGCTAAATTTTCCCTTACCATTGCCCGAACCTTATCCCGGATTTCTTTTGGAACGATAACCTCGAATAGCCCGTATTCAAAGGCTCGAAGATAAAGCCCAGTTCCGCCCACCAGAATGGGAACCTTGCCCCTTCCCCAAACATCCTCAACCACTGGGTCTACAAGCTTAAGGAACTTCCCTGCGTTCATCTCCTCATCAGGAGAAAGAATAGAATAGAGATGATGAGGAACTCCTCTCTTTTCCTCTTCCGTTGGCTTTGCTGTCCCTATGTCTAATCCCTGGTAAAACTGTTGAGAATCAAAGTTTATTACCTCTCCGTTAAACCTTAAGGCAAGCTCAACTGCAAGTTCGCTCTTTCCCGTTGCCGTAGGTCCGCAAAGGGCTATAACTTTTTTCATGCTTTTAACAAGTTTTTTAGCTGTGAAAGACTAAGCTTGTAGAAGATGGGTCTTCCATGGGGACAGGTAAAAAGGGAATCTCTAAACATCCTTTCAACGAGGTAAAGCTTTTCTTCCTCGCTAAAGACCTCTCCCTTTTTCCTTGCAAGAAGGCAGGATGCCTTTTTTAAAAGCTCATCCCTTAAGTCTAAGGATGGAACTTCTTCCTCTAAGAGGCTTCTTAGCACCCATTCAACATCTTCGCCCGCTAAGTAATCTGGAACACCAAGGATAAGGATTGTTCCCTCTTTTAGTATTTTGAAAATAAATCCCTGCCTTAAAAGCTCATCTTTTAGGGCTAAAAACCTTGAAAAGGCCCCCTCATCAAGGGGAATGGTTTTTCCGATGATGAGTTTCTGCGTGCGAACCTCCTTAGCCTTCGCCTTTAACCTCTCATAGGTTACCCTTTCGGCAAGGGCATGCTGGTCGATGATAAAAAGCTCATCCCCCCTTTCCACAAGGAGATAAGACCGCTTGAATGCGCCAATTAACCTAAAATCATGAAGTGCATCATCAGGAGTGTATTTTTTCTCGAAAGAGGGAAGACTTTTTTCACCGGTTTTCTCTTGAGGTTGTAAGGTGTTAGTTTTTACCTCATAGGAAGAGGAGAAATCTATCTCGGAGACCCTATACACATCTCTACCAAAGCTAAGAGGGAGGTCCTCGACTTCTTCTCCTTCCCTTTTAGTCCTTTCCTTGAGAAAGCTTGAGCGCCTTCCAAAAAGGTCTTCAAGTGCTGAGCTAAAAAGATGAAAGAGGTCTTCCTCCCTTCTAAACCTTACCTCCCACTTAGCAGGATGAACGTTAAAGTCAACAAGCTGAGGGGGTAGAGATATGGATACTACGCCGGCAGGAAAGCCATAGCTTCCGTAATACTTTTTAAGAAGAGAAACAAAGAGCTTCCCCAGCCTTTCATCTTTTACCCATCTTCGGTTGACAAAGAAGTAAAGATACCGCGTATGAGGATAAACCTTTTCTTGGCTTGTAAGAATTAGCTTTAGATGGTAGGGGAGCTTAGCATACTCTTTTGTTAGGAGATACCTCTCATCGATAGAGAGGAGCTTTGCTAAAATGGCCTCAGTGCTCCCAGCTTCAATCCTGAAATAAGGCTCACCCTCGACAAAGACTTCCCATTTAACCGTAGGATGGCTAAGCATTACGCCCCGTATAATCTCAAGAGCCTTTGCGGTTTCAGCCCTTTTACTTTTTAAAAAGGCTTTCCTTGCAGGAAGATTGGCAAAGAGGTCTTTTACGGAAACTAAGGTGCCTTGCTTTAAGGCTGAAGGCTTAAAAGACACCTCTTTTCCAAACTCAACATAGACCTCATAGCCTGTATCAAGACTCTTAGCGCGGCTTTTAATGGTTAGCCTTGAGACCTCAGCTATGCTTGCGAGAGCCTCTCCCCTAAAACCCAGGGTTAAAAGGGAGTAAAGGTCAGAGAGGCTTTTAATCTTGCTCGTTGCGTGCCTTTTAACAGAAAGCCTTAAGTCCTCAGGCTCCATGCCCTCGCCGTCATCATAGACGGTTATCTCCTCTAAACCTCCACCATAAAGCTCTATCCGGATTTGAGTTGCTCCCGCATCAAGGGAATTTTCAACAAGCTCTTTTACAACCGAGGCTGGACGCTCGATGACCTCGCCGGCAGCGATCTTTGCAACAATCTCCTCAGGCAAAATGTTGATTTTTGGCATCACAACCCTTGCAAATTTTTAAAAGCTGTGTAGCTTTAAAGCATGAGAAAGATTATAGCAGGACCGAAGAGAATTCAAGCCCTAATCGAAAAGCTTGCAGACAAGATTCTAGACAATCATCCTATATTAGATAATGTTGCCCTTGTTGGCATCCGGTGCGGTGGGGTCCCTTTGACAAACCGCCTAAGAGAAATTTTTCACAAAAAGAAAGGTGTGTTAGTCCCCTGCGGCTACTTAGACATTACCCTTTATCGGGATGATTGGACAAGGATTGCCCATCAGCCTCAGGTTAAAAAAACGGAGATCCCCTTTTCCATAGAAGACTTAAACATCATCTTAGTTGATGATGTGATCTATACGGGGAGAACGGTTCGCGCTGCCCTTGATGCCCTTATCGACCTTGGTCGTCCAAAGAAGATCGAGCTTGCCGTCCTCGTTGACCGCGGAGGTAGAGAATTTCCCATAGAGCCAAACTACTGCGCTTTAAAACTAAAGAAACTTGCCCCAGATGAGTACGTAAACGTCTACTTCAAAGAACTTTCGGCCAAGGATGCCATCGTCATAGAAACTCGCCCATCCTAAACTGATAAAAGCCTTATCGTGAAAAACTTCACTTAAACTAATTAAACCAGCTAAACATATATTAAATTTTAAAAATATTCTCAACCTTGTGGAGGAAGACATGGACAAGACGCTTAAAGAATTAGCAAAAGAGGGGGTTATTACCCCTGAGATGGAGGCTTGCGCAAAGGCTGAGGGTGTTTCTCCGGATTATATTCGGGAGGGCATAGCTCAGGGGACGATCGTTCTCTGCAAAAACAAGAAGAGCAATCTCGCTAAGCCTTGTGCCATCGGTAAAGGTCTAAAAACCAAAGTTAATGTAAACATTGGAACCTCGAAGGATAGGGTAAACATCGAGGAAGAGCTTAAAAAGCTTGAGATAGCGATAAAGTATGGAGCCGATGCTGTGATGGACCTTTCAACAGGGGGCGACCTTGACGAGATAAGAAAGGTCATTCGGGAAAATTGCCCAGTCCCTCTTGGCACAGTCCCCATCTATCAAGCAGCCATTGAAGCCGTTGAAATCCATAAAAAATCGATGGTGCAGATGACGGTATCAGAGATTTTTAAAGTTATTGAGAAACAAGCTGAGCAGGGCGTTGACTTTATGACTGTGCACTGCGGTATAACAAGGGAGGGATTAGAAAGGCTAAAGAACAAGGAAAGGGTTTTGGGTGTTGTCTCCCGAGGGGGCTCCTTCATCATCGAATGGATGGTCTACAACAACAAAGAAAATCCTCTTTATGAATACTTTGATGAGCTTTTAGAGATTGCGAGAGCCTATGATGTAACGCTCTCTTTAGGGGATGGGCTTAGACCGGGATGTCTTGCCGACGCTACAGATGCCCCTCAAATTCATGAGCTCATCATCCTTGGTGAGCTAACCTTGAGAGCTTGGGACAAGGGCGTGCAAGTTATGATCGAGGGTCCAGGGCATGTGCCCATAAATCAGATCGAGGCAAACGTCCTTTTACAGAAGAGACTTTGCCATGGAGCTCCCTTCTATGTGCTTGGACCCTTACCAACAGACATTGCCCCAGGCTACGACCATCTTGTCTCGGCAATTGGTGGGGCGATAGCTGGGTCAGCGGGTGCAGACTTTCTCTGTTATGTAACGCCAGCAGAACACCTAAGGCTTCCTACCTTGGAGGATGTGAAGGAAGGGCTTATTGCTGGAAAGATAGCAGCTCACATCGCAGACTTGGCAAAGGGTGTCAAGGGGGCTTGGGAGTGGGACCTTGAGATGGCTAAAGCCAGGGCTGAGCTTGACTGGGAAAGACAGGTTGAGCTATCCATCGACCCTGAAAAGGCAAGGAGATACCGTATGGAAGGTGGAATCTCAAGAAGCAAAGCCTGCACCATGTGCGGAGAATACTGCGCTATAAAGGTCTTTGAGCATGCTTACAAAAAATTAATCGGAAGAGGTGCTTGAGGAATTTAGACCTGATTAGAAAAAGAAGGATAAGGAAGGACCCACCAAGGAGCCCCCAGTAGGCAACCTTCCTAAAGGTTTCTTGAAAACCCCAGCTTAAAGCCTGCACATACTCAGCATGATAAATAAGCGCCGAAACCTTCTTCCCAGCAATATCCTCGCTAAAAAATTGCTTTGCTAAGGGTAGTTTTTCCTGCAAAAAATAGGAAACATAGCTTGGGTCTTGAAGCTCCGTTAGGCGCTGAAAGTTTTTATTTGTGTAGAATTCTAAATGGTTGGTAGCAAGGGCTGTTCCAAAGGATCCCCCTACAAAGCGTTGATAGTGCATGAGGGCAACGCCAAGCCCAGTCTTTTCCCCAAGGCGTCTTAGCGAAAGGGCTGTAAGCGGAGCAAAGAAGGTCCCCATAGAGATGCCAAGGGGGATGGTGAGGATTGCTGCCCTTGAGGCTTCCGTGTAGTAGTTTAGCTGAGGGATGAGAAAGTAGGTGGTGATAAAAAAGAGGAGGAGGCTTATGAAGAGTATTATACCGGGAGCAATTTTGTCTGAGAGGTAGCCTGAGATGATGCTAAATGTGCCGATGAAGATGGCAAAGGCTAAGATGTGTATGCCTGCTTGAAAAGTGGTCAGCCCCTTTAGGTTTTCGTAGTAGAGGGGTAGAAGGTAGAAGACCTGATACATCCCGAACCCAAGGGTAAAAAAATGCATCCCCATGGGCAAACCAAACTCAGGGATCTTGTAGATAGAAAGGTCAATGAGCGGGGTTTTTGAGCGAAGCTCGTTCATGAAGTAGAGACAAAAGAGGGCAAGGCTTAAAAAGAGAAGTAAGGGTATGATGGGAGATTGAAACCAACCAAGCTGTTGACCCTTAGAGAGCATGATGAGAAGGGATATGGTCGCCGAGGCGACAAATATATAGCTTAGTAGATTAAACTGAAAATAGCCCTGCCTTCCTATCTTTTTTGGAAGAAGGGCAAGGGCTGCGATAACATTTACTACTCCGATTGGCACGTTCACAAAGAAGATCCATCTCCAGGAAAGGTGTTCGGTGATAAAGCCTCCAAGGGTTGGACCAAGGGCTGGGGCAAAGCTTACCCCAAGCCCAAATATCCCCATGGCAAGTCCTCTCTTCTCCGGAGGATAGATGCTTACAAGCAAAGTTTGCGTAGTTGCGGCAAGGAAAGCTTCCCCAATGCCTTGTATGACCCTAAAAAGGATCATCTGAGGGAGGCTTTGAGCTATTCCACAAAGAAAGCTTGCCGAGGTGAAGATAGATAGCCCAAGGATAAAGCAGTAGGAATAACCAAGGTATTTAGCAAAGTTTTCTACAAATAGAAGAGCCGTTGCCGCAGCCATCATGTAGCTTGTGACAACCCATTGGATGCCGTAGAGGTCAGTTGATAGAGGACCCATCATCTTAGGGACGACGATGTCAACGATGGTTGTGTCAAGAATTGCCATGAAAAAGCCTGTCATAAGAACAAAGGTGATAAGGAGCCTTTCCTTTGGGGGAACAGGGTAGTAGAAGTCCTTCATTGCCTTATGCGCTTTATCTCAACTTCACCGCCAAGCCCCACCTTAAGAAGGTGCATAGGACCTTTTTTTAAGCGAATTTTTACTGGAACCCTTTGGGCAAGCTTGGTGAATTCTCCCGCAGATATATCCCTTGGGACGAGGGCAAAAGTTGCTGCAGTTGCCGCTAAGACCTCTTCTACCTCCCCTTCAAACTCGACATCTGGATAGCTATCAAGCCGAACCTTAGCCGGAGCCCCTTTTACCACTCCTTTAAGCTTATTCTCTTCAAGAAGGACAAGGACATAGAAGCTCTTTGGGTCAACGATAGCAAAAACAGGCTGCCCTGGAGAAACCACATCCCCCTCAGAGCGGAACTTTTTAGCGATGATCCCTGAGATTGGGCTCACAAGCTTTGTGTTCTGATAGTAGAATTTTAGCTCTTCAAGCTGTTTGGAAAGGGATTCCTCTTCCTTGGCTAAAGCAGAAGCCTTTGCTCTAAGGCTTGAAACTGCTCTCTCCTCGTTTAGGGCAAGCCTTAAGTCTTTCTCGAGGCTTTGCCTCTCCTTGGCAAGGGCTTCCTTTTTTGCCTTAAGAGCCCCGATACGATGCTTTAGCTCCTCTTCTTGCGTTCTTACAAGCTCAAGGCTTTGCCTTGAGATCAAACCCTCTTTAAAAAGGGCTTCATACCTCTTTCTATCCCTTTCAGCCTGCTCAAGGCTTGCCTTGACCGCAGCTATCTCCTCATCAACGGACCTCATCTCCTCAAGGACCCTTGATATACCAAGGCGAGCTTTGTCAGCGTTAAGGGGGATGCTTCCCGCTATCCTTTCAGCCTCCTTCTCAAGACTTTCCCTCTCCTTTCTTACCCTTTCTATTTCCGCTGAAAGAGCTAAAACCTTGCTTCTATAATCCTCAGGCTCAAGCTCAGCAAGCATCTCCCCTTCCTTTACTTCATCTCCCTCTTTCTTATAAAGTTTGACAATCCTTCCGTTAACCTTGGTAAAGCTTGCGTAAACTAAGGTGTCAGCCTGGACAAACACGGCATCCGTTGTGGCATACTTATAGCTTCGGTAAAGGTAGTAGATAAAAAAACCTACAAATATCAAGAAAAGAAGGATAAGGAGAGGGAAGACGATGCGTTTATTCAACCTTCAGCTCCTGGCTCCTTAAGTAAGCTTTTTTGATGGCTGACATCACGATCCCAGAGAAGCCTTTTTCATAAAGTGCTTCAAGGGCGGAAATCGTTGTCCCCCCAGGGGATGAAACCATGCTTTTGACTTCGTAGGGTGACTTTTTGGTTTGGCTCATGAGCTCAACGGTTCCCCTTACTGTTTCAAGGGCTAAGGTTTCGGCTAAGTCCCGTGGTAATCCAACGAGCACTCCAGCATCAGTCAAGGCTTCAATAAATAGAGCCACATAGGCTGGACCGCTTCCTGAAAGGGCGGTTACCGCATCCATGTAGCGCTCCTCTGAAGTTAGGGCTAAACCAACGGTTGAGAAGAGGCGCTTTACAAACTCTAAGTCCTCATCAAGGGCAAAGCTCCCCTTACTTATTACGCTTACAGCTTTTCCGACGATGGCGCAGGTGTTCGGCATAACCCTTATGAGCCTTGTCCCCTCTGGTAGCCTTTTTTCGTAAAACTTTATGGGTAGGCCAGCGGCAATGCTTATGAGGAGATGATTCGGAGTCACGCTGTCTTTAATCTCGGCTATAACCCCTTCCATGACCTGAGGCTTTACCGCAAGGATAACCGTTGTCTTTTTCTGCAAAACTGTTGGATTTTCAGAGGTTGTTGAGACGCCGTAAAATTCTTCTAAATACTGCCGTCTTTCTCCGTTTGGCTCAGACACAAGGATTTCTGTAGGCTTATAGAGCTTGCTATTCAGAAAGCCCCTTATCAAAGCCTCAGCCATCATCCCCCCGCCGATAAAACCAATGCCCTGCCTTTTCATCTCTTCCCCCGTTGAAAAAGGTCTTACTTAAATTAGAAAATTTAGCATATCTTTTGGGCCTGTCATCCATTCTTTTTTATCACTCCGACCGAAGACCTTCCTTCTTTGTCACCCCGACCGAAGGGAGGGGTCACCCCAATCCGCAGAAAATGATATAGTAGGCTTTTTGGGAAGCAGACCTAAATCCCTCTGGGACTTTTTAAAAAGGTCCCCCCTACTTTGTCCTGTCGAGTGCCCATTTTTTATCCTGCCAAGCCCCTTTTCTTATCCTGCCAAGCCCCCACTTTTTGTCTTGTCAAGCGATAGCGAGACACCCCTCCCTTGGTTCGGGATGGCGTCCCCAGGACGAGATGGCGTCCCCAGGGAGACCCCTTGGCTTACGCCTCGGGCGAGAGCCCATCCATTTCCTCCCGAGGCACGAAAGTGCCGAGGGACCCTTCACTTCGTTTGGGGTGATGCTTCATGAGGAGACCCCTCGGCAGACGCCTCAAGGCGACACATAGGACACATAGGACGCCTCGGGGCGACAAAAAGTAGGCTCGGGGTGGCAGCGGGCTTATACAAAACATTTTTGAAACAGCCTCAATCCTGCTTGACTGTTAAGAATTTTTAAAAATAATAACATTATAAAACCCATAAAGGAGGGCTTGTTTTAATGCAACTAATTTTATACATAATTCTTTTAACCCTTCTTCTTCCTCTAACCCTTTTTGCTAAGACGAACGAGGAAGCCATCTCCTACTACGAGCTTGCTCTTACTGAGATACAGTATGTAAAAGGTGCCTCTCTGTTTGAGGAATCCTTAGGGGACTCGCCAAGCCCAGTAACTATCATCACCGAAGAGGAAATCAAACGCTTTGGCTGGTTAAACCTAAGGGATGTTTTAGAATATCAGCTCTCCTTCTACCTTATTCAGGATGTAAACGAAAGGGTCATAGCCCATCGTGGCATATACCGCACCATAACCTCTTACCTTTCTTTCTTAGAAAATGGAATTCCTCTCAATTCACCGGGCTACAGAAACTTTATCCTTGATGATAGCTACTCCCTCCTGGGAATAAAGAGGATTGAGGTCGCAAGGGGTGGCGCAGCAAGCCTCTACGGCGAGGCAGGGTTTACCGGAGTTATAAACCTTGAGAGGGACTATAGCTCCGCTAAAGCCCGTTTTGAGGCTTCTGTTAACTCCCGAAGCGGTGAGCAAGCAGGCTTCCTTTTTGCCTATAACCTTCCGCTTGGGTTTAAGCTCCAGGCTCTACTTCACTACAAGGATGAGCCAGCCCTACCACAGCCAAGACCAAGGAACCATAGCCTACAATTTGAGCTAAGCAAAGAGAGAATTAGCTTTTACTATCTCCATTTTCTAAACCGTTACCAAACACCTCGCTCCCAAAATGGTGCGCTTCTTACCTCAGAGGATAGGGAGCCCTTTGGTTCCTATGAAAGGGCAAGCTTTGACATCCTTGGGGCAAGGTTTGAAAGGAGCTTCGGAAACTGGTCATTTAGCTTAAAGCCCTACCTTCAGGTCTTTGATATTCACACCCCTCAGGTAAGAAGAGCCCACAGCGAAGGGCTCTTTACCGCCCAGGATATAAAGCTCTTATCTCGAGGAGTCTACCTTGAAGGCTTAGCAAAAAGAGAACTAAAACAGGGCTCTTTTCTCCTTGGCTTTAAACTTGGTAAAGAGGATTATGAGAGGACAAGGATTAAGACTTTTGACGGCACCTTTTCCGAGGCTTCTTATCCTTCAAAGGAAGAGGACATGTATGCCCTCTATGCACAACTTAAGTATTATCTTTTAGCAAATCTCATCTTGAACGCAGGTTTGAGATACGACCATTACAAAGCCTTCGGGGGTGAGCTTTCACCAAGGCTAGCCCTTATCTTCTCACCCATTCAAAGTTTAAACTTCCTTCTAAGCTACACCCATAGCTTTCAAGCACCACCCTTTCTCTACCGGCAAATAAACATCGCAGGCTACGGAAGCGAAAGGGGGCTTAAAACAGAATCCCTCGACACCTACACCCTATCTGCCATCTATCAACCAGCACCCAATCAATACCTTCAGGTTAGCCTCTATCAAGAAAAAGCAAAGGACCTTATAGCCTATGACCAGGCACGAAAGCTTTATCTCAACTCAGGGAAGATGACCCTTCAGGGCTTTGAGGGAGAGTGGAAGTATCTTGTCGAAAGCTTGCTCTCTTTTTTTAACTATAGCTACTACAGGGTATCATCCTCCGAGGGAATTTGGCCTGGATCTGGCAAAGATGTCTACTACATTCCAAGGCACATGCTAAAAGGCGGAATAAGCTATAGGCTTCCCGTTTATCCGGAAATCTATGTCTCACCTCAGGTTAGGTGGTATAGCAAGGCAAGAACAAAGACTTTAGATTACATTCCTTCCTATGCCGTCTGGGATTTAAACTTTCTTCTTAGGTATAAAGAATGGGAAGGAATGCTTAAGATTGAGAACCTATTTGACAAGAGATACGAGCGGGGTGGCATCCTCCCTCATGTTCCCTTTGCTAAAAGAACGGTATGGTTTAAACTTGAGAGGAAATTTAGGCTAAGGATGTATGTTATCTCGCTTAAAACAAAACTTTAAAGCCTCCCTACAGAGCTACGGGTTTAAGTTTTTTCTATCAACCCTTCTCTTAGGAGCTTTGGTCAATACCTTTCTTTTTTTCTTGGTAATAAGTGCTTTAACAAACCTTCACGAGC
>Ga0080004_1067813_pt1 | contig 24799 bp, 28 predicted proteins | sample WasSprMetagenome_FD_69207 | JGI IMG/M metagenome (GOLD analysis project Ga0080004, IMG submission 69207) | Sulfidic aquatic microbial communities from Washburn Spring, Yellowstone National Park, USA - WS (SPADES assembly) (version 2) | ecosystem: Environmental > Aquatic > Thermal springs > Hot...
GGCTCGTTTCCGCATACTAGGGCTTTGCCGCCGGCTATTGGGAGGATCCCCGTCAGAGCCTTCATTAAGGTTGTCTTCCCGCTCCCGTTGGGCCCTATGACCTGGAGCAGGCCGGGGCCATCAAACCTGAAGCTTAGGCCATTGATAACGGGAGAGGAGCCGTATCTCAGCACAAGGTTCTCAGTGCTGACAAAGCATCTCTGAGAGGTATCCCTCATAACAGCGTTGCTCTCGAGCAAAGCCATCATAACACGCACGCCCCCACGGAATAGGTACTCAATCCAGATATAGATTAATCATTTATTAACCTTAATAAGTGTGCACACATATATGGAGAAAAACAAAAAAAGTGCACAGTGATGTGCATGAAAGCGGAGACGATAACGGCACTCGCGTTCCTGACGCTCATACTATCAATACTTATTACTCCCATCACAGCAAGCGCCGAGAAAGGCATCATAACAACCAGCTTCCCTTACATAGCTGAAATAGCGAGAATTATTGCTGGGAGTGAGTGGAACGTGACACCTATAGTGCCAGCAGGGGTCGACCCCCACGACTACTCATTATCGATAAGCGATGTGGAGAAGCTTCGTAGCTCCACCATGATTGTGGTTACGAACCACACTTACTTTGAGCAGAGAATAATAGAGCTAGTGAATAATGGAGAATTGAAGCCCCAGAGGCTAATAGTTACTGAGGAGATAGAGGGTCTAAAAATCCTGGTCAATCCTGACACGAAGAAGCCTAATCTACACATGATTTACTACGACCCTGACAATCTCCTCCTACTGGCAAGAGAGATAAAGGAGGCGCTAGTAACAGTGGACCCCCAGAATAAGGATAAGTACGAGGAGAACTATAAGGCTCTGGCAAGCGAGGTTCAAGTGCTGAAGAACAGCTACGAGGGAAAGCTAAAAATGAGGGCAGTAGGCTCCACGCCAATCGTTCAGTACGCTGTAAGCTGGCTTGGAGTAGAGATAACAACCTTCCTGATACCTGAGCACGAGGCGCAACTATCGCCTCAGAAACAGTTAGAAATACAGAGAATGGCGGAGAACAGGGAAATAGATGCAGTCGTGATAAGAGCATCGATGAGGAAATCGGGATGGACACCGCTAACACAGTATGACCAGATACTAGTGGACATAGCCAGGGAGAACGGCTTAGCGATAATAGCTGTGCCCGACCCCCTCCTATACAACCCGGACTTACTCCAGTGCCTAAAGGACCTGGCAAGTGGTCTACAGGAAAGCGGCAGTAAGCACGAAGAGACCGCGGGACTAAGCACAAGCGAGTTAACAGCCATAACCGCTATAGCAGTATTAACAATAGTAGCAGTAACCATTATGGTGATTAGGAAGAGATGAACGCGAGAACAGCCATGCTGGTTGCCGCGATAAGCATAACAGCTCTCTTCACAGCATGGATAATTTACTCTGTGGGGAAAACATCGCTCCTGTGGATAGCTAACCTCTACGGCGCGGCGGTATCGCTTGCCTTGATTAGCCCCATAAGCATAGCTAGAAGAACAGCTTATCTAAACGCAGCTATACCACACATGACTCTATTTTCAGCATCAGCGGCTGCCCTGCTAACAGGCGGGGCTCCAAGCAAAACAATCCTGGTTGCAGCAGTCCTCAACTTACTCCTTGTCTTCACATACCAGAGAGCAATTGCAAAGGGGGTAAGCGAGGAAATAGCAACATCATTAATTGTTGGGTTAACGACAAGCCTATCCGTGCTCGCCCTCTACTTTCTCTATAAGAAAACAGGGTACTCAGGGCTTGTAGCAACACTCCTCGTGGGTGACCCGCTATTAGTATCAACTAGAAATGCTGTAATATCTGTAACCGCGGCATCAGCTATAGCAATAACTGTGCTCCTGACATGGAAAGAACAAATAATAGTAGGTATAGATAGGGACTACGCCACGGCGAGAGGAATGAGAACGTCTTTTTACGACTACGTTTACTACGCGCTTCTAGGGCTGACCAGTATAATCTACATTAGAGCTGTAGGCTACATACTCCTACACGTCCTCGTCCTGATGCCTGGGTCAATAGCAATGCTGGCTTCAACCAGCCTCTCAGGCGTACTGCCCGTATCCCTCGCGCTCACGCTTCTTTCGTCGAGTATGTCCTTGCTCATAGGCCTATATGTAGATGTATCGCCGGTAGGCCTAATAGGAATCCTCATGCTTTTTCTCTACGTTTTAACAAACCTGATGGTGAGGACAAAATAATGAAAAAGAGATTCGGGATAAGCATAAGCGAGGATAAGTACAGAGTAATAGATGAGTTATCGAGAAAAACAAACACCGCTAGGTCATTAATAGTTGAAAAAGCACTCGAAGCTTACATTACAGCTATAAAGCACAAGGCAGAGAAGCATGACTGTTGCGGGCTAATCATCGTTAAGTACAAGAAAGTCAGCGAGGAGGAAATAACCAGGAGAATAAACAAAGAGCTAGTAAACGCCGAGACCCATATACATGAGGGCGAGGTGTGCGTGAGAATAGCTTACGTTAAGGGAAGTAGCGATGAGATAGAGAAAACAATCACGAATCTAAGCTCCCTTGTAGCGAGTGTGACATTCGTGCCCCTTGACTAGATGCAGTGATAATTTAGTAAGTAGCTTCGTCATTTCCCCATCCTCCCCCTCCAGGAGTCATTATTACCAAGCGATCATTGCTCTCCAGCACGCCCTTACCCACCACATTGATACTTAGGGACTCATTATCCTTTCTCTTAACAATAACCTTCGCGGGAAGCCCATCACCGCCTCCCCAGAGGCCCCATGGGCCTCTCCTGAACCTGTTGCCTACAACCACATAGCTGGTCTTTCCAAGCGATTTGTATATCCTCACAACCCCATCCCCTCCTCTATGCAGGCCTCTTCCACCAGAGCCTCTTCTCAGCTTGTAAGCCTCGATGAGGATAGGGTACTCCTTCTCAATAACCTCCACGGGAGTGTTGAGAGTATTGGTCATCGACGAGTGAACTCCCGAGACCCCTGGACCATCGGGCCTCCCACCGCTTCCCCCGGCAATCGTCTCGTAGTAAACCCAGTTATCACTGTATAGGACAACATTCATCATGGTTCCTGACCCGGCGGCCGGCATCACGTTTGGGGCAGCATGCGCCAGGGCCAGTGAAACCACATCGAAAATCCTCATGCTAGTCTCGAGATTACCGAAGCCAACTGGGGATGGCCTATATGGATTTAGAAGAGACCCCTCCTCAACGCGTAGGTCAATAACGCTGTAGAAACCATGATTCGCTGGAACAGCCCCTCTGAGCAGAAACATAGTGGCTGTTGACACAGCGCTGAAGCTAACGCCAAGTACAGCGTTGAAGGGACTATCTAGCTGCGGCGTCGAGAATAGCTCAACCCTGACCTTATCGCCCTCAAACCTTAGTGAGGCCCTTATCTCGATATCCTTGCCTGGAACCTCAAGTATATCCGAGGCTGTGTATGATTCATCTTTCATGTACTCGGATAGGTGAGAGAGGACAAGGCGCCTTGAGTAATCAATGATTCCTTCCAATCCTCGCTCGTAATTCTCGAGCCCGAACCTGCTGATGGCATCTACCACCTTCTGGTAGCCTACGTAGAGAGACGCGAACTGGGCGGCCAAATCCCCCCTGAATACGCGCCTAAGCTCAACATTTTCCGCAAGCTGGTTAATCCTGTCCTCACTAAGCCTCCACCCCTCAGCTATTAAAACCGGCTCGAACACGAACCCCTCATCGTATATGCTCCTCGCGTCTGGATTAAGTCCCCCGGGCACAGCTCCGCCTATGCTCACGTGATGGGCCTTGTTAGATAAAAGCCCGACAAGCCTGCCACCATAGTAAACGGGGGCAACGAGCATCACGTCGTTAACATGCGTTCCGGTAATGAAGGGGTCATTAGTGGCTATCACGTCCCCGCTGCTCAGTCCAAACCCATGCTTATCAATCCATGACAAGAACTCCCTGAGCCCAACGTGGAAAGACCCTAGGTGAACAGGGATGTGCTCCGCCTGAGCAACTATTCTTCCATCTCCATCGGCTATAACACAGCTATGGTCCATTCTATCCCTAATGTTGGGGGAGAAAGCAGCTCTTTTCAAAGCAACGCCCATTTCCTCTGCGGTGAAGGCCAGCGACTTATATACGTAGCTCAGCATGGCTAATCACGCTTCATCCTTATTACTCCCAGCTCATCCCTCCAGGCTCTCCAGCCTTTATCAACGAAGATGGTTGAGCCATAATCAATGATAACTGCTGGCCCGACGTCCTCCACGAAGGAGTACCTACAGTAAACAGGCACTTTTTCCCTCGAGCCATTAATGAAAACACTCGTGTATCCTGAGCGGCAATCAAAAAACGCTGTCCTCGCGCTTCCCGAGAGCCTGCTTATAATATCTTTTCTGAGAGGGTTTTCTGCCACAGCTATCACGTGAGCGACAACGGCCTCCACGTCCTCATCTAGAGAGTAGCCATAAGTCCTCTCATGAGCCTCATCAAATATTTTTTTGAGGGAGAAGTCATCGCTGCCTGGGAGCTCAACCATAAGCTCCCAACCCTGCCCCTTGTACCTCGCCTCAACAAACCTGTGTAGAGAAACACGACCGCTTCCAAGACCTGAGGCATGGGACAAGGCCCTGGATTCTAAAGACCTCAGCACATCAGTTAATTCTTGGGCCCCCACGAATGCGCTTACCTCAACGATGTGGTCGCTCAGAAGAATCCCCAAGCTACTGAAAAGCCCGGGGAAGGGAGGAACAACAACGCTTCTAACACCGATCTCATTGGCAACTCCCGAGGCGTGAAGGGGACCTCCCCCGCCATACGCTATCAATGAGAAAAGCTCCGGGTCATGCCCTCTCTCCACCGTCACGAGGCGTATAGCTCTCGCCATCTCCATGTTAGCTAGGCCAATAGCCTCAGCTGCGACAAGAGAGGGATCCCCCAGCCTTGATAAACCCTTCAAGGCTAACTCCTCGCTTAGCTTGATGCCTCCTGATATATAGCCTGGAGGGATCCTCCCCAGCGCTACGTTAGCGTCAGTGATGGTTGGCTCATCACCGCCTAGACCGTAACACATGGGCCCAGGCATAGACCCAACGCTATGTGGACCCACGCGTATAGCCCCCGCCTTATCCCTCCATATAACTGTTCCTCCGCCGGCTGATACCTCAGCTAGGTCTATGAAGGAGCCCCTCACAGGGTATCCTGATCCCTTAACTAGCCTTCCGTGATGGCTCTCACCACCAACCTCGTACTCGTTTGTCAACGATGCAACACCATTAATGATTGATGAGGCCTTCGCTGTTGTTCCTCCCATATCAAAGGCAATTGCTCTCTCAATACCAAGAAGAGACGCCATTATTGAGGCACCGACAACCCCGGCGGCCGGGCCGCTCTCAACTATTCTCGATGGGCTCCGAGCGGCGTCCTCCCATCCTAGGAGACCGCCTGAGCTGGACATGACATATAGATTAGCGAAGCCCATGTCTCGCAATTCCTCCCAGAGCCTCGAGAGGTACTCGTGAACCTTCGGCATCAAGGCAGCGTTAACAACAGCTGTAGAGCCTCTCTCGTACTCCCTCGGGGAGGGGGAAGCCCTCGATGATTCGATAACGAAACGAAAGTACTTACTAGCAATACTCGCTGCAATATCCTCGTTGAGAGGATTTGCATAGGAATTAATGAAGACCACGGCGACGCTTTCAGCTCCTTTGGCTACAGCGTCCTTGAGATAAGACTCTACCTCGAGCTCATCAACTTTTTTTACAACCTCACCGCTATGCAAGGTCCTCTCATTAACCTCGTATATAAGCTCATCTGGCACGAGCTGTCTCGGTTTCTTGAAGAAAGGGTCGTAGAGCCTAGGCCTGTTCTGCCTGGCAATAGTGAGAAGGTCCTTGAAGCCGCTTGTAATAAGCAACGCTAACCTGGCTGTTTCAAGCCCCCTCTGCCCAAGCAGCATGTTAGTAGCAATGGTTGAGGCGTGGAAAATCACTCCTTCCCTTTCACCGCAGCTATCCATAACGCTCTTTATTCCCATGGATATGCTCTTCCAAGGGTTATCAATGCTTGTGAGGACTTTTTGGAGAAATATCCTTCCATCACTGCATATCGCAACTATATCTGTGAAGGTCCCCCCAGTATCAACAGATACGTACATATGTCTTCATCCATTAGGCTAGGTAAGCATGTTAACAACTGACTCACTGCTAAGAAAAGATTAAAAAACTATGGTTATGCACGAAACTCTAGCTTCCCTTTCCAATTAGGTCCAGGAGCCTCCTATAAGTCGGAGGCTCATTCCTTCTAGCAACGAACTCTACAGCGAAGAACCTTACCTCCGGGACAGCTTTCTTCACTCTGTTCTCTATCTCGCGCGAGAGCTCCTCCATTTTAGCCAAGCTCAAGCTATCCTCGACCTCAACCTCCGCTATAACTATGTAGTCATTCTCAGTTAGCATAACAGCTCGGAGCTCATTTACGTCGTAGACCCCGGAAGTATTGATGATAGTGTTCAATATCCTCAGCATGTCCCCCCTTGGTGGTGAGCGACCGATGAGCAAAATGAAGTACCTGTAGCCAATGCTAACGGCTGAAACAAGGAGCACGGCCGAGATGAAGATAGAGCCAACGCCATCAACCATATAGCTCCTAGTGACAAGCGCTAGTATAGCTACAGCGTTGCCAAGCGTATCAATAAATGAGTCCAACAGGCTGCCAATAACGGAAGGATCCCTCCTATGTGTGCGGTAATAATAGAAGCTGTAAGCGGTTAGTGCTGTGTTAATGAGAAGCGATGTAGACATGGTTACCATAGATGTCCCGGTCGAGATGACCGGGTATCCTTCAAACAAGGTGGCTAAGCCGCGGAGAAAAGCAATTGTGAAAAGAACACCCCCAATAACCGAGACAGATATCAATCCAAACACATAGACAGCTCTGCTGATGCCGAATGGATAGTAGATTTGGTTTCTGACTCTGCGACTAGCAAGGTACAAGCCTAGCACAAGTAGAAACGAGCCGATAGTGTCAGCGACATCGTTGAGTAGGTCCGAGAAAACGGCGGCGCTCGTGGAATTTAGGTAAGCAATAATCTTTAATGCCAAAGTAGCTAGGTTAGCTGAAAAAACAACGTATATGGGATTCAACTCTAGCCTCTACACCTATTAAAGTGTTTTTTATTTAAAAACAGAAAAAACTTATGTGAAACCTAGTACTTAAACCTCTCCTCGAGATGAACCCTTCCTCTCTCGTGGTAGCCAAGCTTCTCCCAATAGCCATCAACGTATTCCGTGGAAAACGTTAGTTTATAGACGTACTTCGCGCCTTTCCAGCCGTAGAGGTCTTTGAAGACAAGCCTCGCGGGGAACCCGTGCTCCGGGAGAAGCTCCCTGCCATTCATTCTTAATGCTAAAATACCGCTCTTCAATGCATCCTCGATGAGAACAACTGTGGTGTACTTATCGAGGCTCTCTATCAACAGCCAGGTAGCGTTGCTTCTCGGCTTGGCGAGCTCAGCTATGGTTTTTAGCTCAACGCCCTCCCACTCAACATCCCTAACGCTCCACCCCGTAACACAGTGGAAATCCCATTTAACCTTCACCTGCTTCAATGATAAAAGGTCAGAGTAGCTCAGCTGAAGAGGCCTCTCAACCTCCCCATCAATAACTAGCCTGTAGCTATCTATGTTTATCGTTGGTTGACCGAGGATTCTGTAGATAACCATTGAGGGAATATACCTTTGGCCTGGCGGCAAACTCATTTATCACGGCCTCCCATCATGCTCATTGCTAGTTTATCTATAGTTATAACCAGTTTTATCGGCCGCTCATTATGTGTGACTAGCCTTATGCTAGCTAGGCTCACACCTTCCTCTATCACGTGGAACTTGTATAGCATGTAACTATCACCGATGTTCTCGTTCTCCGTAAAAACGGGCTTGGTGCTCACGCCCAGCGCTCGTAGAGCCAGCTCAACGACCCCGTACGCATCGCTAAGATGCTTGACAGGTGTAGATGAATCAGTTATCTTACAGTCGATTATTCCACCAACGCCTTTCTCGGTCAGCGGTCCTGGCTCCAAGCTTTTGCACTCAAGCCTCATTTTTAATCAACATATAATTGAATCGCTACGCTTATATATCTCTATTATTAAGAGTGGTAAAAGCTAGTAAAGACGTGGTTGAAATGAAGTTCTGTCCCAAGTGCGGCGGCTTGATGGTCCCTGTGAAGGAGAAGGACAAAACAGTTCTGAAGTGCACCAAGTGTGGCTACACAACGAAGTACGAGAAGCAAGTTGACTACAAGCTTAAGGAGGAGGTCGACAAAAAAAGCAGAGTAAAAACGACGAGCATTGTTTCATCAGAGAAGGAGAGGGTTCCCCCTAGCCTGGAAGAAAAAGAGCAAAGAGTCGAGGAGTACTACGAGATTGTGCAGGAGCTCATACAGGAGGAAATAGAGGGGAAAACGGAGGAAGAGTAACTCCTATAGCACACCTTTTTCGCTCAGAGAAAAATTTCTGTCTGGACTTTTCCTTCAAACACAAGCGCATCTCAATTAGCCTTAAGACCGTGCTTCCATAAGCAAACTATAAAAACACATAGTTGTAAAAAATAATGGTGTTCATATGAAAGCCTACTTGGATATTATTCCGGAGAAGTACCGTAAAAACGTACGTATAGTTTCGCACCCCCTCGCTCAGGCAATCCTGACCACGCTTAGGGATAGGAATACCGGTCAAATAGAGTTTAGGAAGGGGATGGTTAAGCTAGGGAGACTTATAGCTCTCAGAATCGTTGAGGACTTCGAAACAAAACCCAGGAAAGTTGTCACGCCCCTCGGCGTTGAGCACGAGGGAATAGAGATTGAAGGCATAAACGACGTGGTCATAATACAAGTGCTCAGAGCATCCATGCCCTTGGTGGAGGGGCTAATAAAGATTCTACCCTCAGCGAGAATGGGCGTTATTAGCGCTAGGAGAGTTGAGGAGAAAGGCATGAGCCAGGAAAAAGAGTTCGATATAGAGGTTAAGTACGTCAAGATCCCAAAGATAACCGAGAAGGACAACCTCATAATCGCTGACCCAATGTTCGCTACCGGCTCAACCATCCTGGCGGTGCTCCACCACCTGGAGAAAGTTGACCTCATGGCAAGGAGAAAAATCCTGGCCACGGTTATATCGACGCCAATAGCCATAGAGAGAGTGCTATCGGGATACCCCGACCTGCTTATATATACTGTTGCTATTGATCCTTACCTCAATGATAAAGGATACATAGTCCCAGGCCTAGGCGATGCCGGGGATAGGTCGTTCGGCGAGTAGACCCCTTCCCCGGAAAGGCAAAAAATAAAAGAGTTGTTTATTAATCTTTAATCTCACTTTGGAATAAGGAAGGTGATTACGTAGTGGTCAACGCGAAAATGGCTCCTGCTGATTTACTGATAAAAAGGCTAGCGGAATACTTGAAGAGCGAGGTGCCGCAGGTAAAGCCGCCCGCTTGGGCTAGCTTCGCGAAGACTGGAACCGATAGAGAGCATCCACCAACACAGGATGACTGGTGGTACGTAAGAGCGGCCTCAATACTCAGGAAGCTCTACGTTAGAGGAGAGCCTGTGGGAATTGAGTCACTCAGGGTAGCTTACGGTGGGAGAAAGAACTATGGCTCTTCGCCAGAGCACTTTGTTAAGGGGTCTGGAAGCGTTATTAGAACAATCCTGCAGCAACTAGAGAAAGCCGGCCTCGTGGAGAAAGTTGAGAGGAAGGGGAGAAGGCTGACCCCCAAGGGAGTGAGCCTCTTGGATAAATTAGCTCTCGAGATACTTAAGGAGTTATCGAAAACCAACCCGGAGCTAGCTAAATACGTATCCTGAGAATTCCCCTTTTGTTATAAAAATAAATTATTGTTTTAACATAGTGAATTTGAAGAGTAAGAGGGGATTAACTTGGCTGAGCCATACGACGAGGATGCTGGGCTGGAGGAGATAAGGAGGAGGAAGCTAGAGGAGCTTCAGCGAAGAGTAGCTCTAGAGGAAGAGAGGAAAAGAAGAGCTGAGGCTGAGGCCTTAAAGCAAGAAATACTCAGGAGAATACTAACGCCAAAGGCAAGAGAAAGATTAGCTAATGTAAAGCTAGTTAGGCCCGAGCTAGCCGAGTTCGTTGAGAACCAGCTGGTCGCTCTTGCTCAGACCGGAAGACTTAATAGACAGATAGATGATGAAGAATTGAAAGAAATATTAGCGGATTTAGCCTCAAAGCTCACAAAGGAGTATAGATTTAGATTCCAGGAGAAAAAGTAGGTGTGAACATGGCTCGCAACAAACCCTTGGGGAAAAAACTCAGGCTCGCGAGCGCAATGAACTCTAATCAACCCATACCCATATGGGTTGTAGCAAAGACAAAAAGAAAAGTCAGGTTTAACTATAAGAGAAGATACTGGAGAAGGCAAAAGCTGAAAGACTGAGGTGATAGTGATGAGTAGCGAGGAAAAAATTGTTGTGATAAGCTTAAGGAGAATTTATGATGGCAGAAAAGCACAAAGAGCCGCTAGAGCCATCAGGAAGCTCAGGGAGATAATAGCTAAGAGAACACACGCGGAAGTGGTGAAAATAGATGATAGCGTTAACAAAGCTATATGGAGCAGAGGAATAAAGAAGCCGCCTAGAAAAGTAAGGCTAAAAATAACAGTGGAGGAGAAAAGGGAAGTTAAGACCAGAAAAGGCGAAACGCTCACTTTGCCAAGAGTAGTCAGGGTATCCCTGGCAAGCGAGGAGAAAAAAGAAAAAACAGAAGCAGTAGCTAAGTAACTTCTCTTGGTGCTTTTTTTGAGCTTTAAGATAGAAAAAGCATCAATTCTCGGTAGCCCACACATAGGCATATTCGCGTACGCGAACAACTTTTTCGCCATTGTTCCACAGGGAACAACGCGCACAACCCAGAAAACGATTGAGGAGGTCCTGGAAGTAGAGGTCATCGAGGCAACCATAGGTGGCTCAAGGCTTCTTGGTATATTTCTGGCTGGCAACGACAACATTCTTCTGGTCTCACCCATTGTTTACCCAGAGGAGCTAGATGAACTAAAGTCACAGCTTAGCGGAAGAACGAGGATAGAGGTCTTCGAGACCAAGAACACGGCCATAGGGAATCTACTTACAATTAACAATAAAGGGGCCCTAGCATCAACCGATTTCACCGAGGAGGAAATAGAAAAGCTAAGGAGCTTGTTAGGAGTTAAGGTGAGAAGAACCGAGCTACTAAACTACAAAGCTATAGGAAGCCTCATAGCCTGCAACGACAAGGTAGCCCTGGCGCATCCCTTGCTAAAGGAGGAAGAAACCAAAGTCGTATCCGAAACCCTAGATGTAGCGGTAAGCGGCGCAACAATAAACGAGGGGATAGGACTAGTAAAGAGCGGTGTTCTAATCAACAACAAGGGGTTACTCGTGGGATCTAACACGACTGGTCCTGAGCTAATGAATATTCAAGCGCTACTTCTTTGACCAGTAGCCAACATGCTCTCTTTTTATTGACTCAGCGTGTTTGTCTACCCGTTCTTGGTATAGTTTATTAAACCATTAAGAGAGAGATTTATGAGGCAAAAAGAACATAGGTGAATACATGTTGCCCGAGATAAAAGTGTACAGGATTACCGGCAAGATGTTGTTATCGCATGACCACTTCCCAGAGGAGAGAGTATTCAGGATGGAGATACCTGCGGTCAGCGAGAAGGATGCTCTTGAAAAGGTCTACTCAGAGCTGGGTAGCAGGCATAAGGTGAAGAGAAGCCACATAAAGGTAATCGAGGTTAAGGAAATCCCACCTGAGCAGGCGGCATCGTTATATGTTAAAAAACTATTATCGATAGGTGCTAGAAGCGTTGAGTGAAAAAGAGGCCTCAGTAGAGGAAATACTGGCTCACGCATCGGACTTGGAGGAGCAGATAAAAACGCTTCAGAAACTAATCGAGAGCTACAGCGACGCACTGCTTAATGTTAGGATAGCGAAACAGATAAATGACTCGCTGAAGCAGGGTGAACCCGCAAACCCCAACCTCATAATCAGTGGTGATAAGAGAGCTAATATTCTCCTTAAAGCAACTCTTGTTGAATCGAGACCTATAGTTCACATTGGCCTTAACCTATACGTGGAGGCTGACCACGACCTAGCTTTAAAAATACTTGATACCAAGGAGAAAATTCTTTCGGGCCAGCTGGATAGAATTAAAAAAGAATACGATCAGAGGGTTAAGGAGTACAAGAAACTACGGGACTTCCTCTACGCTGTTTCCCAGCGAACAGAATAACCCGTTTTTATCCTAAATCTACGGTTAAAGGGATAAGGATTGTTTGGCAAGATAAAGGAAAAGCTATCAAGGCTAGCAGAGAAGCTATCAACACTTATTGAGACGAGGGAGATAAGCGAGAAGGAGTTAGCCGATATACTGGAGGAGTTCAAGCTCGACCTCATAGAAAGCGATGTTGCGTACGACGTGGCCGAGAGAATAACTGAGTTGCTGAAACAAAAACTCGTTGGCTCGAGAATACCTAGAACGGAAAATGTGCAGGTAATAGTGAGGAAAGCTTTCGCAGATATCCTTAGAAGCATGCTCATGGATCCCCCCAACATAAGCTGGGAGATAAGGAGAAAATGTGAGAAAGGAGAGCCATATATATTGATGGTAATGGGCGTGAATGGTGTCGGAAAAACAACCAGTATAGCTAAGCTAGCGAGCTATCTAAAAGAACAAGGTATAAGCGTTCTTCTAGTAGCAGCTGATACGTTCAGAGCAGGGGCTCAGGAGCAACTGGTAAAACACGCGGAAGCCATAGGCGTACCGGTAATTAGAGCGAAGTACGGGAGCGATCCAGCAGCGGTGGCTTTCGATGCCATACAGCACGCGAAGAAAAGAAAATACTGTGTCATCATAATAGATACTGCTGGCAGAATGCACACGGACCAGGACCTTATGGCTGAGCTTAAAAAAATATCAAGGGTCGTAAAACCTGACTTTAAGCTTCTGGTTATAGATGCTTTAACGGGCAATGACGCTGTCGAGCAGGCAAGGGTTTTCAATGAACGAGTGGGCGTTGATGGCTTTTTCTTAACGAAAACGGACGCTGATGCCAAAGGTGGAAGCGGTATAAGCGTCTCTCTCACTACTGGTAAACCAATAGTCTTTGTAGGCACGGGTCAGAGGTACAACGATATAGTCATGTTCAGCAAGGAGTGGCTGATAGGAAAAATCGTGGGAAGCAATGCGTAGGCAAAAATTAAAGAAACCGGAAAAACTTCTCAAGACAGAGTTGCAGTACATATACAATTATACATGCAGGTTGTACAGAGAGGGCTACATAGAGGAGGCAATAAATTTATCGAAAAACCTTGTGAAGCTGGCCTTTAAGTATAAGTTAGGGAGCTACGCCTTCAAACTCGTGTGTAGGAAATGCTATGTGCCTGTGATACCAGGGCTAACTGTTACGTACCGGGTTAAAAGGAGAGGCGGCAAAAGTTATATACTCACAAGGTGTATCAATTGCGGATACACCAGGAAGAAGGTATTCAAACACAAAGGTGTGGAGAAACGAGCAAGGAAAAAATAACTGAGAAGATACATGGAAGAGCCGATGTAAATATCGGAAAAAAAGGCGTAACACAAGAAGTAATAGATGAGATTAAGAAGAGGCTTGAAAAAGAAGGGCTACTCAAAATAAAAATAAACAAGAATATCTATGTGCAAGAAGGAATAAGCATTGATGAGTTCGCGAGAATCTTGGCTCAAAAAACGGATTCCGAGGTAATGGATATAAGAGGCAGAACAATCATCATTGCGAAAAGAAAATAGGGTCTATATCCGCGTTGGAAGCCCCTTTATCACGGGGTTTTCCCCGTACCTCAAGTAACCCCACGGCATAGCCTCAGTGTTGTATTCTGCGTGAACATTGCCGTATATATCCACGCCTAGCAAGCCCACGGCGTTCTCCCCGTACCTAACATTTACCTCATTTAGGACTAGGCGAAGAGCTATTTCAATTCTCTTGGTGGCTTGCCACGCCTCGGCAACCCGTCTGCTCAGGGCACCAAGCGTTATTACCTCCCCTATACCGGTGGCCACTACAGCCACATTTTCATCAGCGTAGAAGCCTGCTCCGGGGATAGGCGTATCTCCCACTCTTCCCTTAAGCTTCCCAGCAAGACCTCCAGTGCTGGAGGCAGCGGCTAGTCTGCACTCACCATCTATGCCGACGGCCCCCACAGTGTCTCCCGTCAACTCTTCTTTACGAGCCCAGAATCTACTTGATAAGACAGGATCCCTCCGTTGCCTTTCTCTTATAGGCATTTTTTCAAGGCCTAGTTGCTCAGCTAGTCTATCAGCGCCTTCGCCCACGATTAATACGTGGTTTGTGTTTTTCAACACATAGTAGGCTAAAAGCACGGGGTTCTTGACGTACCTCACAGCTGCGACCGCGCCAGCATCGCCCCTAGAGCCATCCATTATGCCTGCATCCATCTCTATCTCTCCATCTATGTTAGGCACGCTTCCAAGACCAGCGTTGAACTCACCGCTATCTTCTAGGACCATAACGGCTTTAAGAACGCCTTCAACAGCGTTTTTTTCCAACATACTTTCCATACCGGCTGTTAAGCTTTCCTCAATATATTTTAAAATGCCTTCAAGGGACTTTTTTGTTCTCCAGTGACCAGCTCCTCCGTGAACAGCTATGACCGGTAAACACTTCAAAGGGGTAATCACCTTTTATTAATTACTTGCTATTCTCTACGTGTGCTTTGTGTTAAATATTTATGTCTGCGAAGAACATCTATCATCGATGTGAAGCAAGGTGTACATGATTGGGCTTGTTGAGGCAGGCCTAGCAACTCTCCCAGAGCAGATTCAGCGAACAAGGAAAGCAACTCTACTATCAAAAAGGTTCGGTATCCCCCCGAAATACATATTGCTGGATGTAAGCTTGTTGGCTTGTTGAGGCAGGCCTAGCAACTCTCCCAGAGCAGATTCAGCGAACAAGGAAAGCAACTCTACTATCAAAAAGGTTCGGTATCCCCCCGAAATACATATTGCTGGATGTAAGCTTGTTTTATGAGGAAATGAAAAAAATTGGTATCAACCCAAGATACGCGAGGCCCGATATTGTTCATCAGTTCCTCCTAGCATCTCAGTATAGCCCGTTAAACCTTGAGGGGAAGCTACGCGTGTTTATACACACGGCTCACAACGACCTCATCTTGATTAGGCCGGAGACAAGAATACCCAAGAACTACTACCAGTTCGTGGGATTAATGCAAAGGCTATTCATGAATGAGCAAGTCCCAGACAAGGGAGAGTGGTTAATGAAACTGAGGAAAAACGTTAGTCTTGACAAGGCTCTCAGAGAACTGGGCGTGGAGAACCCTATTCTCATGCATGAGAACGGAGAAGCGATTACATGCAATAAGGCTAAAGGAATGACTTATCCACCTAGAGCCTTCTTGATAGGAGGTTTTCCGAGGGGCGATTTCGCACAAAATACGCTTAGATTAGTGACCGAAAAGTACTCAATTAAAAAAGGAGTACGCCTAGATGCGTGGATAGTGGCTGATAGATTAATAGCTTGCTTTGAGGGAGATTTATCATAGGGAGAAAAATTATGTGTGGATACCAGTTCATTGAGCATACAGCTGACGTTATAGTTGAGGCCTGGGGACCCACAATAGAAGAGGCTTTCGAGGAAGCAGCAAAAGGCATGTACGAGGTAATGACAGATACATCTCTCGTAAGTAAATCGGAAAAGCTGTGCTTAGAAGTCGATGGAATAGACCTTGAAAACCTCCTCTACAGATGGCTTGAAGGTCTCCTCATAGCTACTGATTCAAAAAACCTAGTTTTCAGTGATTTTAAAATCCAAGCTATAGAAAAGGATAAAAACACCTATAGGCTACGCGGATGTGCTTACGGCGAGAAATTCGATAGGAATAAACACCGATCAAAAACATCGGTGAAAGCGGTAACTTACCACCAAATGAGGATATGTGAAGAGGGTGGAGAATGGAAACTAAGATATACCCTTGACATATGATGAATAATCAGATGATGAGAAGAGGGTCTCCTAGACTAAATGGATGAGGAGAGCCGGAAATACTGATAATAAAAATTATAAGCACTATTAAATACAAAATCATAGGTTAGAGCGGCCGTCGTCTAGCCTGGAATAGGACGCCGGCCTCCCAAGCCGGCGATCCCGGGTTCAAATCCCGGCGGCCGCACCAAACCCTTATTAACCCCCGATGGTTCACGATTCTACGTGGGGGGTGTGAACTCATAAGTGAGCTCATGAGTGGTGTATCGAGTTCCTCTCCCTGGTTCACGAGGGTTGATGTGAGGGGGCTTGGTGAGGAGACTAGGAGGCTTATCCTCGAGAGAGTTAAGCGTAAGCTTGGGTTCACCAAGACGCTTGAGGTTTTAGGTATTGCTAGGGGCTCACTACACAATTACCTAAATGGAATAAGGAAAGTACCTGATAACGTGGTTTACAGGGCTCTACAATACCTTGAGGAGAGAGAGTTCAACGAGATAATCAAGGGGGTTGATAGACTAAGGGCTACGGGCATTATACGTGAAGACGGCTCAATAGACTACTCCCTTATACTACAAGCCATAGCACTAGCCACTCGAGATGAATACCTTAAACAAGCAGTACTGAGGTTCGCAGTGGATAACTTCAGAGAAGACCTGAGGAAAATGCTCGGTCTAAGCCTAGCACACGTATCCTTCAAGTGGGAGCCGGGGTTTGAGGAGTTCCTCAGGGAGAGAAAGAAGAGAAGGAGGGTAGTAGACCCCGATACAATAGCGTATTACAAAAACCTATTCAAAAGGCACCTTGAAGGTAAGACTCTAAGCGAGGAGCTAGTGAACTACGTTATCAGCCACGAGAACAAGTGGCTGCGTAACGTGTTCAGACACTACATTCAGTACCTATACTACTTGAGGAGAATCCCCCCAGAGACCTATGGATGGCTAATGGAGATAGTGCCTAGTAGGAGCTACAAGCTTGACGTGAGAAGCTACCCAATAAGCATTGAGGACCTAGCTAAAACCATGAACACTCTGAGAGAGAGCCACGAGCTATACTACTTAGTCTACAGGCTAATGCTTGAGGGTGGATTAAGGCTCTCACACGCTGTATACCTAGTCGAAAACTATAACCCGAGAGAAATAGTAGAGATAAGCGGGCTCGAGATAGACACGTCTAGACTAGTCTGCTTCCACGATAAGGGCTTCTGCAGGTACTATGTGGGTATACGTGAGACGGCTAAGCCATGCGAGTGGGCCTACTTCTCAACAAAGACACTCAGGCTGCTCGAGAAATACGCGGGCTCAACCGTGAATAGGAGGCCGCTTGAAGTATACGCTAAGAGGAGGGGGCTACTACTGCCCAAATACATGAGAAAGGCAGCTTGGAGGCTAATGATACGAGTAATTTCGAGAGAGGTGGCAAGATTCATTCAGAGCAGGTTTGGGGAGCTAAAGGTATCTGAGGCTAGGTACGAGGACCTACTGAGCGAGGCGGACGAGCACTACCCAAAGTATTTGAGCTGCCTGCAATCTACTCTGAGTATCTATTAACTCTTTTTGAAGGCCATATGCTTTTGAGCTTGGTGTAGGGGCTCATGTCTGGTATGGATACAATTCAGATTTATTTACAACTATTATTTATAGCGTCAAATCTGATCATTGCATTTGTAATGATGCTGAGTGTTAGGGAGATTCGTGATGATAGAAAGAGGACTTATCTCGAAAAGAGACTTGAGGAATTCTATACACCATTAATAAATCTGTTTAGCCACGGAACCCTCAAGAGAGATTATAATATTCACCTTAAAGTCGAGGAGATAGTCGTCTCTAAAAGGCATTTATGCGGGAAGAAAGTAGCTGCAATATTGCCGCCACACTTCACGGCTACGAGAGCATCTAATAGAGACTTTTACTTCAATTTCCATAAAGAGGAGTTAAAGCACTGGATAGGAGTCGCAGATGCTATTTGGGAAGAATATATCGAGGTCTTGAGGGAGTACTATGGAATTATCGGTGTCAAACATTATACTCTACCCGAGAAGCCTAAGTGGATGTTTAAAGAGTGGGCATCATCTCCATGAGTGTAAAGTAGAGGATTAATACTCATAGAAGTGTCCAAGGGATTAAAGTAACTTTGAGTATTTATAGTAGTTGAGCAGTATAATTTACTAGTTGATTTCGCATTTTAACTCATTGGTGGCGTAAATGAGTGGTTTTGCGAAAATCTGGGCTTTAAAGTGGCTTGAAAACTTCATTGTGAGCTACTTCTTCGATAGGCCATCTCTGGAGAAAGTCTCAGGTGTAAAAACCCAGAGAAATCGGAGCCATCATAAGCCTCAAAACACTAGACCCAGCACTAAACATATCGAGAAAAACGAGGGAGGAGAGAGCAGGCCTTTACTAGAGTTCATTGAGAATTTGGAGAAAGGCGAGAAAAGTGGTTAAGTGCCCCTACTGTGGGTATGAGGGAGAATTCAAGCTCCTAAAGACATGGAAGTTCAGGTTCTACGAGGTTAAACGCTTAGAATGCCCCAAATGCCACGGAGTATTTAACCATTACCAAGGATTGAGCCCGGCAGGCAAAATGTCTGAGTTCGTAATAAGAATTAGACCAAGAAGGAGAGAAACTATTAATATAAATTTGTAAAATGGGGGACAAGCATGTCACTTGAATTTACCCAGATGTCTTTTGCAAACAAAGTCACTGAATGGATTGATCAAATAATTAGGGATCATAACTTAGGTTTTGATGGAGCAGACATCGAGATTAAAGAGCCCAAAACCCGGAAAAGAGCAGATGTTATCATCTGGGAGAATAGAAAGGCTCGAAAAGCCGCTTTACACATTGAGATATGGGATCCCCTAACAGACCCCTGGGGAAAAGTAGGAGACGCACTTGAAAAAGCGACGGAGAACAAAGCTCCATACTTCGCAGTGTGGAATATAACGCACTTCTACTGCTTTGAGACATTCAAAGAAGGTGATTTCCTCGACAAGCTCTGGTTTCCACATACGGGAGCACCCGATAAAGTAACAGATGCAAAAACATATGGAGAAGCACTACTGAAGTACGAGGATGAAATAAAGAAGTTCCTAGAGTTCTTCCTTATAGAGTTCGACCAGATATACAAGGGAGTAAAGCCTAAGCCCGCACTAGGAATAGACGAGAAATTCGTCTACATGCTAAGAGGCGCCATCCACTCTCTCTCAATACCGGTCTTCAACTATATAAAGGAGAAGGCGCAGAAAGACCTGGAGTTCAGGAAGCGCCTAATTGAGTATTTTAGAGAGCAGATGTGGACGTTTAGGAATCAAGACGAAGATTACGATAAGGTAGCGAGACAATACGTATATTTACTGATAATAAAGCTACTCTTCTACGACGTACTCGCATCCACTACCCCCTTCAACCGAAAGTTGAAGAAACTCACTATACCGATGACTGTACGTAAAGGCGAGGAACTCAAGAAGATAATAGATAATCGCCTAGAAGAAGCCCACAAAGTCACCGGAACATATGAGGTAATACTGTTCAGCAACTTCCTCGACTCTATTGTGCCACCGGATGAAATAGTTGATCAAATAAGGGAGCTCACTGAAAACCTCGCTAAATACGACTTCTCGAAGATAGACTACGAAGTACTCGGCTTAATATTCCAGAAACTAATACCCGACGATGAGAGACATAAACTCGGACAATACTTCACTAGGCCGGATGTAGTCGACTTAATACTGGGGTTCTGCATTAGAAGCTCAGACGACAAAGTTCTCGACGGTGCCTGTGGCGCTGCAACCTTTCTCGTGAGGGCATATGTGAGGAAGAAGCTACTCAAGAAGGAGAAAAACCATAAAGAGTTGCTTAGCGAGTTGTATGGTGTTGACATCGCTAAGTTCCCGGCACTCTTATCAATGATAAACCTAGTCAGCAGGGACTTGTCTCAACTAGAGAACGCACCCAATATCATTCAAAAAGACTTCTTCGACGTTGAACCAGGCAAGGAGTATCCCGCAGTCGAGGTGAGAAGTAATAATGCACGCATTTGGATGGTAAAGCTCCCAGTGAAGTTTGATGCTGTGGTTATGAACCCACCATATACTAGGCAGGAGGAAATGGAGGATATAGTCGAAGAAGAGAAAAAGAAGGTGAATGAGAGATGTATCAAGGACTGGAAAGAGATGCGCAAGGACAAGTACACTGAAAAGAAGAAGCCCAAGATAAGTAAGAGGTCTAGTATATACGTACACTTCTTCATACACGGTGGGTACTTCCTACGAGAGGGCGGACGCATGGGCTTTATCACCTCGAACTCATGGCTTGACACAGACTATGGTGGAGACCTCCAGAGATACTTCCTGGAGAACTTCAAAATAGTAGCCGTCATTGAAAGTAAAGTGGAGAGATGGTTTGAAGACGCAGACATAAACACCTCTATCACAATACTCGAGCGTTGCTCAAACCCCGAGGAAAGAAACAATAACATTGTAAAATTCGTGTTGCTGAAGAAACCTCTCTCTGAGCTAATCCAAAGAACCGAGAAGCCGGAAGACGAGGCAGAGAGATGGAGACGTATAGAGGAGCTAGTAAAACTCATAGAAAACACCAATACCTATTACGAAGACGACAAGATACGCATATTCCCCAAGAAACAGAAGGAGCTATGGGAGGAGGGATACGACGACGAAGAACAAGAATACACAGGATCCAAGTGGGGGAAGTACATACGAGCTCCTGATATATTCTTCAAAGTACTAGCAAAAGGATCCTTAATACCTCTCAAAATGATTGCGAAAGTTGGGCGTGGTTTAAGAACAGGCAGTAATAACTTCTTTTACTTAGATGAAGACAAAGCTCGTAAATTAGGGATAATAGAATATGTAAGACCGTTAGTAAAATCACCTAAAGATAGTAACTACGTTTTGTTAAGCAAGGCAAAGTTGGAACACAGAGTCTTTACAGTTAATATTCCTTTAGAAAACCTAAGAGGTACAAAGGCGTACGATTACATTAGACTTGGAGAAAGGAAGGGCGTCCCTAAGAAGCGTGGCAAAAGAGAGAAATGGTGGTCTCTGGATGAAGAATGTTTAGACCCAGATATATTAGTTCCTGTGCAGTTATGGGAGACACATAAGATATTCTACAAGGACATCAATGAAAGAATATTCTTTGATCAGCAACTTTCCGGTATAAAGGTTAATTCTCCCACTCTGGCTAAGGTTGTATCCGCATTTCTAATCTCTACTCTAGGTAGCCTACTACTAGAAACCACCGGGAGAGCTCAATTAGGCGAGGGATCATTACAATTGGCTTCTACAGACCTCAAGAGTCTTCCCATTCTAGATCCATCAACATTGGATGAGAGTAAGAGAGAGAAAATAATTAGAGCATTTGATGAACTTTGCAAAAGAGAGACTCTCACCATATTCGAGGAGATAGGTGCTCGCACGCCGGAGGAGGTTTCTCTTGAAAAAGTGAGGCCCGACAGGAGGAAGTTAGATAAAATCATCATGGGTGAGATTCTGGGTTTGAGTGAGGAGGAGCAGTTGGAGGTGTATAGGGCTGTTATAGACCTAGTTAAGTCGAGGATGGAGAGGGCTAGGAGTGTCAAGTCTAAGAAGAAGGAGAGCAGAAAGGAGGAGTTGGAGGCTACAGTTAATCTATACGTGCAGGAGTTTAGTAGGATGCATAACGAGTTGGTGAATAGGTTTAAGTCGTTTCCTGATGCCTATCTGGGTAAGGATGTTAAGGCTAGGATGATTAGGGTACCGGTTGCTTCTAAGGCCGTTGCCTGTAGCAACCTCATAGATGGATTCTATGTAGACTACGGCTCAGGCAAGGTGAAGTGCAAGTCCATGAATGAAGCGAAATACGTTGCCCTCGCTATACTTGCTGGTAAAACCAGTATATTAATCCCCGAAGACGAGTCCACTCTAGCATCTATAGTAGCGAAGCAGATAGAAGTGGTCAGAGAACTAGCTAGTAAAATAGATGAATTCCTAGAGCTAAGCGTCACCGATAAAAAACTAAGAGAGAAGATAAAGCCACTACTACTGCATAAACTCTTCAATGTAGACAACCTAGAATACACCTGCTAACAAGTGAGCTACAGGGAGATTGTTAGGAGGTTTTGGGTGCAACGTCTACAAGGTGGGGGGAAGCTACTATCGCCACAGGAATATACGCAGTCAAGAATAAAACGAATCGAAACTATCGATTTCCCCTCAGCTAGGAAGAAGATATAGAGACACCGCTTCATCGGAAGAAGATCCCCCTTGGTATTTTTGTTTCTAAATGAGAAGCTCGTTGTTTGCCACGGCAATCATGCACAAATGTTTCATGCACAAATAAGGGGGATCCTCCTCCAGTACATGCTCTCTTCTGATACGTTGGGCTTGTAATTCCAAAACAAATAGAAGAGAAAACAAGTTTGGGAACATATGAGCTACAACTTGCATGGTTAAATCAAGCAACTAGTTAAGCTTAGCTGAGATATTTTCATGAGCAACTGATTTTTGAAAAAATCACTTGCTCTTGATTGCACTTGATTGACATCAACCAAGAGCAACTGTTGCACTTGAAATTTGCACTTGGAGAGTTGCACTTGAAAGTTGCTCTTGGAATTTGCACTTGATTGATATCAATCAAGAGCAAATGTTGCTCTTGATTGCACCTGGACAGTTGCGCATGGAGATTTGACCATGAAAAGTTGCTCATGGTTGCTCATGAAAATTTGTTCATGAAGCGATATCAAACGTTTGGAAAAAAGCAGATATCGGAAGCGATTGTCAGTGTGGAGGAAAGCGCAGCAGTCAGAACAATAATCAAATCTTTTTTATCTCAACACCCCTTCAACTTGCATGATAAAATCAAGCAACTAAACGTGTTTAGCTGAGATGCTTTCACGAGCAAATAGTGTTTGGAGAAAAACATTTGCTCATGTTTGCACATGTAAAAAATTTTCATGAGCAAATATTTGCTCATGAAAAAGGATTTGCTCATAGTAGTTGCTTATGGAAAGTTGCACATGGAAATTTGCTCATGAAAAATGACTTGCTCATGGAGCATTTGTCCATGAAGATTTGACCACGAAAGCTGTCCATGGAGATTTGTTCATGGGTATTTGCGCATGGAAGTTTTTCATGAAGCGCTATCAAGAGCTTGGAAGAGAGCAGATATCGGAGGTTCTCGTCCGTGAGGAAGCCTCACCATCGCTTTCCCAGCACTGTTGCCTTAGCGATGAGGAGAAAGCATTATGGAGGGGATCCCCCCAACCGTGTATGGGCTAAGCAAAAAGCAAAAGTGATTTGTATAGGAGCCTGACCAAAAAAAGTTAGATTAAAAGGCTAGTAGTAGTACTCGATTGTCAATGTAACAGTTGCGCCCAGAAGAAGGGCTGGGTTAACTATGTGTATGGTCGTTGTGCCCGGCAGAACAGGTACCACGAAGCTCCCGCTGCTTGCGTAACTAAATCCGCTTGTCGGCACCGGATAGCGGTAGTAGTAACCCCCAACAAACGTGTTCTCAAACCACATACACACGCCGCCCGTAGCCGTGTACCTAACAAGTAGGTATCCTCCATACGGTGTGTTGTAGCTTAAAACTATCTCCTCCCCAGCGGGTATGTTCACTGTCTTGTCTCTCTCCAAGACGCTTTTTACTTTGAGATTTACAATGTCGCTAAGCGATGTAATTCTTTCGTTAAGTGATGCAATCTCTTCCTGAAGTAATGTAATCTTTTCCTTGAGTGAGGTAATCTCCTTCTCCTTATCCTGTAACTCGCTCTGGAGTAAAGTAATTTCTTCCTGCTTGGACTGTAGCTCGCTTGAGTATTCGTGGTACGTGTAGGCTAGAAGGCCCGCCAGCACGATTATGATAACTATGCTCGCTATCAGGGGGATGTTAGGCTTCTTTCCGGCTTCTTCGGCTGGCTTTGAAGTAGGGGTGCTCAAGCCACCTCAACAAGCTAAATATATTTGTTTACGTATTTTTATTTTTTTAAAAGTTCTTTTAGTGATTATTATTAACCCCACCCACAGAAACAGTGGCGAGCGGGGAAAAGCAGCCCCCATTATGAATGAGCCTTATTGAAAAAAGATATATAAAAGATTTAAAATAAATGAAAATACAAAAATTGATACGTAGCTACATTTTCTATGGAGCATAATTATATATATATGATATAATACAAAGATGTATGGCGCGTTCAAATACTTTAAGCTCCCATCCATGGGGGATCCCTCCCGAGGAAAAGGCGAGGAAAGGGAGGATCCCCCTTGCTATTATTTGTTTCTAAATGAGCAACTCGTTATTTGCTATGGCAATCAAGCGCAAATAATAGTGTGGATCCTCCCCGCTAAAGGTCTTAAAACAAGTTAAGGAAGCCTTTGTGAAGTACGCTTCACTGCTAAAATAAGTAGAGGATTCACTGAGCTAGTTAACCAATGTTAATATTAACTAATTTTACTTTTTTGAGTTGCATCCAGCGTGATTAAATCAAGCAACTAATTAGGCTTAATTTAGGTATTTTTAAGTACTATTGCGAACGGGAGGAGTTCCATTAGTAGGTTGAGCACCTGGCACAGGTCAAATAGGCTTGCCTTATCTTCTACCTAATAATTAGGTATATATATTATAGAGAAGCCTGTCAATAACCTCTGATGCCTAGCAGGCTCCCATGGACGCCCAGGGGGAGTCCCCCCTGCTGACTGGGCACCCGTCCGG